>OHYE01001181.1_pt1 | contig 11337 bp, 7 predicted proteins | sample 1580141 | NCBI WGS metagenome assembly OHYE01 (sample SAMEA3882530, study PRJEB24775) | human gut metagenome | biome: human-associated habitat; feature: intestine environment; material: feces | place: Netherlands | collected 2009/2010 | reverse complement strand
CGCATGACAGCGGAGGGCGCGGTGGTCACCGCCACCAACCACAACGCGGGCATCAACGGCGGCATCGCCAACGGAATGCCGGTGGTGTTCCGCACCGCCGTCAAGCCCACCCCCAGCATCTACAAGCAGCAGGACACGGTGGACTATATCGCAAAAAAGGACGCACAGCTGTCCATTCAGGGCCGTCACGACCCCTGCATCGTGCCCCGGGCCGCCATCGTGCAGACCTGCGCCGCCGCCCTTGCGGTGGGCGATCTGCTCACCGCCCGGTACGGTGCCCGGTGGATGACCGACCCCACCGGCTACCGGAAGGAGGATTGAGATGGAATACGGACTGATTGGCGGCAAGCTGGGACACTCCTACTCCAAGACCATTCATGAACTGCTCTGCGGGTACAGCTACGAGCTGTGCCCCCTGCCCACCGAGGCAGACGCCCGCGCCTTTTTGCAGCGGCGGCAGTTCAAGGCCATCAATGTGACCATCCCCTACAAAAAGCTGGTGATGGAGTACTGCTCCTTCATCGACCCCCGCGCCCGCGCCATCGGTGCGGTGAACACGGTGGTGAATAAAAACGGCCTGCTCTACGGCTACAACACCGATTATCTGGGCTTTGCCCACCTGTGCGAAGCCCACGGCGTGGAGCTTGCGGGCAAGACTGTGCTCATCTTGGGCACCGGCGGCACCCACAACACCACCCGCGCGGTGGCGCTGGACAAAGGCGCTGCCAAGGTGCTGACCGTCAGCCGCACTCCCGACCCGGAAAAGGGCGAGCTGAGCTACGCCGAAGCCGTGCGCAGCGGCGCACAGGTGGTGTTCAACACCACCCCCGCCGGGATGTACCCCAACGTGGGCGTGTGCAGTCTGGACGTTGCCGCCATGCCCGGGCTGGAAGCCGTGGTGGACGTGGTCTATAACCCCAACAAGACCGAACTCATTCTCCGCGCCGAGGAAGCCGGTGTGCCGGTAGCCGTAGGCGGGCTGGAGATGCTGGTGGCACAGGCGGTGTATGCCGCCGAATACTTCCTTGGCCGCAAGTTCGAGGACGCCCCGGCTGAGGTGCGGCGCATCACCGCCGCGCTGCGCCGCGAGACGCTGAACATCGCCCTTGTGGGGATGCCCTCCTGCGGCAAATCCACCCTTGGCCGCCTGCTGGCAAAGCAGCTGGGCAGACCCCTGGTGGATCTGGACGAGGAGATCGTCAAGGCAGATGGGCGCAGCATCCCGGATATCTTTGCCGCCGAGGGCGAAGAGGGCTTCCGGGCAAAGGAAGCCGCGCAGATCGCCCGTTTTGGCAAGGAAAAAGGGCTTGTGCTCTCCTGCGGCGGCGGCGCGGTGAAGCGGGCAGAGAATGTCCGCGCCCTGCGCCAGAACGGCGTGGTGCTGTTCATCGACCGGCCGGTGGAAGCGCTGGCTGTGGGCGGCGACCGTCCGCTTTCTTCCAGCGCCGAAGCGCTGCGCACCATGGAAGCCCAGCGCCGCCCGCTGTACCTTGCCGCCGCAGATGCGGTGATTTCTAACACCGGCACGCTGGCCGAGGCGCTGGCAGCTGCACAGGAGGCACTGGATGAAATTTTTGATTCTTAACGGGCCAAACATCAATCTGGCGCGCTGGTCTGAGCCCGGCGTGCCGGGCGAGGTGGACTACACCGGCCTGATGGACTATGTGCAGGCGGGCTGCGACCAGCTTGGCATTGAAACGGATATCTGCCAGTCCAACCACGAGGGCGACCTCATCGACGAGATCCAGTCTGCCCCGGGGCGGGTGGATGGCATTGTGCTGAACCCGGGCGGCTACGCCCATTACAGTGTAGCCATTCTGGACGCGCTGCGGCTGTGCAGCGTGCCCGCCGTAGAGGTGATGCTGGACGCCCCGGACGAGCGCGAGCCCTTCCGCAAAACGGACGTGGTGTCCTTTGGTTGTCAGGGGCATTTTATCGGCGAGGGCCCGCAGGGCTACCTGCACGCCTGCATCTGGCTGGCACAGCTGCTGCGCACCGACGGCTCCTCTAAGGCGCATATCGTGATGTAAAACAAACAGGAAAGGAACGACCTCCCATGATCATCTCCACCAAAAAAGGCACTCCCAAAGAGGAGCTGGAAAAGATCGTTGATAAATTCGAAAAGCAGGGTCTGGACGTGACCCTGATCACCGGCAAGGATTACAACGTGTTCGGTCTGGTGGGCGATACCACCAAGATCGACGAGCGGGACGTGCTGGCAAACCCGTGGATCGACAACGTTACCCGCGTGTCCGCGCCCTATAAGCGCGCAAACCGCCTGTTCCACCCCGCAGACTCGGTCATCGACTGCGGTGGCGTGAAGATCGGCAGCAAGGAAAAGATCGCCGTCATGGCGGGCCCCTGCAGCATCGAAAACGCCGATCAGGCTCTGCGCATCGCGCAGGGGGTCAAGGCGGGCGGCGCGGCGCTGTTCCGCGGCGGCGCCTACAAGCCCCGCACCTCTCCCTACTCCTTCCAGGGTCTGGAGACCGAGGGCATCCTCGATATGGTCAAGGCCCGGGAGGCCACCGGAATGCCCATTGTGTCCGAGCTGATGAGCGAGGACCGGATCCCGGAGTTTGAGGAATATGTGGACGTGGTACAGATCGGTGCCCGCAACATGCAGAATTTCCAGCTGCTCAAGGCCGTGGGTAAGATGCACAAGCCTGTTCTGCTCAAGCGCGGCCTGTGCAACACCATCGAGGAGTGGATCATGTCCGCAGAGTATATCATGGCCGGCGGCAACGAGCAGGTCATTCTCTGCGAGCGGGGCATCCGCACCTTTGAGAAGTACACCCGCAACACCCTCGACCTCTCCGCTGTGCCTATCATCCACGAAAAGACCCATCTGCCCATCATCGTGGACCCCAGCCACGCCACCGGCAAGGCCAATCTGGTTGAGCCGATGATGATCGCCGCTGTGGCCGCCGGTGCCGACGGTCTGGAGGTGGAAGTCCACTATGATCCCCGCCACGCATGGAGCGATGGCGCACAGTGCCTGACCCCGGATGCCTTTGCACAGGCCATGGCAAAGTGCCGTCAGGTCGCATGGGCCATTGGCCGGGATATGTAAGATGGATGTGGTGGTAAAACGCGCCCGCGCAGTGGCGGGCAGGATCGCCGCGCCGCCCAGCAAAAGCATGGCTCACCGGGCGGTGCTCTGCGCGGCGCTGGCAAAGGGAACCTCCCATCTCCATCATCTTGCCTTCAGCAAGGATATCTCCGCCACGCTGGGCGCGGCGGGCCGACTGTGCGCCCGTGTCACCACCGGTGAAAACGACGCGGTGGTGGAGGGGCTGGGCCGCTTTCTGCCGGTTGATGCCCCCGTGGACTGCTGTGAGAGCGGCAGCACCCTGCGCTTCCTCATCCCGCTGGCCAGCCTGACCGGGCAGGAAGTGACTTTTACGGGCCGTGGGCGGCTGATGGAGCGGCCCCAGTCGGTCTACAAAACGCTGTATCAGCAGCAGGGCCTGCGTTTTGAGCAGGGCGCGGACCGCCTGACCGTGGAAGGTGCCCTGACCCCGGGCGAATACGAGCTGGCGGGCAACGTGTCCAGCCAGTTCATCAGCGGGCTGCTGTTTGCCCTGCCCCTGCTGGGCGGCACCAGCACCCTGCACCTCATCCCGCCTGTGGAGAGCCGGAGCTACATCGATATGACCCGCGTGGTGCAGCACGCCTTTGGCGTGGAGAGCCGCTGGCTGGATGAAAATACGCTGGAAATTCCCGGCGGGCAGCACTATCTTCCCTGTGATTACACCGTGGAGGGCGATTACAGCCAGGCGGCTTTTCCTGCCGTGCTGGGCGCTGTGACCGGCGGTGTGGCCATCACCGGCCTGTCTGAGGAGACCTTGCAGGGCGATGCCGCCATTCTGGAGATCCTCCGGCGGTGCGGTGCAAGATTCACCCGCACCGGGCAGGGCGTGGTGTTTGAAAAGGTCCCGCTCCACGGAACGGACATCGACCTTGCCGACTGCCCCGACCTGGGTCCTGTGCTGATGGCGCTGGGCCTGCTGTGTGAGGGCACCACAGTCATCCGCAACGCCGAACGTCTCCGCATCAAGGAGAGTGACCGCATCGAGGCCATGGAGACCGAGCTGCGGGCCTGCGGCGGGCAGCTGGAGAGCGAGGGCGGCACCATTACCATCCATGGCTGTGCCGGCGCGCTCCATGCCCCGGAGCAGCCGCTTTCCGGCCACAACGACCACCGCGTGGTGATGAGCCTTGCGGTGCTGGCGCTGGCCGCCGGGCTGGCCCTGCCCATCAGCGGGGCCGAGGCCATTGCCAAGAGCTGGCCGGATTTTCTGGAAGCCATCAAGCCTTTGGGCGCGGAGGTGGAACATGTTGGATAAATCAAAGCGTTATCTCATTGTGGGCCTGGGCCTGCTGGGCGGCAAGTACGCCTTGGAGCTGAGCAGGGCCGGGTTCCATGTGGACGGCATCAACCGCAGCGAGGGCCATCTGCAGTATGCCCTCGACCACGGCTATATCGCCAGCGGCAAGACCCACGATTTTGAGGATCTGGTGCGTCAGGCCGACCATATCATCTTTGGTTTGTACCCCACGGCCCTGATCGAGTGGTTCCGGACCTATGGCCACCTGCTGAAGGAGGGCTGCATCTTTACCGATGTGTCGGGCGTAAAGACCGGTCTGGTGGAGCCCATTCAGGCCATGTGCAGGCCGGGCGTGGAGTTCATTGCCAGCCACCCCATGGCGGGCCGTGAGACCTCCAGCGTGGAGCACGCCGCCGAGGTGAATTTTGCCCCGGCCAACTTCATTGTGACCCCCACGGAAAAGAACACCCCGGAGGCCGTTCAGTGGGCCAGGGAGCTGGCCGAGGTGCTGGGCTTCAAGCATATCTGCACCCTGACCGTGCAGGAGCATGACAGGATGATCGGCTATGTCAGCCAGCTCTGCCATGCCATCGCCGTCAGCCTGATGTGCGCCAACGACAATACCTCGCTGTGCGAGTACACTGGAGATTCCTTCCGGGACCTGACCCGCATTGCACGCATCAACGATAAGATGTGGGCGGAGTTGTTCCTCTGGAACAAGGAAAACCTCATCTCCGAGATCGACCAGTTCAGCGGGGCGCTGAACGAGATGCGCAACGCCCTTGTGGCCGATGACCGGGAAAAGCTGGAGGAGATGTTCCGCCTGTCCACCCAGCGCCGCGCGGCGTTTGATAAGAAAGCGCCGTAACCTTTTCAGCACACAGCACTGCTGTTTTTTTCAGCTCCCCTGCTGGGGAGCTGGAAGTGAGACTGAGAGGTTTGGCACAACACGAAAAAATGAGGTGTACCGAATGCCCAAACAGGAAGGCCAGAAATCCAAGCTGCTGGCGCTATTGCGCATTTTTGAGCAGCAGACCGATGAAAACCACCTGCTGAACGTGCCGCAGCTGGTGGAGCTGCTGGAGGCGCAGGGCATCCGCTGTGAGCGCAAGAGCGTGTACAGCGATATTGAGGCACTGGGTGCGCTGGGCTATGATATCAAGCTGCGCCGGGGCCGGGGCGGCGGGTATTTCCTTGCCAGCCGCACCTTTGATCTGGCGGAGCTCAAGCTGCTGGTGGATGCCGTGCAGGCAAGCCGGGTGGTATCCGGCACCACGAGCAGGCGGCTGATCCACAAACTGGAAAAGCTCTGCTCCAACTACGAGGGCAGCCAGCTGCAGCGTCAGGTCTATGTGGAGGGCCGCCCCAAGACCGACAGCAAGAGCCTGCTGTACAGCATCGATGCCCTGCACGAGGCCATCAACAACGGTAAAATGGTGGAGTTCCTTTACAGAAAAGCCGACAGCCGCGAGAAAGAGAAAAGGATCGTCAGCCCGTGGCAGCTGGCCTGGGAGAACGGGTGCTACTACCTCATTGCCTTTGCCGATGAAAAGGGCATCCGCCATTACCGGGTGGACAAGATGAGCGGGGTCCGGGTGCTGGATGCGCCCCGGCGGGGTCAGGAGCAGTTTGCGGATCTTGACCTGCCTGCCTATCTGCGCAAGCACTTTGGAATGTACGGCGGGCCGGAGCATCGCGTTACCCTGCGGTGCACCGCGGATCTGGAAGGTGCCATGCGGGAGCGCTTTGGCGCAACGCCCATGTTTTTACCCGAGGAGAATGGCTGCTTCCATTTTGATGTCCCCATCTGCGTCAGTGACCAGTTCTATGGCTGGGTCTGCGGCTTTGGCGGCAAGATAGAAGTGGTTGCCCCGCCCGAAGTGCGGCAGGGAATGCGGGAGATGACCGCCCGGCTGGCAGAACAGCATCAATAACAAGAAAAAGGACTGCGAAAGCAGTCCTTTTTGCGTGTTTACGGTTCCTTCAATTCCAGATCACTGGGCAGGATCAGATCCAGGGCAGCGGCGGGCTCGGCGACAAGGCGGATGGCCTTTTCCAGTGTGTTGCGGGCAAGGCGGCCATTGCCGGCGGTGCGGGCATCGACTGCCTGCCAGCGGGCATAATAGCCCAGCAGGGGTTCGGTGCAGGCTTCGGCCAGGGTGTAGCCCTTGTTTTTGGCAAGGACCCGGGTGATCTGCAGCAGCTCCACGGCGGTGTAGTCCGGGAACTCGATCCGGTTGGGAAAGCGGCTGGCAAGGCCGCTGTTGGCGGTGAGGAAGGTCTCCATCTCCCTGGTGTAACCCGCCAGAATGACCACCAGCTCATCCCGGTGATCCTCCATCCCCTTCACCAGCGTGTCGATGGCTTCCAGCCCGAAGCTGTCCTGCTCGCCGCGGTAAAGGCTGTATGCCTCGTCAATGAAGAGCACACCGCCCAGCGCGCTTTCAATGACGCTGTTGGTCAGGGGGGCGGTGTGGCCGGTGTAGCGGCCCACCAGATCGGCACGGGTCACCTCCACCAACTGGCCGCCCTTGAGGGCACCGATGGCTTTCAGATACCGTGCCACCAGCCGGGCAATGGTGGTCTTGCCGGTGCCGGGGTTGCCCGTGAAGATCATGTGCATGGACAGGCTGGCAGTTTTGAGCCCGGCGGCGGCGCGGCGCTGCTGCACCTGCAGGTTGTCGGCCAGACCGAACACATATTCCTTGACCGGGGCAAGGCCCACCAGCTCGTTGATCTCGGCGCGGATGGCATCCAGCGCGCCGGTGTAGGCCGCAGGCAGCAGGTCGAACAGGGGCTGGTCTGCGCCGTCGTTCAGACGGAACAGCACCCCTTCCGGCCCGGCGGTCAGGGTCACGGTGCCGGTAAGGGTTTCATCGGTTCGCAGGCAATATTCACTCAGGGCGCGGAAGATGCGGTCAGTGCACGCGGAAAGGCCAGCCGCACCCTTCTGTGTGGTGCACTGGGCCGCGACATAGTCCCGCACGTCGGCCCCGGCGGAAAGGGTCAGCCCCAGCCGGGTGCGGATCTTCTGGGCCAGCGCGTTGAGCTGCTGTGCGGCAAGGGCGGCCAGATCCTCCCGGGTGTAGGAGGCCGTCTCGCAGACATCCCCCAGTGCCGACACCAGCGCCGCGCCGAATTTGTCAGCCAGTGCCTCCCGGCCCTTGTGGGAGTAGAAGATGAGGTATTTGCCGCAGGGGTCGATGCGGCTGACGGCTCCCGGGGCCAGCGCCGTGCCTGCATCCACAAGGATGCCCTCTTTGTTCACGAGATACCGGCTGGACAGGGGGGCACTGCCCTTGACGGCCAGATCAGACAGGGTCTTCAGAAAGCCGGGATAACAGCTCTCATAGTGCTCAAAGGCAAGGATCTCCCCGGGTGCATGCAGGGCAGCGTAGAGGTCCTGCAGGAAGAGCTTCTCGGCTCCGGAATTGGGGTAAAGGGCCAGATCCAGCGTGGCGATCCTGTCGCTCTGCAAAAGGCCCCGGGCCGCCATGCGGCGGGCAGTTTCTTCCAGTGCAAAATGCCTGCCTGTGCCTGCCCCGCCTGTGAGCAGGATGACGTTGCGGGCGGCGGGGGCTTCGGTGCCCAGCACAAAGGGGCGGCGCATGGCCCGCACCACGCTGTCCACAAAAGCATCCTGCCCCAGCACCGTCTGCTTGACCTCGGCAGCAAGGCCTTCAAAGCTGCCCAGGTGCTCCGGCTTCACGTCGGTGGTGCCCCTGGCCAGCAGGCCTTCGTCCTCCATGTCCCGCAGCATCTGGCGGCTGCTTTCCAGCGCGGCGGCGGTGGCATCGCTCTGGGTTTTGAGCTGGGCGTTCTGCTGCTTCAACAGCTCATCCAGCCGTTTCTGTTGTTCCAGAAGCGCCGCGTTCAGGTCAGGCAGGGCGGCGCTGCCGCCTGCTTTGGGTGCAGAAGTGCCGGGGGCGGCCTTGAATCTGCCCCCCGGGCCGAACACGCCGTTCATCAGACTTTCCCAATCATCGGTGTATGCCATAAAACTTCCCTCCGTGCAGTGCTTTTTCTTTCAGTATAGTGGAGTCTGGTACGTTTTGCAAGGAAAGGGTTGAAATAAAGGACAAAGTTCGTTACACTATTGTCAAATGAAAGGATGAATTGCCATGGAGCCAAGAACACCTGCTGAATGGAAGACGCTGTTTGAGAGCGAAGCCTTTGCCCGCCAGACGGAATACTACGGCCCGCTGGGGGTGGAGTATACCCCCGCCGGGACACACCTGCGCCTGTGGGCTCCCACGGCAAAACAGGCAGCAGTGAACCTGTACCGCCGGGGCACCGGCGGGGCCTGTGTGGGCACCCTGCCCCTGCAGCAGCAGGACAAGGGTGTGTGGAGCATCTATCTGCCCGGCGACCAGCACGGAAAATACTACGATTTCACCCTTACCACCCCGTTTGGCACCTGCAATGCAGCGGACCCTTACGCCCGCTCGGCAGGGGTGAACGGGGTGCGCAGCATGATCTTTGACCCGGCCCGGGTAGACCCGCAGGGCTGGGAGCGGGATGTGCGGCCGGTGATCCCACCGGCCCGGCGCAGCGTTTGGGAGGTCAGCGTCCGGGATTTCTCGCAGGACCCGGCCAGCGGTGTGCACACAGCCTGGCGGGGCAAATTTCTGGCCTTTACCCAACAGGGCACGACCCTGAGCAGCGACGGCATCCACCCCACCTGCCTGAATTACCTCAAACGGCTGGGGGTGAGCTATGTCCAGCTCATGCCAATCTTCGATTTTGGCAGCGTGGATGAGAGCCGCCCCCTGACCCGGCAGTATAACTGGGGCTACGACCCCACCAACTTCAATGTGCCCGAGGGCAGCTACTCCACCGACCCCACCCGGGGTGAGGTGCGGGTGCGGGAGTGCAAGCAGATGATCGCGGCCCTCCATGCGGCGGGCATCGGCGTTATAATGGACGTGGTGTATAACCACATGTACCGCTCCGATAATGTGCTGAACCGGGTGGTGCCCCTCTACTACTTCCGCCAGAACGACGACGGTTCCCTCTCCAACGGCAGCGGCTGCGGCAACGAGTTTGCCTCCGAGCGGCCCATGGCCCGGCGCTATCTCATTGATTCGGTGCTCTACTGGGCACGGGAATATCACATCGACGGCTTCCGGTTTGACCTGATGGGCCTGTATGACGTGGAGACCATGAACCTCCTCCGGGCTGAACTGGACAAGCTGCCCGGCGGGCGGGATATCCTGATGTACGGTGAGCCGTGGCAGGGCGGCTGCAGCGCCCTGCACCGGTACGAGGCCAACAAGAACAACCTGAATATGCTGAACGAGCGCATCGGCATCTTTTGCGACAACACCCGGGATGCCATCAAGGGCGGCTGCTTCGATGCCCGGGAGCCGGGCTATGTGGAGGGCAAGCCCGGGAGTTTCTGGGATATCGGTGCTTCGGTGGCGGCGTGGTGCCGCAGTGAAAAGCTGCCGCCTCACGCCCCGGGGCAGATCATCAGCTACGTTTCGGCCCATGACAACTTCACCCTGTGGGATAAGCTCCTGATGGTGCGCTACGCCCGCCCGGAGTTTGCCGCTGTGGACAAGACCGCGCTGGCCCAGAACCGGCTGGCGGCGGGCATCTACCTGACCAGCATGGGTCTGCCTTTCTGGCAGGCGGGCGAGGAGTTTGCCCGCACCAAGAAGGGGCAGGGCAACAGCTACCGCTCCAGCCCGGCCCTCAACCGGCTGGACTGGCACCGGGCCGAACAGTTCCACAGCCTTGTGGATTACTACCGCGGGCTCATTGGTCTGCGGGCGGCGTTCCCCCGGCTGGGCGCGCTGGACAAGGCCAGCCCTGCCGCCATCGAGTTCTTCCCGCTGGAACAGCCTCTTGTGGGCTGGCGGCTCCCCGCCCAGTGGGGCGACGGCGCGGCGTGGAGCGCCCTGTGCGTCTACTATAACCCCACCGAGACGGCGCGGGTCGTCACCCTGCCCGGCGGCAGCTGGAAGCTGCTGAGCGACGGCATCTCCTCCAGCCTGTGGCGGGGCAGCAGCCGCATCTGCACCGGCCAGACCGTCCTCCTGCCCCTGAGCGCCACCGTGTTTGGACAGGTATAAAAATACGGACTGCCGTTGCTTGACAACCTGCAATTGAAAATCCCCTGACCAGTTCAACGCCGGTCAGGGGATTTTTGATTTGAGTAGCTTGAGCGAGCGACAACCACCAGCTCCGCTGGTGGAAAAGAAAATGCTTTAGCTATAAGATTCGGGCGAAGCGAGATGACAAAGAAATTGTCATCTTAGAAGATGCACTTTATGATACTGCTCGTTAGAGCAGTAGGGCAAGTAATGCAGATGAAAGATGCTTGCTCGTGGCCCATTGCAGGGGCTTTGCTAGTAAGGAGCCCTTCTAGGGCTTACTCAAGCCACCGGCTCAGCCGGTGGTTTTGACTTCTGGATCAGTGGCAGCCGGATGGCAGCAGACTCCGATTCATTCAAACCAGGCTTTCAATGATCTCCGCACACTTTTCAATGCCGATGACACCGCTATCCAATGCAATATGATAATTGAATTCATGGTAGGTCTTGTGGATCAGATAGCCTGCGATCAGGAAGGTCAGGATATCCGACAGCGGCATGGAGTACAGCACACCATCCAGCCCGAAAAACCGGGGCAGCAGCAGGGCAAAGCCCACGCCGAACACCACCTCACGCACCATGGACAGGGCGGTGGATTCCGCTGCCTTGCCCATGGCCTGCAAAAAGATGAAGCAGGCTTTGTTGACACAGGCCAGAATGATCATGCACAGGTAGATGCGGAAGGACTTCACGGCAAAATCGGTGTAGTAAACGCTCTCGTTGGCGGAACCAAACAGGGCGATGAGCTGCCGGGGAAGCAGCTCCACCAGCACCAGTGCAACGGCACCCACTGCGGCTTCTGCCAGCAGCAGCTTCGTGAACAGCTCCTTCACACGGGCGGGCTTTTTGGCGCCCATGTTGAAGCCCACCACGGGGATGCAGCCAGCCGCCATGCCCACCACGATGGA
>OHYE01001167.1_pt1 | contig 11431 bp, 12 predicted proteins | sample 1580141 | NCBI WGS metagenome assembly OHYE01 (sample SAMEA3882530, study PRJEB24775) | human gut metagenome | biome: human-associated habitat; feature: intestine environment; material: feces | place: Netherlands | collected 2009/2010 | reverse complement strand
GGGAAAAGCCGGATTGCTTCGCGGTGCGCCAATATAAAAAATTCAAACTGGCGGCGGGAGTTGTATGCTCTAAGTACCCTCTTAATCACGAGATTTTCTCATGATTAGTGAAGGCACTTAGAGCATTTTTCGTAAAGGAGGACAACGATATGCTGAAAACGAAAATCACACCCCTCTATGAGCGGCTTTCTCGTGACGACGAGCTGCAAGGCGAAAGCAACTCCATATCCAACCAAAAGCAGATGTTGGAGGACTACGCGCGCCAGAATGGTTTTCCCAACCCTACGCACTTCACCGACGATGGAATTTCCGGCACCTGCTTTGACCGTCCCGGTTTTAACGCTATGATGAAGGAGGTTGAAGCCGATCATGTAGAAGTGATTATCATCAAGGATATGAGCCGATTGGGACGCGACTATCTCAAGGTTGGGCAGATTATGGAGATTCTGCGCGTAAAAGGCGTTCGTCTAATCGCTATTAACGATGGTGTGGACAGCATCAGAGGGGATGATGATTTCACCCCTTTCCGCAACATTATGAATGAGTATTATGCGCGGGACACCAGCAAGAAAATCAAATCCGTATTCAAGGCTAAAGGCATGAGCGGTAAGCATTTGACTGGCACTGTCCTTTACGGTTACATTTGGGATGAAAGCCGAACGCATTGGCTGGTTGATGAGGAAGCCGCAGAAGTCGTGCGACGAATCTTTGCACTCACGATGGCGGGTTACGGTCCTTATCAGATTTCACAGATTTTGCAGCAGCAGAAAGTGGAAATCCCCTCCGTTCACCTTGCCCGTCATGGCGAGGGCGTGAACAGAGGGAAAAGCGTCAAGGATATTTACGGCTGGGGTTCTTCCACAATCGTCAATATCTTGAAGAAGCGCGAATACTTAGGGCATACTATCAATTTCAAAACCCGCAAGCATTTCAAGGACAAGAAAAGCCACTATGTTCCAGAGAGCGAGTGGACGATCTTTGAAAACACCCACGAAGCCATTATCGACCAAGAGACTTTTGACAACGTGCAGCGCATCCGGGCGAATGTAAAACGCTACCCGGACGGCTGGGGCGAGGCGCACCCGCTGACCGGGCTGATGTACTGCGCCGACTGCGGCGGCAAGATGTATGTCCACCGTACCTGTAACGGCAAGCGTATTCCGCAGTATACTTGTAGCCAGTACGGAAAATATCCTATTGGGACATTTTGTGCCACGCAACATCGAATCCGCGCCGAGGCGGTGCTTACTCTGATTGCCGATACCCTCCGGGCGATTGCAGACTATTCCAAGAACAACCGTGCCGAGTTTGTCCAGACCGTTCAGGATGCGCAGACTGCACAGGAGGCAAGCGATATATCCAAGAAGAAAAAAAGGCTGACTGTGGCGCAGAAACGTGCCGGAGAGCTGGAAAAGCTGATCTGCAAAATCTATGAAGATCATGTGCTGGGTAAACTGTCAGATGCCCGCTATGCCGCCCTTGACGCTCAATACGCTAAGGAGCAAAACGAACTGGAATGTGAGATTGTACAGTTGGAAAAGGCGGTCAGCGGCTATGAGCAGAACCGTAAATCTGCCGAGAGATTTATCGCGCTGATCGACAAATATGAAAACTTTGATATGCTGACAACGACCATGCTCAATGAGTTTGTAGAGAAAATTCTTGTCCACGAACGCGCCCGGAAAGGCAGTCAGGACACTACGCAGGAGGTCGAGATTTACTTTAACTTTGTCGGAAAATATATGCCGCCCCACTTCGGAGAAGTGACGTTGACGCCGGAAGAACAGGAAGAATTGCGGAAACGTGAAGAACGCAAGGACAAGCTTCATCAAAACTATCTGCGCCGAAAAGCGAGCGGTGCGCAAAAGGCGTGGGAAAAACGGTACAACGCCAAGCGTAAAGCCCGAATAGAAGCTGCAAAAGCGGCGATCCGCGAGGAAGATATATCCAACGGCGTGTTTATCCCGGTTGGGCAGCTGCCGCAACAGGTGCCGCAGAAAGCACCAGTGCAGGCCCATGCAGCCGTATAAGGAGAGGCGTAAAAGTATGAAAGGGTTGACTTATTCCCGTTGCGGGGATTACTATATTCCAGATTTGAAGTTATCTGAGCAGGCTGGAACGCCTATTGGAAAATATGGGCGTATGCGAAAACGATATTTGGAAAAGCACCGTCCTATTTTCTATAACAACCTGATTTTAACAGGACGATTATATCCGCACCTGTTGGAGATTGACAAGGCTGCAAACGAGCGCATGGACACGCTCATGCCACAGTTGATGGAAGCCGCAGGCGTGGATGAAGCGTTAAAAGCCGCAGATCAAATTCGATGGGTAGGCTTGATGAACACATTGAAAGCACAGGCTGAGGAAACGATATTGTCTGAATTGATTTTCGGTGAGGGGGGCGAATAAGATGCTGAGCTTTGATCGGATTTTGCAGGTCTTTGACGATATTCTCCGGCAAGACCCGCTGTATGAAGTCGTATCTACCAGCCACGGCTATACGTTGCTGGGATGGGAGCCGAACCGTGAGGAATGGTAGCGTGTCCAGTTCCGAAAGCGGCAGCGTTTCAAAGGATGTTTCCCAGCCACGCTGACGCTTCCTTTCCCGGAAGTAGTCAACGGCTTCATGGTACAGTACCAGCTTGCAAAAATGGTCAAACTGGCAGCGCCTCCCGTAATCATCAGGGGTAACTTTCATCTTCTCGCCTCCTTTTCCATCTGATTTTTTGCCGGAAATGACAATCCGCGAAAATCGACAAAAATCGCCCGGCAGGTCGTAAACCTACCGGGCGACGATTTGAAGCGTTTTGTTGTTTTCTTACATGGTATAGTTCATACTCATAGCCGGAATATTCCCGTGGCGGGGCAAGGCTTTTTTTAAGCGGTAGAAGTGGATTAGATTATAATGATAGTAAAACAGCATGGCGGCGTCCTCCCGTGGGCCGCCATGCCTTTAACTGCTGGGAATGACAGAAAGAAAGCAGCGGCCTTGATTTCTCAAAACCGCCACCAGTGAATATAAATTAAGCGTGAAAATGGGTCTGCCCAGCAGCGGTTTTTTTCTTTTCTGCCGCTGGGCAGATGTTTTTTCTTTAGATACATGATAAGAGGAATTTTTGAAGATTCCATAAAGATTTGAAAAATGGACGGACATAAAAGACGTCCATTACACTATCGGAAAATCAGCAAGGAAGTTTCATAGTAACCTTTGCGCCGCCGGTTTCTTTTGAATTTTCTAAAATAAGCTGACCATTATGTTGTTCCATAATCGAATTTGTAATATATAGACCCATACCAAAGTGTAACTTTGAATTGCGGCTTTGATCGCCCATATAGAACCGTTCCTGTGCGTGGCATAATGCCTCTTTAGAAAACCCCGTTCCCTCGTCTGTGACTGAAATTTCCACGAAACCGTTGTTACTCTGAACATCCACATAAAGCGTTCCGCCTTGCGGGGAGTAGTCCAGCCCATTACTGATAACATTCATAATAGCACGTTCTATCAGCACCCTATCAAATTTCAGCATTTGAGGGAGTGAAACAGTATTCATTTGCAGCCGGATTTCTTTTGTCCGGCATAGTGATTCCATATAACCGAACAAGTGCTGCATGAACGCTGGCAAGTCTATACTTTCAATATGGAGCTGATAACCAACCGCCGCCCGTGATATATCAATCAGGGTTTGAATATATGACTGCATCTGGCCGGAGCTTTCCACGACGTAACCAGCGTATAATCGTTGCTCATCATCAAGATTTGTTTCTGTGAGTAAATCAGCATTTCCTTGAATAACCGTCAGAGGCGTTTTCAAATCATGGGCAAGCGCGGCGATTTGCTCTTTCTGTGTCTGTTCGGTTTTCCATTGCCGTTCTAACGAAATTTTCAGATTATCTTTCATATCTGAAAAAGATGCAAGGACATCTTCAAACTCTTTGATTTTGGCGTGTCCTACTTCAAAATCAAGGTTTTGCTTTGAAACCTCCGCAGTTGCTTCAAAAAGCGGGGTCAGTTGTGTACGCAGGTTCTTAGCAAATCTGGCGGTCAGTATGATAATGACCAGCAGCGAATTTACAGCCATCAGGATAAACGCAAGCGTGTCAGGAGATGGAAAATATTCCGGTAGCCATGACACTGTAAATTGAGAACCAATATAATACCTTAAAACGCAAAATTCGTTTTCCCGGACAACAAGTGCAAACTGCCTCCCCGTAGCATATTCAATATATTCTCCCTTTGCGTACAGCAGGGCAATTTCTTTTTCATCATCGTCCATATTGCTGTAAAGCTCATTAAAGTTCTTGTCCAGAATTAAGTAGCCGCATCCCTGTGGAATCACAACCTTTGTAATATCCGGGGCAATCGTCAGCGTTGGAATGATCTCTTTTACCTGCAATTCACTTAGATTTGCTCTTGTAGCTAATCCAGCATTTACAGCAAGTCCCTCCAAACCAAAAGGGACAATAATTGCCGCTACCAGCATGACAATGAGGGAGATAGCAAACTGGCGAAACAATATTTTCAATGTAGGTTTCTTTTTCACTCCCATTTATATCCTATCCCCCATACGGTGCTGATCGGACTTATTTTGAAATGCTCCAATTTCGCACGAATATTTTTTATATGCGTTGAGATCGTAGAGTTATCGCCTATTCCATCAAACCCGAAAACGGCTTCATAGATTTGTTCTTTTGTAAAAACCTGTCCCCGGTTTTTCGCAAGGTATTCACAGATTGAATACTCGCTTTTGGTAAGGGGAACCGGCTGTTCTGAAACATACAGTACCTTTGCGGAAAGGTCAAATCTTATATCAGGCTCAAATGAAAGTGTGCTGTGATGCTCCCTTTTTTCTCTGCGTAAATGTGCCGCGACACGGGCGCGAAGCTCCTGAATACGAAAAGGTTTCGTAATATAATCATCCGCACCGATGCCCAATCCAAACAATATATCTTCCTCTAATGTCTTTGCGGTCAGAAAGAGAATCGGGCAGTCTACCATATTCCTGATCTGTTTGCAAAACTCAAACCCGTCTGTGCCAGGCATCATCACATCCAAAAGAATGAGGTCATAGAAATGCAGCTTTTTGATGTCTACATCATCCGCATTTTGACAGACTGTTATCAAATATCCATCTTTCCCCAAACTGTTCTTAATCAATTCCAAGATAGAAACTTCATCGTCAACTACAAGTAAGTGGGTCAAAAAATCACCTCCCGCCCCATTATACCACATTGTCGAGGTTACTCATCATTATTTTTAATGTCAGCTTTCCGATATTCATTGTTGATATTTACAGCTACGGCATTGCTTATATCCACATCCACAATACTGTAAACGTAGCCGAAACTGAAATCTTCCCCCGCCACATTTTTGAAGCGTTTCGATACCTGCCCGATTTCTTCTTGCAGTTCTGACATTTCAAGACATTCATCCGTTATGGTATATGTCAGGCCGTTATATGAAATTTCATCATAGTTTGCGGCGTTCAGCTCATAATACGGCAGAGATTCATTTAACGCCTTATTTTTATCGGCGGTATCGCGGAGCGCACCGCAGGCCGATAAGCATATAAGACTTACAAGCACAATTACCACGGCAAACAGGCACTTTTTATTCACTGTTTTTACCTCCCTCCCAACCATGAAACCAAACCAAACTGGCAATCAGCAGACAAACAGTGCAGCATACAGAAATAATCATACCGCTGAAAAAATCGGTTTTTACCTGTGCATACAGTTGGGGGCTATCCCATGCAAGCACAGTGTAATCCATAGCACGAACGCCCCAGGCCCAGGGAATATATTTCCATGTAGCGTCACCAAGCCCTGTTATCATAAGGGCAGCTATTAAACTCCCTGCAATTCCCAATCCCATAGATGCACCTTTTCCGAAGCTCATTCCCACAAACAAATGAATCAGGTAAATGGGAAGCATGGTAATCAACAATAGAATCCCTGCTTTCAGGTAAAGGCTTGCCGGAGCATCCCTATATAGTGCAGCGAATGTTCCTAACGCTAAAAATGTTGCGCCAAAAGCACAGATCATCAGAAAACCAAGTTTACCAATATACGTTGCCATGCGAGATGGGATTGTTCCCAACAAAAGCTGATAATGCCCGGCCTGATTTTCGATCTGAACAACCAGGCCCACAATAATGCCGATCAGAAACGGGAACGCAACGGCCAGCACTTCCAGATAGGCACTGATTTTGGTTGCCAGTTCCCATCTGGATATATGATAGTAACCCGCAAAAATCGCCGCACATATAATCGGAATCATGCTGTGCATATAGAGCAAAATGCTATGTTTACACTTCTGATATTCTGCTTTCCAGCAGCGAACCACAGATACCATAGTTACCCCACCTCCTTTTTCTCAAACCATCTTGCAGTTAAAAATGACAGCGCCGCAAACCAGGCCAGCGAAATGACCAATACAAGTATAATCATCCAAAATGCCATTGCCGTACTCTGATCTGCAACCGGCTCACCATTAGGCAAAATACCTAACACGGAAATCATAAGATGCGGCACCCAGCTATACGGGCAGATCATCCACAAAGAGGTTGTAGCCGTGAAAATCCCTAAAACGCTTCCAAGTCCGGCATTAAGAATAACCGTGACAAAGATACCAACTTTTTTTGATAACCATAAGCACAGCGGAACTTCCCATAGGCTTGCAATGACAATACAAGCTGTTCCGGCCGCAGCCTGCCAAATTCCGATTGTCAGGGGAATTTCGTTGATAACTAATATTGCAAAACCGCCCAACAGATTTAGCGCCAGGAAAATGAAATTCCCCACACAGGAGTAAATACCGGCCACTCCAATTTTTGCTTTCCAGACTTTGTTCTGCGAAACAGGCAATGAAGCAACGGCACGATATTTTAGTTTGCCATTATCCCGCTGTTCAATCAAGGCACAGGTGAGCGTAAGGAATCCAGGATAAAGCAGGATATACCACCAATTATAAGAATTGAGCTGGAACCAAAGAGGGGCAAAAAAGTTCATAAGCGCAGTTACAAACGGGGCCAGAACGATCAGCGTTTTTGTGAAAGTTCTCTTATGCTTTAGGTTCTCTGCCTGAATATATGCCATCTCCATTTAATATCCCTCCTTACCATTTCTGCGAATAACATCCATAAAGAGTTGTTCCAAATCTTCACCGGCGCGAAGCTCTCCCTCATATCCAAGGACGCCGCCAGCAATGATACCCACATGATCTGCAATCTGCTGGACTTCTGACAGAATATGGCTGGACAAAATAACTGTAATCCCTTTGCAGGGAAAAGAGCGAATTAACTCTCGAAGTTCCTCAATCCCTAAAGGGTCAAGGCCGTTAGTCGGTTCATCCAGAATCAAAAGCTGGGGACTGTTCAGCAATGCAATAGCAATACCAAGCCGCTGCTTCATACCAAGAGAAAACTGCCCGGCCCGTTTCTTGCCGGTATTCGTGAGCTGGACAATTTGCAATACCTCGTTAATTCGTGCATCGTCCAGGCCGAGCAATGTAGTTCTGACTTTGAGATTTTCGTATGCAGTCAGATTTTCGTAAAGCGGGGGCATCTCAATCAAAGCACCGATATGCTCCAGATCATTCCGCTTCCACGGGTGGCCGTCAAACTCGATGCTTCCCGATGTGGGGCGCAAAATGCCGGTGAGCATTTTTAAGATCGTGGATTTGCCAGCCCCATTCGGCCCCAGCAGACCATAAACCGAGTTGCGCCGGATGTTCAGTGACACATTGTTTACCGCCATTTGCCCCTTGAAATTTTTGCAGAGGTCAGTCGTTTTCAAAATCATATCCATATAATCAAGTCCTTTCTTTGATTTTACGGATAGCATACCGGGCAATTTTGAAGATTTCATAAAGATTCCCGAAAACAGAATATGAACAATACACCGTAACTGTGGAGCATATGCGGAAATCGCCGACCTGTACGGCTGCTCCAAGGCGTCTATCTTTGAGAGTATCGAGGCGGTCAGGAAGAAAGTCAAAAAATATTGGATGCGGTGCCCTGACGAATAAGTGTTTTCGGGCTACCCGGTGAGGGAAACTTTTTCCCATCACACAAGTGGAGAGGACAGGCAGTTTTACGCTGTCTGTCCTCTTTGGATTTAGGAGGAACGCCCATGAAAACGATTAACCTGAGAAAACTCTATTTCTCGCAGTACCATGAAGATGTATTTGTGGAGGTCAGCGACGAAGTGGCAGAAGCTCTCCTTCTTATGCGACGTGCAGAAAACAATCGCAGACAAAAAATTAATTATTACAAAGCCTACTATTCGATTGATTGCGTGGATGGAATCGAAATGGCTGCTATTCACGGAGAACAACTTTCTCCGGAAGATTATTTAATCGAATTGGCGGAACAGGATGAATGGAATTGTATGCTGCAACGGCTAAATGAAACGCTTGCCCGCTTGACACCAACTCAGCAACGGCGTATCCATGCGCGATATATGTTAAAAATGAAAAATAAGGATATTGCGGCAATGGAACATATCTCCCCTGCGCAAGTCAGTCAATCCATCCGTGGAGGCATAAAGCGCCTGCGGCAATATCTCTCGCGTGATGAGTGGGCTGACCGTTTATGAAAACGATCAATTTGAGAAAATTCTATGGCTCTGTTTATAAAACGGACACATTCATAGAACTGCCCGATGAAATTGCGGATGCGCTGGAAAGCGAAGAACGTATAGAACACTATTCGGGACAAAAAATAAGGGAACACACCTATTCCATCGACTATTCGCCGGAAATAGAATATCACTTTCCGAATCAGGAACCTTCTGCCGAAGAAATTTTTCTGGCAAAAGAGCAGAAAGAACGGATGGTTCTTATGCTGCAATGCCTGCAAGAAGCGCTTGCGACCCTGACCCCAATGCAAAAACGACGATTAGAAGCGCGTTTTGCAGCGGCAATGAAATATCGAGAAATTGCAGATGAGGAGAACGTCAGCATGACTTCGATTACGACAACGGTCAGGGATTCTGTGTTAAAACTGAGAGATTATTTTATAAAACACGGATGGTTAGAATCTCCAAAGGAGGCAACGGTATGTACGAGAGTAGCCCTACGGAAACGAATCAGAAAAAAGACGAGAAGGAACAAATCATGAAGAAAATTCGCCAGTTGGAAAATCAACAGAAGATTCTGTTGAATCGCCAGAGCGACATGGAGCGCCGCGCCAGAACCCGCCGCCTGATTGAGCATGGCGCAATTCTGGAGAGCGTCTTTCCCACCCTTGCCGCGCTGCCGGGCGAGGAAGTCAAGGCATTTCTTTTAGCGCTATCCCGTCTGCCAGAAGCAGCGGAATTGCTGAAAAATACGGTGAATAACGAAGCGACGGAGTAACCGCAGGATTCCAAAGGCGCACTTATGCACCTCGTCGGGGTAAGCTCCATATTCTTCGTTTCGCCGCAAGCGGCAAAACTCATCCATTCCGCTGCCCCTCCTCTCCCCACAAAGTCTTGAGACTTTGCAGGGACCCCATTAGGTGCTGTGCGCTCTGCCGAGGGCTGTTGCGGTCAAAGACCGCGATGGGGCGATGCCCCAACCCCCTTTATACTCCGCACAGAATATCTTACGAAAGGAGGAAACGCATATTGCTATTTTTCATTGCACCATCAAGCTGGTACAGCGCAGCAAGGGAAAATCTGTCGTTGCCGCTACTGCATATCGCAGTGGGACAAAGCTGGTCAATGAGTGGGACGGAATGACGCATGACTACACACGCAAAGGCGGCGTTGTCCATGCCGAGATCATGCTGCCAGCGCACGCGCCGCCGGAGTTTCAAGACCGCGCTATTCTCTGGAACAGCGTAGAGCAAATCGAGAAATCCAAGGACAGCCAGCTTGCCCGCGAAGTGGAAGTTGCCCTGCCCGTGGAACTGAGCCGGGAGCAGCAGCTATCCCTCGTCCGTACATATGTGAAAGATAATTTTGTAGATAAAGGCATGTGCGCCGATTTTGCCATCCATGACCGCGACACAGGAAATCCTCACGCCCACATTCTGCTGACTGTTCGTCCGCTGAAAGAGAATGGGCAATGGGGTGCAAAATGCCGCAAGGTCTATGAACTGGATGAACGCGGTCAACGCATCGCGGATGGCAGGGGCGGATGGAAAAATCATCGAGAAGATACGACGGACTGGAACAACAAAGAACAAGCTGAGATCTGGCGCAGCGCATGGGCAGATTATACCAATCGGGCGTTGGAAGCTGCCGGAAAGTTGGAACGAATCGACCATCGCAGTTATCAGCGACAAGGCGTTCAGAAAATCCCCTCGGTGCATTTGGGCGTTGCCGCGAAGCAAATGGAAAAGCGCGGCATAGTTACCCGAAAAGGCGATTTGAATCGACAGATTACCGCCGATAACAAACTGCTCAAAGAGATTAAAGCCCGCATTGCCCGGTTGCACCGTTGGACAAAGGATGAAGCTGCAAAGCCGAAGAGCAGTCAGCCCACCCTATTGCAGCTGTGGGAGACACAACAGGCAATGCGCGACAAGCCGGCTTCCCGTTACGAATCGATTAGGAAGCTGCGGGAACAGGCAGCGCTTTATAATTTGCTTGCCACGAACGGCATCGCCACCATGCAGCAGCTTCATGAAAAGGTGGATGCCATGAACGTACAATATTATAAACTGCGAGATGAAATTGTATCCGCTGAACGTCGGATTGCGACGCTGGAAGAACGGCTGGACATGTTTGAAAAATACGAGAAAAACAAAGCGGTGCAGCGCCAGTATGTCAAAGTGAAACCTGCCAAGCGGGAGCAATTTGAACAGAGCTATCGTGCCGAGTTGACCCTGTATAAGGCTGCTGTTCGGTATCTGGAAAATCTGAAAACCGAGGGCGAACCTGTCACGCCGAAAAAATGGCGGGGCGAGGTTGAATCTCTAACCGCACAGAAGAATTTGCAGTATCAGGAGATGCACGCCATGCGAGAGGAAATCAAGGCGGTAGAAAAGCTGAAAAAGGCAGCCGAGCGGCTTGAAAAGGATGCTCAGGCAAAGGAAAAGAAAAGAAACGAACCCGAACGCTGAACATAAGAAAGCCGTCGTACAGAATCACTTCTATACGGCGGCGGATGTTATTTCCCGAAAAGATCGCTATGCGTTCCGGTACGGGCTAACGTCAGCACCAGCACTTCATCTTCGATACGGTAGATCAGCAGCCAATCGGGAAGAATGTGGCACTCGCGGTGTCCCACCCAGTTCCCGGTCAAAGCATGGTCTTTGTGCTTACCGGGAAGCGTTTCGCCCATTGCAAGCATGGCAATCACTTCTTCCAGCAGTTCGATTTTCATGCTGCGTTTCATAGCCAGCTTGAAGTCCTTTTTGAACTGCGTGGTGGGCTTGACGATGTATTTCGTTTTTCTCATGCTTTCAGGTCTGCAAACAGCTCATCCAGATCGGTATAGCCT
>OHYE01001164.1_pt1 | contig 11438 bp, 9 predicted proteins | sample 1580141 | NCBI WGS metagenome assembly OHYE01 (sample SAMEA3882530, study PRJEB24775) | human gut metagenome | biome: human-associated habitat; feature: intestine environment; material: feces | place: Netherlands | collected 2009/2010 | reverse complement strand
TCTGGTAAGCGTTCACCATCATGGTGGGCATACTGGCGATCAGGTTGATGCTCTGGTTCAGGATATTCTCCAGCGTCAGGTCCTCGGCATGCTCGTCGTAGGAATACAGGCCCAGCACACACCGCTGCATCTTGTTCATAATATTGGGCGAAGGAGCATTCATGGTATCCATAAAGCCATCGGGCAGGGCACGGTGCTCTGCCAGCAGCTCACAGAAATCGTCCAGCTGCTCCTGGGTGGGCAAGCTGCCGAACAGCAGCAGCCAGATGACCTCTTCAAACACAAAGCGGTCATTGCGGTAAGCCTCATTCACGATCTCGTTGATGTCCACACCGCGGTAGATCAGACGACCCGGAATGGGAATGACATGCCCCTCCTGATCCTTTTTGTAGCCCACAACGTCGCAAACATTGGTCAGGCCTGCCAGCACACCGGTGCCATCCGGGTTGCGCAGGCCGCGCTTGACACCGAGACGCTCACTCGTCTCCGGGTCGATGTAGTTGTTTGCCAGATACTCTTCACACAGCGTCCGCATGGTCTGCGGGTCCAGCGACGCTACTCCTGCATGGGTATAGTTCATGCGCAAATTTCCCCTTTCTCTTATTTCTCTCTTATATACTTTCCGGCCATCCACCATGATGGCACACCCTTATGATAGCGCTTTTGTGAAGTAAATTCAAGTCTTGGATGAAATGTGCGCTTTTTCACCCCGCCGGGCTGGTACACTATGCCCAGAAAAATGCCTGTCCGGGAGGGAAAACTACGATGAAAAAGACATTCTTTCTCCTCTGCGCCCTGCTGCTGGTGCTGGGCACACTCCTGCCAATCGCCGGTTACCGGCTGACACTGGCAGTGTTCGGCCCGGCACAGGGGGCTTCTTCTGCTCCTCTGCCGGGCACTGCGGCTTCGGAAACCGCCCCGGACAGCGCCGCCGTGCCGCCCTCCGATCAGGACAGCGAGAGCTTTCTGCTGGCCGACCAGAGCGCCGGGGCCGTGGTCTCGGTACCCCGGCGGGACTATCTGATCGGTGCCGTGGCGGCGGAAATGCCCATCAACTGGCCGGACGAGGCGCTCAAGGCGCAGGCCATCGCGGCCCACAGCTATGCTCTCTACTGCCGCGACCATGCCGCCGAACCGGCTTCCGGCTGGCTGAGCGTGGACCCCGTCCGGCGGCAGGGATACTTAACAGATGCAGTCCTCCGCAGCTACTGGGGCACCGCCTATGAGGAAAACTATGCCCCCGCCGGGACAAGCTACTTTGCCATCTCCAACGGCATGACCGAGGCCAGCGAAAACGTCTGGGGCACTGCTCTTCCCTATCTTGTGGCCGTGGACAGCTCCACCGACCTCAATGCGGACAACTACCTTTATACCGTCCAATTCACCGCCGAGCAGATGCAGCAGACTCTCGCCGGGCTGGGTCTTCTCCCTGACCCTACCGCACCTGCCAGCTGGTTCGGAGAGGCCGCGCTCACCCCTTCGGGCTATGTAGCCTCCCTGCCCGTCTGTGGGCAGAGCGTCACCGGTCCGGCCCTGCGCAAAGCGCTGGGCCTGCGGAGCGCCTGCTTCACGGTGCAGTATCAGGAGGGCAGCTTTCTCCTCACCACCAAGGGCTATGGCCATGGTGTGGGGCTGAGCCAGTGGGGTGCCAAGGCGCTGGCCGAACAGGGACAGAGTGCGGAAGAAATTCTGGCGCACTATTTCCCGGGGACAGAGCTGCGGAGGTGAACGGGCTCACCCTCTCCGTCATCGCTTACGCGATGCCACCTCCCCCAAAGTGGGAGGCCTTGGCAGTAAATGCAAGGTTTGCGGTTTTGTCAAAAGCTCTCCCTTTGGGAGAGCTGGACGCGAAGCGGCCTGAGAGGGTGAGCCAGCTAAAGTGTTTATAAACTCTCCTATTATAGCAGATTTTCATCCCGTAGAAAAGGGCATTGACCCCTCTTTTTTTGCATAGAATGCAACCAGAGACTTTACGCGGGGAGGTACGAGGAATGGAACGGAGAAATTTGGCCCTGCTCTGCGCGGGGGTGCTCTGCTTCTGGCTGTTTGCGCTGGCTGTGGGTACGGCACAGGGGGCCGGGCTGCGGGTGGCCATTGGGGGAACGGGACCGGCAGTGCAGGCGGATGCCCCGGCGGTGCTGGCGGCGGCTCCGGCCAACAGCGGGCTGCAGCTGGAATGCCGGGCGGCAATCCTCATGGAGCCGGAGACAGGCCGTGTGCTCTACGAGAAAGCACCGGATGAGCGGATGCCCATTGCTTCCATCACCAAGCTGATGACCCTGCTGCTGACCTTTGAGGCCATCCGCGGCGGAAAACTGACCCTCGATACCCCCGTGCCGGTGAGCGAACACGCCTACCACATGGGCGGCAGTCAGATCTGGCTGGAGCCCGGGGAGCAGTTCACGCTGGATGAGATGCTGCGGGCCATCTGCGTTTCCTCAGCCAACGATGCCGCTGTGGCAGTGGCCGAGCTGGTGGGCGGCAGCGAGCCGGTGTTCGTGGAACAGATGAACGCTCGGGCGGCGGAGCTGGGAATGACCAACACCACATTCCGGAACGCCTGCGGGCTGGACACCGAGGGCCATCTCTCCACGGCGCGGGATGTTGCCGTTCTGAGCCGGTACCTTCTCAATACCTGCCCGGAGCTGCTGCACTATACCGGCATCTGGACGGACAGCCTGCGGAACGGCCAGACCCAGCTGGTGAACACCAACAAGCTCCTGCGTCGGTACAGCGGCATTACCGGGCTCAAGACCGGCACCACCAGCGGGGCGGGGGTCTGCATCAGCGCCAGCGCCACCCGGGACGGCCTGACCCTGATCGCCGTGGTGCTGGGGTCACCCTCCAGCGCCGACCGGTTCCACTCCGCCACCACCCTGCTGGACTACGGTTTTGCCAACTATGCCGCCGCCCCGCTGCCCACCCTGCCGGAGCGCCCGCTGGCGTTGGCCGTAAAGGGCAGCGCCGAGGACAGCGTGCCGCTGGATTACGCCGCCCTGCCCGAGACGATCCTGATAGAGAAGGGAACGGCCTCTGCCCTGCGGGCTGAGCTGACCCTGCCCGAGGCGCTGGAAGCCCCCGTGGAAAAGGGGCGGACGGTGGGAAAGGTGAGCATTTTTCAGGATGATACCTTATTGAATGAATACGAAGTAAAAGCGGCCGCGGATGCCCCGCTGCTGACCTTTGGCGGCGCGCTGGAGCTGCTGTGGCAGTGCCTGCTGGGAGCATAGCGGGCAAAAGAAACACATCACCGAATAAAAGCGGTTAGCAGAAACAAAGCGGCGTTGGCGGGCCTGAACAAAAGATGTCAGGACAGCCAAAAGAACACTATTAAAATTGTATGAAATCCGGGGATTTTGGCCTTGACTTTGCACGATTGGAACGGTACACTTATACTAACAAAACCCTCAGGGAGCACGTCCCGTAAAAACGTTTGGAGGTTCTGATAGAATGAGCGTCGTTCTGAATACAAAGCACCTCTCCAGTTTTATCAACGAAGAGGAATATAAGGCCATTTATCCTCAGGTGGAAGCGGCTCACAACCAGCTGGAAGCCAAGAATGGCCCCGGCAATGATTTCCTGGGCTGGATGTACCTGCCCCGCGATTACGACAAGGAAGAGTTTGCCCGCATCAAGGAAGCTGCCAAGAAGATCCGTGAGGACTCCGAGGTGCTGGTGGTTGCCGGCATCGGCGGCAGCTATCTGGGTGCCCGCGCTGTGATCGAGGCAGTCAAGGGCCTGTACCACAACGAGCTGGAGGATGGCCCCAAGATCTACTTCTGCGGCAACAGCATCAGCCCCAGCTATCTGAATGATATCATTGCTCTGTGCAAGGGCAAGAAGTTCTCCATCAATGTCATCTCCAAGTCCGGCACCACCACCGAGACCAGCCTGGCGTTCCGTGTTCTGCGCAAGCTGCTGGAGGATGAGATGGGTGTTGAGGAAGCCAACAAGCGCATCTATGCCACCACGGACCGTGCCAAAGGCACCCTGAAGCAGCTGGCTGACGCGCAGGGCTGGCCCACCTTCGTGGTTCCTGACGATGTGGGCGGCCGCTACTCCGTTCTCTCCGCTGTGGGCCTGCTGCCCATCGCTGCCGCCGGGATCAGCATCGACGAGCTGATGAAGGGCGCAGCCGATGCCATGGAGCGCTTCTCCGTGCTGAGCCCGGACAACGACGCTTACAAGTATGCCGCCATCCGCAACATCCTGTACCGCAAGGGCAAGGCTGTTGAGATCCTGGAGTGCTACGAGCCCAACTTCACCCTGATGAACGAGTGGTATAAGCAGCTGTTCGGCGAGAGCGAGGGCAAGGACAACAAGGGCCTGTTCCCCGCAAGCTGCATCTTCTCCACCGACCTGCACTCCATGGGTCAGTTCATCCAAGAAGGCTCCCGCATCATGTTCGAGACCATCGTGGATGTCAAAAAGCCTGCGCAGGATCTGTTCATCAAAGAGCTGGAGGGCAACTTCGACGGCCTGAACTTCCTGGCGGACCAGAATATGAGCGTGGTCAACCGCAAGGCCATGGAGGGCACCATCCTTGCCCACACCGACGGCGGCGTGCCTGAGGTGCTGATCGAGGTGGACGATCTGACTGCTTATAATGTAGGCTACCTCATCTACTTCTTCTGGCGTGCCTGTGCATGCAGCGGCTACCTGCTGAGCGTGAACCCCTTCAACCAGCCGGGTGTCGAGAGCTACAAGAAGAACATGTTCGCTCTGCTGGGCAAGCCGGGTTACGAGAACCTGACCGCCGAGCTGGAAGCAAAGTTGAAGTAAGCAGGAAACAAAAAATGATCTCCCGCCGCAAGGCGTGGAAAATACAGGAGGACAGAACTATGATTAAACTGATTGTTGGTACCAAGGGCTCCGGCAAGACCAAGGCAATGATCGACCAGATCAATGACGCGGTCAAGACCTCCAAGGGCAACGTCGTCGTCGTGGAAAAAGGCATGAAGCTGACTTACGACATCGCCCCCGCTGCACGTCTGATCGATCTGGATGAGTATAAGATCGCCGGCGGCGAGATGCTGTACGGTTTTGTTGCCGGCCTGATGGCAAGCAACTACGATATCACCGACCTGTACATCGACGGCATCCTGAAGGTGCTGGATCACGATATCAACCGTCTGGGCGCTGTGCTGGACGAGATGGCCGCCATTGCAGGCGATTCCGTCAAGGTCACTGTTACTGTCAGTGCTGACGAGGCTGCTCTGCCCCACGACGTGAAAAAGTACCTGTAATTTTCTGAACTGAGCGCATTCCAACGGGCAGGAAACCGGAAAATCAAAATTTTTTCGGTTTTCTGCCTGTTTTGGTGTTGACAAAGGTTGGCTTTGGCGCTATACTAACAAAGCAGCCTTTTATGAGGTGTACTATGCAATTTGACCTGAGAAAGTTTATCGCAACCGGCACACAGCCTTACCATGCAGAGTTTCCCTGTGATTTGTCTGCACGGGACTTTGCCGGTGCAAGGATCGAACAGCCCGTGACGGCCAGCTTTACCGCTGAGCCGGATGGCGACGAGGTCCGGATGACACTGCGGGCAAAAGCATTGGTGCACGGAGAGTGCGCCCGCTGTCTGGACCCGGTTGAGCGGGAAGAGACAGTTGAAGCGGAGTGGACAGCAAAGGAGCGGGATCTGGATGACCCGGATTTCGAGCTTCCGCTGGACGAAAAAGGACATCTGGATGTGGATGAATGGCTTGCCCAGGAGTTTATGTTCCAGATCCCCACGGTGCTGCTTTGCAGCGCCAACTGCCCGGGGTTATGCCCCCGGTGCGGCAAGAAGAGGGCAGAATGTACCTGCCCGCCGGAGGAAGACAAAGCCGCTCCTGTTGACGCAAGGCTCGCAATCCTCAAATCACTGCTGAACTGAGAAACCCATCAAGGAGGTGCAAAAATATGGCAGTACCTAAGAGACATCTTTCCAAGGCCCGCCGCGACAAGCGTCGCAGCAATGTTTGGAAGCTGGAGGCCCCCGCACTGGTCAAGTGCAGCAACTGCGGCTCTCTGAAGCTCCCCCACCAGGCATGTGGCAACTGCGGTTACTACAAGGGCGAGGAAGTCATCAAGAAGGCCTAATTTGCGCAAAATTGGTGGCACATTGGTGTTATGTTGAGAAGGGGATGGCGCAATGCCTTCCCCTTCTTTCTTTGTCTGGAGGTGAAATGCAATGGCGATCAAGATCGACCGCATCGATGCGGGCAGTGAAGCCGAAGCACTGGGCCTGCAGCCCGGCGATGAGCTGCTGAGCGTGGACGAAAATGAGCTGAACGATACGCTGGACTATGATTTTTATACCGACAGCAGCAGCTTTCACCTGAAGGCAAAGGTTGCCGACGGCATCCGGGAGTGGGATGTCCGGCGCGCGGAGCGCGGCCCCTTTGGCTGCGATTTCTCCACCTATCTGGGCGACCAGAAGCATTCCTGCTCCAACCACTGCATGTTCTGCTTCATCGACCAGCTGCCCCCCGGTATGCGCGAGAGCCTGTATTTCAAGGATGATGACGAGCGGCTGAGCTTTCTGTTCGGCAACTACATCACCATGACCAATATGCAGGATCACGAGATCGACCGCATCATCAAGATGCACATCTCGCCCATCAACATCTCGGTGCACACCACCAACCCCCAGCTCCGTGTCCGGATGCTGGCCAACAAGCGGGGCGGCGAGGTGCTCAAGTACCTGCCCCGTCTGGTGGAGGGCGGCATCGCCGTCAACTGTCAGCTGGTGCTCTGCCGGGGCATCAACGATGGCGAAGAGCTTCGCCGCACCCTGGGCGACCTGCTGGAGCTGACCCCTATGGTGCAGAGCATTGCCGCTGTGCCCTGCGGTGTGACGGATTACCGCCAGAATCTGTTCAAACAGACCCCCTATGATGCCGAGACCAGCGCCGCTGTCATCGACATTATGGAGGAGTTTGGCGATGAATGCAAGCGCCGCCACGGCAAGCGCATCATCTACCCCAGCGATGAGTGGTATCTCAAGGCGGGGCGGCCCATCCCCCCGGCGGAGTTCTATGAGGACTTTGACCAGCTGGAAAACGGCGTGGGCATGATGCGCCTGTTCGAGGATGAATTCCGGGCAGAGCTGGACAGGCCCCACCGCATCTACGGCACCAAGCAGATCGATGTGGTCACCGGCACCATGGCAGGCCCCCTTATCACTGAGCTGATGGACGAGCTCCACCGCCAGTACCCCATGATCGATGTAAAAGTTCACGTTGTCAAGAATAATTTCTTTGGCGGCAACGTGGGCGTGGCGGGGCTTGTCACCGCCACCGATATCATTGCCCAGTGTGAGGGAAAGCTGGAAAGCGGCACCCTGGGCATCCCCGCTGTCATGCTGCGGGAAGAAAAAGATACGTTCCTCGATGATATGACCATTGCCCAGTTGGGTGAACGGCTGGGGGTCAAGGTCGAGGTGCTGCCGGTGGGCGGCGGCGATGAGGCAAAAGCCCTGCTCCGCACCGGCCTGCATATTTCGAGAAGAAGAAGAGCATAACGAAAGGAGGAACCCCCTATGAGCAAACCCATCGTAGCAGTGGTTGGCCGCCCCAATGTGGGCAAGTCCACCCTGTTCAATAAGCTCTGCGGCCAGCGTCTGGCCATCGTGGAGGATACCCCGGGCATTACCCGCGACCGCATTTTTGCAAACTGCGAGTGGAGCGGCCACGAGTTCATGCTGGTGGACACCGGCGGCATCGAGCCCAAGGCGACCGAGGGTATTCTGGCCCACATGCGTGAGCAGGCAGAGATCGCCATTGACACCGCTGACTGCATCATCATGGTGGTGGATGTCCGCGACGGCCTGACCGCCGCCGACGAGGAAGTAGCCCACATGCTGCGCCGCAGCCATAAACCCATCATCCTGGCCGTCAACAAGTGCGATAAGACCGGCGAGGCCCCCATGGAGCTCTACGAGTTCTATAACCTGGGCTTTGACGAGGTGCTGCCCATCTCGTCCGTGCACGGTCACGGCACCGGCGACCTGCTGGACGCTGTCTGCGCCCACCTTGATTTCAGCGAGACCGTGGTGGAGGAAGACCGCATCCCCGTTGCCATCATCGGCCGCCCCAACGTGGGCAAATCCAGCCTGACCAACCGCATTCTGGGCGAGAACCGGATGATCGTTGCCAACGAGGCCGGTACCACCCGTGATGCCATTGACACCCCCGTGGACAACGCCTACGGCAAGTTCATCTTTACCGATACCGCTGGTCTGCGCAAGCGGAGCAACATTTCTGACGGCCTTGAGCGCTATATGGTCGTGCGTGCGCTGGCCGCTGTGGAGCGCAGCCGCGTGGCCCTGATCCTGGTGGATGCCACCGTCGGCTTTACCGAGCAGGACAGCAAGGTGGCCGGTTATGCCCACGAGCAGGGCAAGGCCTGCATCATCGTTGTCAACAAGTGGGACGCTGTGGAGGGCAAGGAGACCAACACCATGGAGCATCAGCGCCGGGATTACGCCGATTGCTTCAGCTTCATGGGGTATGCGCCCATCATCTTCATTTCGGCTCAGACCGGCTATAACGTGAACAAGCTGATGCAGCTGATCCGTGACGTGGATGCCCAGAACGGTGCCCGCGTGCCCACCGGTGTCCTGAACGAGATGCTGGCCCGCGCTACCGCCCGGATGCAGCCGCCCAGTGACAAGGGCCGCCGCCTGAAGATCTTCTACCTGACCCAGGCTTCCACCCGTCCCCCGACATTCGTGGCCTTCGTCAACTCCAAGCAGCTGTTCCATTTCAGCTATCAGCGGTATCTGATCAACCAGATCCGGGAGAACTTTGGTCTGGAACACACGCCCATCCGCCTGGTGATCCGTGAGCGCGGCACCGGCAGCGTCGGCGCAAAAGATGTGTAACAGGGGAGGCGGCTGTTGATGATGACCTTCTTCATCGTTCTGGCTGCCGCTGCGCAGGCTTACCTGCTGGGCAGCGTGGACACCGGCATCCTGGTCAGCAAGTACCTGTACCACGATGATGTCCGCAATCACGGCAGCGGTGCAGCCGGTATGACCAACATGCTGCGCACTTTTGGCAAAAAGGCAGCGGCGCTCACCGCCGCAGGCGACGTGCTGAAAGGCGTTGCAGCTGTCTGTATCGGCCGCTGGCTCTTCGGGTTCCTGCCCGCAGATGCCGCCGTTTCGCCCTATCTGGGCGTGTATCTGACCGCCATTCTGGCCGTGGTGGGCCACACCAAGCCCATCTATTTCGGCTTCAAGGGCGGCAAGGGCGTGCTGGTGGCGGGAGGGGCCATCCTGGCGATCCAGCCCATCCTCCTGCCGGTGCTGACCGTCGTTTTTCTGCTCTGCCTTGTGCCCACCGGCATGGTGTCGCTGGGCAGCATTGCAATGGCGGCATCCTATCCGGTGCTGACCCTTATCTACGGCCTGCTCAAGGGCTTCGCCGCTGACGACCTCATCGTCTGCGTGGTGGGAGCTGCCATCATGGGCGGCATGGTCATCTGGATGCACCGGGCCAATATCCAGCGCATCCGTGAGGGCAAAGAGTACCGCTTTGGTTCCAAGCATAAGCAGTAACCGGAACAAAAATAACAGCGCATCCTTCGGGCAGAGCCTGCCTGCGGGATGCGCTGTTTTGCGTGGAGGGGGCTGTGCCCGGTCGATGTGCCTGCACGGTCCAGTTTACTGAAAAAACTTTGCAAAAAAGGTTGACAAAGGGCGGTGCAGCTGGTATAATAACACACGTCACAGGACACAAACTGAATATGTGGGGGATTAGCTCAGCTGGGAGCCCAAGGCACTCGGTTACACACCCCCAAGATACAATTAGATAGAAAATTTCTTGTTTGAGCATTCTCTTTCCAGAAGCTACCACTTCTGGAAAATTATGGGGGATTAGCTCAGCTGGGAGAGCGCTTGCATGGCATGCAAGAGGTCACCGGTTCGATCCCGGTATTCTCCACCATCTGTTCAAACAAGAATTTATGTAGCACTGTTGATTTTCAACAGTGCTTTTCTTTTTGTCTGAACGGATTTTTTGAAGAATCCGCTAACTTTGCCTGATTTTCAAGATTTGCAGCCAATCCATAGTGTAACCCCCATTCTTTGGTGTTTCGTTATTTTTTTAATTTTTGTTTGTTACTCGACAGTTCAGCAGGCGGTCGAATCAATCCCTTCAAAATACTGTGAGAGGTTAAAGTTAAAGCTGACGCTGATTTGATACCCGCGATAAACGTCCACCCTGCGAATGAGCTGGTTGACGATCATCTTCTTCGCTTCAAAGGTGGCATGGTCATAGAGGTCTGCGTAAGAGATCAGTTCTTCGTACTGCTTTGCCACTTCCTCCATCAGTTCAGTGGTCTTTTCCAGTTCTGCGCTGACAGATTCGCAGAGGGCTTCTGCCTCCTTGAGTTTTTCTTCCTGCGTTGTGATCATCTCCGCAAGGATCTCTTTCGGCAAGGCACTTTCACCCTTAATGCAGGCTAAAATCTCAGCTTTCAGAGAAAGCAGATCTTTTTCTGCCTTGTTCCGCTGTGCCTGAAGCGTTTGCAGGTGGCTTTTGCGCTCAGCAAGTTCCCGTTCGTATCGCTTTGTGATAAGCTGTTCTTTCGGGATACCCTTCATCCGGGCGAAAATCTGCCGCACCAGCTTGTCGATGATTTCATCCAGAATGTGTACGGTGTAGCCCGTCTGCCCGGTGCATTCGGTCTGCTTGCGGAGCTTGCCATAGCAGGTATAGCGGACACGCAGGGTATCGTCCAATGAGCCATCCGGTAACTTGCGCCATTTCCGGCTGGTGGTCAGAGTCAGCTTTGCACCACAGTGTCCACAGTAGGCGTTCCCCGCAAGCAGCGACTGCCCACGGGTATTCAACGGGACATGATGTTCCGCTTCTTCTGCCGCATGAGCGGAACGGCATTCCCGGATGCGCTGTGCCGCCTCAAATTGCTTCTGCGAGATGATCTGCAATTCCGGCATCACCTCAGACCGAGCTTCACCACAGCGGAGAACGCCCGTGTAGGTCAGGTTTGCGACCATTCCCCGGATGCTTGCCGGATGCCAGCACTTGCCAGACCTTGCGCGATAGCCAGCATCGTTCAGATAAGTCGTAATGCGCTGCGCACCGTAGCCCTCGTACACATACTTGTCAAAGACGATCCGCACTATGGCAGCTTCCTGTTCGTTGATGTGCAGCTCATACAGTTCGTGCTTGCGCTTGTTGATGCGTCCGCTCCGCACTAAGTCGTAACCATAAGGTGCGTTCCCACCCTTGAAGTGACCTTCCTCCACGAGCTGCCGCATACTGGTGCGGGTTCGGACGGAAGTTTTTTCGCTTTCGCCGTCCGCCTGCCAGAAGCGGATATAGTTCAGTAGTTTGTCGGTGTGGTTGTCGAAACGCTGTTCCCCCTCTTGGGTACTCCATACCCGGATGCCGTTCCGTACAAACCATTCCACCACAAAAGGC
>OHYE01001162.1_pt1 | contig 11461 bp, 9 predicted proteins | sample 1580141 | NCBI WGS metagenome assembly OHYE01 (sample SAMEA3882530, study PRJEB24775) | human gut metagenome | biome: human-associated habitat; feature: intestine environment; material: feces | place: Netherlands | collected 2009/2010 | reverse complement strand
CCGCAGCCGCCGGAGCGGTGCTTAAGCCGTCAGGCGGGAATTGTGCGGTATTGCCATAAATACAATTTCTAATGCGGTTTTCGCGATTTCTGATTTTTCTATGAATTTTTGACTTCTTGATGCTTTTACTTTTTCAGATACGCCCTAGAATACACAAAATAGATTGATAAAATATGTCAGTCGCAGAGGTGACAAAATGGAATTCCCGAAAGACTTTTTGTGGGGTGCGGCATCGGCAGCGGCACAGGTGGAAGGCGCCTGGAATGAGGATGGCCGCGGGCCGAGCATCTGGGATGTGCTGTACCCCGGCCACACCAAATATAACGAGGGCCCTCTGCAGGCGTGCGACCACTACCACCGCTACCGTGAAGATGTGGCCCTGATGAAAAAGATGGGGCTGAAAAGCTACCGCTTCTCGGTCAGCTGGTCCCGCATCCTGCCCGATGGCACGGAAAAAATCAACCAGAAAGGCATTGAGTTCTATCAAAGCCTTGTGCGGGAGCTGAAAGCCGCGGGCATTGAGCCGATGGTAACGCTGTACCATTGGGATTTGCCGTATGCGCTGTATTTGCAGGGCGGATGGAAGAACCCGCAGATCCCGGATTGGTTTGCAGCGTACACCAAAATTGTGGTGGAAGCCCTGTCTGACCAGGTACAGTATTGGATGACCCTGAACGAGCCGCAGTGCTTTGTGGGTATTGGCCATCTGCAGGGGCGGCATGCGCCGTTCCTTGATGAACCGGCCAGCCTGCGCCCCGTGACCCGCCATGTACTTTTAGCCCATGCCAAAGCGGTACAGACCATCCGCCAGTATGCAAAGCTGCCGCCTAAGGTGGGGTATGCTCCCACCGGACCGGTGTTTTCGCCCTGCGGGGACGAAAGCGAAGCCGCCATCGCCGAAGCTTACCGCCGGACGATGGAGGAGGTGGAAGGCTGCTATTCCATCAGCTGGTGGTGCGACCCCGTTCTGCTGGGCAGGGTGCCGGAACCGATGGCCAAAGCCCTGGGGGCGGATGTGTTCACCCCGCAGGAACTGGAGCTGCTGCACCAGCCGCTGGATTACCTGGGCTTTAACGTCTACAATGCCTGCGCGGCCCAGCAGCCGGGCAGCGAGTATACCGCCAACACCTGGCAGGGCAGCCCGCGCACTGCGATGGAATGGCCCATCACGCCGGACTGCATCTATTGGGCCATCCGCTTTTTGAACCAGCGGTATGGCCGGCCCATCCTGATTACCGAGAACGGCATGGCCAACACAGATTTTGTGATGCTGGACGGTAAAGTGCACGACCCGCAGCGCATTGATTATGTGCACCGCCACCTGCTGGCCGCCCGCCGTGCCTTGCAGGAGGGCTACCCGCTGATCGGTTATACCTACTGGTCGATCATGGATAACTATGAGTGGGCCGAAGGCTACAGCAAGCGCTTTGGGCTGATTTATGTGGACTACCGCACCATGGAACGCATCCCCAAGGATTCCGCTGCGTGGTACGCCCATGTGATCGCCACAAACGGCAGCGAACTGTAAAATGCAAAACATATGTCAGGGGGAAGCTCTGCGCAGGGCTTCCCCTTGACTTTTTGTATGCTGCGCTTTATAATTTGAAAAGACTACCGATTTGATAGGTTGGGCGGGCGCGAACCCGCCCATTTGTTTGTTAATTTACAAAACCGTGGGGGAGCAGGCAGTATGCTGAATCAGTTTTCAAGAACGCAGTTGTTGTTTGGCAAGGAGGCAATGGAGCGTCTGTACAACGCCCGTGTGGCCGTGTTTGGCGTTGGCGGTGTTGGAGGCTATACAGTGGAAGCACTGGCACGCAGCGGCATTGGCACGCTGGACCTGATTGATGACGACAAGGTCTGCCTGACCAACCTGAACCGCCAGATCCTGGCCACCCACAAAACGGTGGGCAAATACAAGGTGGATGTGGCGGAAGAGCGCATCCATGATATCAACCCGGACGCCGTGGTGAACACCTACAAGACGTTCTACATGCCAGACACCGCCGACCAGTTCGATTTCAGCCAGTACGACTACGTGGTCGATGCCATCGACACGGTAAAGGGCAAGCTGGAACTGGTCATGCAGGCGCAGGCAACGGGCACGCCCATCATCAGCTGCATGGGCGCGGGCAACAAGCTGGATGCTTCCGCCCTGGAAGTTGCGGATATTTACGATACCTCCGTCTGCCCGCTGGCCCGCGTAATGCGCGCCGAGCTGCGCAAGCGCGGGGTCAAGCACCTGAAGGTGGTATACTCCAAAGAGCCTGCACTGACCCCCATTGATGATATGACCATCAGCTGCCGCACCCATTGCATCTGCCCGCCCGACACGGCCCACAAATGTACCCAGCGCCGCCAGGTTCCCGGCAGCAACGCCTTTGTGCCCGCCGCCGCGGGGTTGATCATTGCGGGTGAGGTTGTGCGCGACATTGCCAACGGCGAACCGCAGAAAAAATAAGCAGCACAACACCTATCGAAAACGTCAGGGAAACAAAGATGCTCCGTAAGGGCGAACAGCGTTCGCCCACGGAGATTTGCCATGTGTATGACATAAATGTGCGTTGCTATGTCAAGGCGGCGGGCGCACAATGTGCGCCCCTATGCTCCCAACAGAATTTTTAATACACGAAAAATTTCGGGAGAGATTCCGGGCAGCGGCCATCCGCCTATGCTTGGAACGGCTGTACTGCGCGGCAAGCCTGCCAAATCCGGCAGGCTTTTTTTGTGCTGTTTGCAGATTGACAAATGTACAACAAACACATATGCTGTTATTGGTGCGCAACGCATGCGCAACATGGGAAAAGGAGGGTGCTGAATGGCAGGTAAGCGTGATGAAGTGACCATCGCGGAAGTGGCGGAGGCATTGAATATATCAAAAACAACGGTATCCCGCGCAATATCCGGCAAGGGCCGCGTGAGCGAGGCTACCCGCGCGCGTGTGTTCGATTATATCGGCAAGGGCCGCCAGGATGCAGCTGCGCCGCTGCGCACTGCGCAGCAGGGCCCAACCAACAACCTTGCGCTGGTGATCCCCAAGCATTTTATGCGGCTGGACTTGCCGTTCCTGCGCAAGTGCATGGGCGGTGTGTGGAACATGGCGGCCCAGCGCGGGTATGACCTGCTGCTGTGCTATGCGGGAGAAACCGATGTTGGCCAGCTGGAACGCCAGCTGGAATCCCACAAGGTGGATGGCGTAATTTTGTCCCGTACGATGCTGCACGATGAATGTGTGCAGACTTTGCAGCGCCACAACGTGCCTTTTGTGGCCATTGGCCGCGTGGATGACGATAAGGTACCCCAGGTGGATAACGACCAGGTAGGAGCGACCGCCGAGATGACCCGCCTGCTGCTGCAGCTGGGCATGCGCCGCATTGCCTATATGGGCGGCTGCACCAACTATACCGTCAACGAGGACCGGCTGCGCGGCTACCTGCGCGGATTTTCCGACTGTGGGGTGCAGGTGGACCAGAAATTGATTTGGACTGGCATTGAAACCAGCGAACAGCGAATCGATGCATTGGAAGGCGTGCTGGAGCAAAAGCCCGAATGCCTGCTCTGCGCGGACGACAGCATGGCGGCCGCGGTGCTGCAGGAGCTGCGCGCCCGGCACATCAAGGTACCGGAACAGGTGAAACTGGCCAGCTTTTATGATAGTGAGCTGCTGACCAGCTCAACCCCGCAGATCTCGGCTGCTCAGTTTGACGGCGAGCGCCTGGGCGCCACGGCATGCCGGATGCTGCTGGATATTTTGGCGGGCAAGCAAATCGCATTGCGCCAGATGCAGGGATATCAGGTGATTTTGCGCGAGTCCACAAAATAGACAATATTACCAATATTGTAAAATATGATGATTGATACAGCCTTTCCTGTGCGCACAGCATGTGCACCAGGAAAGGCTGATTGTTGTTAAAAAGCCTGTACTAAAGTTGCGCAACGCTGCGCATACAAAATTCGACATTGTTACAAAAAGTGTAACAGGCTGTGAAAAATGTACAAGAAAACGTGGTAAAACATGTTGGTTATGAACATTGACACCGAAAATAGAATCGTGTATCCTTAAGTTGTGAAACAAAGTTGCGCAACGATGATGCGCAACCTTGAGAAGCTTGTGATATAGCAGATGAAGGAGAATGATTATGAAAAAGCAACTCGCACTTGCAACAGCTGCCTTGATGGCACTGTCCCTGGCAGCATGCGGCAGCACCGCAACTGCCTCTTCCGCTGCAGAGTCCACCAGCACTGCAGCTTCCAGCGAAGCCGCCTCCACCGACAGCACCGCAGCTGACGATGGTGACGTTCTGCAGCAGGCTGCAGCCGCTGCTTTCGCCAATGACGTTACCCTGACCATGTGGGGCGCCGAGGAAGACCAGGAACTGCTGCGCACCATCGCTGATAACTTTATCAAAGAATACGGCAATTACGGCGGCAAGATCACCATCAACTTGGGCGCTCAGTCCGAAAAGGAGGCTAAGGATACCGTCCTGAACGACCCCACCGCCGCTGCTGACGTTTACGCATTTGCTGATGACCAGCTGAACGAGCTGGTTCAGGCAGGCGCCCTGCAGGAAGTTCAGCTGAACGCTGACGATGTCAAGAACCGCAATACCCCGGCTTCTGTTGACGCTGCAACCCTGAACGGCAAGCTGTATGCTTACCCCCTGACCGCTGATAACGGCTACTTCATGTTCTATGATAAGTCCTTCTTCACCGAGGATGACGTCAAGAGCCTTGACACGATGATGGAGAAGGCAGCCGCCGCAGGCAAGAAAGTCTCGATGGACGTTGCTAACGGCTGGTACCTGTACAGCTTCTATGCTGGCGCTGGCCTGAACCTGAGCCTGGCTGATGACGGCGTGAACACCGTCTGCAACTGGAACGAAGCTCCGGGCGCTGACGTTACCCAGGCTGTCATCGATATCTGCAAGAACCCCGGCTTCCTCGCCCTGAAGGATGAAGAGTTCACCGGCAAGCTGAAGGACGGCACCCTGGTTGCCGGCGTTAACGGCACCTGGCGTGCAAACGACGCTGCTGAAGTTTGGGGCGATAATTACGCTGCCTGCAAGCTGCCTACCTACACCCTGAACGGCGAGCAGGTCCAGATGGCTTCCTTCTCCGGCTTCAAACTGATCGGCGTCAACCCCCACAGCGCTAACGTTGGTGCTGCCATGCTGCTGGCTGATTACGTTACCAACGAAGAGAACGAGACCCTCCGCTTCCAGCAGCGTGCACAGGGCCCCTCCAACACCAATGCTCTGGCAGCCGCTTCTTCTCCGGCTCTGACCGCTGTTGTTGCTCAGTCTGAGTACGCTAACCTGCAGCGCGTCGGCGGCAACTACTGGGCTTCTGCTGAAACCCTCGGCCAGATCTGTGTCAACGGCAACCCCGATGGCAAGGATCCCCAGACCCTGATTGAAGATGCTGTTGCTGGCATCACCGCACCGGTTACCCAGTAATTGTTAAAACGAAAAAAGCTGCATTGATACACTAAAACAACGGCCCACAAACGGTCCGGAACGGTTGCCGGGCGCGTGTGGGCCGTTTGGCGTAACCGCGTTGGAAAGGAGAGATTCCTGTGGCAAAATCCGCTGTTGCGGCCCTGCACACGGAACCAAAGGAACCCAATTTTTTGCAGAAATTTGGTCATGACTTTGTGCACGGCGATATCTTTACCAAACTATCCTTCTTTGTATGGGGTCTGGGCTACATTGGCCACGGCCAGCTGATGAAGGCGCTTCTGGTCACATTTGTACAGGGCTTTGCGCTGTATTTCCTGGCATTCTTTGGCGTACCCAGCCTGGCAAAGTTCGGCACCCTTGGCACCGTAAAAATGGAAATGGTGTTCGATGTTGCCACGATGAAAAACGTTGTAAACGATTACGATAATTCGTTTGAGATCCTGCTGATGAGCATGATCTCCTTTATCGTGATCGCGGCACTGATCGCGGCGGCCATGATGGTGGTATCTTCCAACTATCAGCTGCAGAAGATCCGTGAAGCTGGCAAAAAGACCAACAACTTTGTGCAGGACATCAACGTTTACCTGAACGAAAAGTTCTATGTGACCCTGCTCACCCTGCCGGTTCTGGGTGTTGTGGTGTTCACCATTGTGCCGCTGTTCATCCTGATCGCCGTTGCGTTCACCAACTATGACCAGCAGCACATGCCGCCCAATGAACTGTTTACCTGGGTTGGGCTGAACAACTTCTTTACCCTGTTTGGCGGCGGCGGAATGACCTCCACGTTTAGTTATTCCTTTGCCAAGGTTTTAACCTGGACGTTGGTTTGGGCATTCTTTGCCACCTTTACCAACTTCTTTGGCGGCATTTTGATGGCAATGTTCATCAACGACAAAAAGACCAAGTTCCCCAAGTTCTGGCGTACCCTGTTCATGGTGACCATTGCGGTGCCGCAGTTCGTTACGCTGCTGCTGGTGCGCAACTTCTTCTCCAACAACGGTATTTTCAATACCATGATGGCCAATGCAGGCGTTACCGACTTCCTGCATAACATCGGCCTGCTGGATAAGGGCCTTTCTTATATTCCGTTCCTGACCCAGCCGGGCTGGGCCATGTTTACCATCATCATGATCAATATCTGGATCGGCGTGCCGTACCAGATGCTGATCGCTACCGGCGTGCTGATGAACATTCCCGCTGACATGATCGAGGCCGCCCGCATTGACGGCGCCAACCCGGTGCAGATGTTCTTCCGCATCAAGCTGCCCTACCTGCTCAGCGTGCAGGGTCCCTCTCTGGTAACGGATTTCGTCAAGAACGTCAACAACTTCAACGTCATTTACCTGCTCACGCAGGGTGTGTTTGTAACCCAGAACCAGGCCCTTGCACAGTCCAACGCAAAGGAAATTGACCTGCTGGTTACCTGGCTGTTCCGCTTGACGCAGGATTACTACAACTACAAGATGGCTGCCGTGCTGGGCATTATGGTGTTCATTGTGTGCGCCGTGTTTACGGTTGTATGCTTCCACTTTATCAATAAGAAGGAGGCGACGTTCTCTTGAGTACCACTGCTGTATCCTCTGCCGCTGTGCAAAAGCAGCTCAAGCAGGGCAAAGTGAAAAAAGGCATCTTCTCCGTCATCCGCCATCTGGTGCTGGCGCTGCTGGCTTTTATCTGGCTGGTACCCATCGCCTGGCTGCTGCTGACCTCGTTCTCCACCGATAAGGGCATCAACTTTACCCGCTTTGTGCCGGAAAGCTTTACCATGTGGAACTACGTCAGCATTATGACACAGCCGGACTCTGTTGCACAGTTCCCGCGCTGGTTCATGAACACCCTGGTTGTGGCATGCTTTAACTGTGTGATCTCCACCTGCTTTGTGTTGATGGTGGCTTACGCCATAAGCTGCTGCCGCTTCAAGGGCCGCAAGCTGCTGCAGAACTTGTCCGTTACCGTCAACCTGTTCCCCGGCGTTCTGGCCATGATCGCTGTGTACTTTGTTTTGAAGTACATGAACCTGACCAACTCTTACGCCGGTCTGATCATGGTATACGCGGGCTCTTCCGGCCTGGGCTACCTGATCTGTAAGGGCTTTTTTGATACGGTGCCTGTGGCACTGCGTGAGGCCGCCAAGTTGGATGGCGCTTCGGAAGCGCGCATCTTCTTTCAGATCGTCATCCCGATGTCCCGCCCGATCCTGGTGTACACCATTATCAGCTCCTTCCTGACGCCGTGGACCGACTTTGTTATGGCAAAGATGATCCTGAACTCCGGCATTTCGTCGGACTGGACGGTGGCAATCGGCCTGTACAACATGCTGCAAAAGGCTTTGATCAACAGCTACTTCTCCCGTTTCTGCGCAGGCGGTGTTTTGGTGGCTGTCCCCATCTCCATCCTGTTTGTCATCATGCAGAAGTTCTATGTTGAGGGCATTACCTCCGGTGCAGCAAAGGGCTAAACCTTTGCATCAACGGCACATGGCACAATAGCTGCAGAATCTACTATAATTAGGAATTGGAAATCAGGAATGAGGAATTTCGGTACAGACCGCCAGTTCCCGTCTTTCGGGTTTCCGATTCCTAATTTTTGTTTTATGCTTTACAGTGTAGAGGAAAGGGAATCCACTATGAACTTTATCACCAAAGCCCCTGTGATGCTGTGCGGCGGCGATTATAACCCGGATCAATGGCTGGACCGCCCGGATATTCTTGAAGCGGACATCCGCATGATGAAAAAGGCCGGAATGAACAGCGTTACGCTGGGGGTGTTTGCCTGGGCAGCATATGAGCCGCGCGAGGGGGAATATAACTTTACTTGGCTGCGCGAGATCATGGATCGACTGTATGACCAGGGCATTTATACCGAGCTGGCAACGCCCACTGGTGCAAAGCCCAACTGGCTGGCACGCAAATACCCCGAAGTGCTGCGCGTGCAGTCCAACGGTGTGCGGGACCACCAGGGCATGCGCCACAACCACTGCCTGACCAGCCCTATTTACCGCCAGAAGGTAGAGGAGCTGCTGAACCACATGATCGACGCTGTGGGCGACCACCCCGGCCTGATCTTGTGGCACATTTCCAATGAGCTGGGCGGCGAATGCTACTGCCCGCTGTGCCAAGAGCGCTTCCGCGGCTGGCTGAAAGAAAAGTATCATACCATTGATGCCCTGAACCATGCCTGGTGGACTAGCTTCTGGAGCCACCACTACGACAGCTTTGACGAGGTGGAGCCGCCGTTTGATAACGGGGAGCAGAGCCTGAACGGCCTGAAGCTGGACTGGCGGCGCTTTACCACCTGGAACATGATGGACTATGTACACAGCGAAACGGCGATCCTGCGCAAGCGGACCCCCAATGTGCCCATTACCACGAACCTAATGGAGTACTTTCCCGGATTGGACTACCACAAGCTGCAAAGAGAGCTGGATTTTGTCTGCTGGGACAGTTACCCCCATTGGGGGCGCCCCGACCGCAGCACCACCGTGACGGCGGGCATGACGGCGTTTGATCATGCGCTGATCCGCGGCTGCAAGCCGGACAAGCCGTTCCTGCTGATGGAAAGCACCCCCAGCCTGGTGAACTGGCACGAGTATAATAAGCTCAAGCGCCCCGGCGTGAACCGGATGAGCGCTATCCAGACAGTGGCCTGTGGTGCGGACGGCGTGCAGTACTTCCAGTGGCGCAAGGGCCGCGGCGGCTCTGAGCAGTTCCACGGCGCGGTTGTGGACCACGATGGCCGCGATGATACCCGCGTGTTCAACGAAGTGACCGCCACCAACGAAGCCCTGGCCGCCCTGACCCCGGTGTGCGGCAGCCTGCCCAAAGCGGACGCGGCCATGATCTTTGACTGGGACAACCGCTGGGCGCTGGATGACGCCTGGGGCATGCAGATCAAGCAGAAGAATCTGCGCGAAACCTGCTGCCAGCTGTACGCCCAGCTGAACCACTGCGGTGTGGAAACCGACGTTGTGGGCGTGGATGCAGACCTGAACCGCTATAAGCTGGTGCTGCTGCCCATGCTGTTTATGACCAAGCCTGGTTTTGCACAAAAGATCCGCGAATATGTGGAAAACGGCGGCACCGTTGTGGCCACCTATCTGCTGGGCTATGTGGATGAAAGCACCCTGTGTTGGCTGGGCGGGTTCCCCGGTGACGGCCTGCGCGAAGTGTTTGGCGTGACCGCAAGCGAACTGGACACCCTGTACCCCGGCGAGGGCAACCGTGCCATCTGGGTCAAGAGCAGCCAGCAGAGCAGCATCAAGGATTACTGCGAACTGCTGCAGCCTGCCGAGGGTACCGAGGTGGTGGCTGTGTATGGACAGGATTTCTATTCCGGCCATGCGGCTGTGACCCACCATGTGTTCGGCAAGGGGCACGCTTATTACATCGGTGCGCGCCTGGATGATGCCGGCAACGCCGCTGTGCTGCGTGCAGCTTTGGCCGATGCCAAGGTGCACCTGCGTGACCTGCCGCAGGGTGTAGAATACCACTGCCGCGAAAGCGAGAACGCGCGCTACCATTTCTACATCAACACCACCCAGAGCGCAGTTAAGGTGCAGGTGGAATCCGGTGCAGACCTGTTGAGCGGCAAAAACGTTTTGGGCAGCATGGAGCTGAAACCCTATGATGCCTGCGCAATTGAGGAAAAAGTGAAATAAGAAAAACGCCATGCTTTCCGAAGAAAGCATGGCGTTTTTTAGTTAGGAGTTAGGAGTGAGGAGGTAATGTGGAATTAGGAATTGGAGGTGGGAAAAGGGAGCGGCGAGGTTGGTTTGAGCAGATGTTTTGTGGTGCCAGAACGGTCAAGACCGTTCCCTACAGCGCATTTTATAATGTGCGGCAATATTTATGGTGCACCCCCACCCGTAGGGGCGCACAATGTGCGCCCGCTGCGCTGAAGGGGAACTGCTCCTTTTTAGGCCGTGCGTATCTCTCAAATATACTTATCCAACATATCCTGCAAAGCCTGCTTGGGCAGGAAACCGACGCTGCGGGCGGATTCCTGGCCGTTTTTCAGTACGACCAGGCAGGGGATGCTGGAAATGCCGTATTCGGTGGCAAGCTGGCGGTTTTCGTCCACATCAATGCTGTAAAATGCGGCTTTGCTGCCAACTTCATCGGCAAGCTCATGCAGGACCGGGGCAAGCATCTGGCAGGGACCGCACCAGGTTGCAGAAAAATCCAGAACGGCCACGCCCTGTGCTTTGGCCTGGGAAAGATCATTATTGCTGATTTTGGTAACCATAAAAAGGTTCCCTCCTTTAATTATGACTGTAAAGCAGCGTGTTCCGCTGCTGTTTGCCGGACATGGTTATGGCGTATCTACACCATAGTATGGGCCGGGAGGGGGAAAGACATTCCCTTACTGCTGATTGTACACAGTTTGGGCTGCTTTGTCAACAAGAAAAAGACTGAATCTTAATTTTGACATAAAATTACTATAACAAGTAAGACAAATTAAGACGAAAAGCAGATACAGGATAAAACAAAGCCACCCGCTCTGCGCAGGGATCCCCTGCACAGAACGGGTGGCAACTTTGTTGGAAGGTAATCAGCGGTTGTATTTTGCAGTAGCCTGCAGGCGCTGCATGGCACGGTTCAGGGCAATCTTGCTCTGGTAATACTCGTGCATGCTCTGCTTGTGCTGCAAGCGTTCCTCGGCGCGGATGCGGGCAGCCTCGGCACGGTTCTTGTCGATATCCTCCGGGCGCTCGGCGCTGTCCACCAGCACCATCACATAGGCGGGGGTCACCTCGGCAATGCCGTCACCCACCAGAATGTCGCGGGCTTCGCCGTTCACTTCAAAGTGCAGGATGCCCATGTGGATGGCCACCAGCACCGGGCTGTGTCCAGCCTGTATGCCGTACACGCCATCACTGATGGGCAGCACAAGGTCTTCGCAATCGCCCTGATAGTACTCACCGCTGGACGCAGTGATGTTCAGCATGAACTTGTTCATCAGACGGCACCGCCCTTTTCCTCAGCCAGCTTTTCCGCTGCCTT
>OHYE01001157.1_pt1 | contig 11513 bp, 7 predicted proteins | sample 1580141 | NCBI WGS metagenome assembly OHYE01 (sample SAMEA3882530, study PRJEB24775) | human gut metagenome | biome: human-associated habitat; feature: intestine environment; material: feces | place: Netherlands | collected 2009/2010 | reverse complement strand
CTTGCCTCCCTCTGCGAGGGAGGTGGCCCCGCAGGGCCGGAGGGAGAGAACCTTGCGGTTATCTGAAGTCTTTCAGGCAATGGCACAGTTCTCTCCCCCACCGCCTGCGGGCGGAGCCCCCTCGCAGAGGGGGCCAAGTTCCGCAACACACCACAGCAGAAAGGACCCTCCATCATGGCAGAGCAAAGTTTTTGGGATATGCTGCGCACCAAGCGCGACAGCCTGACGAAATCCGGCATCATCGTTGCGGATTACCTTATGCAGCACGCAGAGGACGCACAATACCTGTCGATCTCATCGCTGGCAAAAGCCTGCGGTGTGGCAGAGGCTACGATTTTCCGTTTCTGCCGCGCCCTGGGCTTTGACGGCTATAACGAGATGAAGATCGCGCTGGCAAAAGCCACGGCCACGGCGATGCCGGTCTCGCTCAAGCTGGAGCCGGGCGTCGACACCCAGACGCTCTGCACCCACGCCTACAACACCGCCATCGAGGCACTGAACGGCACCCGCAGCGCACTGGACCCCGAGTCGGTGGACCGCGCGGCCACGCTTTTGCAGCGGGCACGGCAGGTGTTCTTTTTCGGGCAGGGCGGCAGCTATATACTGGCCTGCGACATCTGGGCACGGTTCTCGATGCTCTCCACCAAGTTCCGCACGGCAGGCGACAGCCACATGCAGGCCATCGCCGCCAGCCTGATGGGCCCCGAGGACGTCGTGGTCTTTGTCTCCTACTCCGGCGCAACGCGGGATATGATGGACTCGCTGCATCTGGCCAGGGAGAACGGTGCCAAGGTCATCCTGCTCACCCACTACAGCGACGCCCCCGGCGCAGCGCTGGCCGATGTCGTGCTTCTGTGCGGTGCCAAAGAAAGCCCCCTCGACTCCGGCAGCATGCCGGTCAAGCTGGCCGTCCTCTTTGTGGCGAACGTCCTCGTCCTGCGCTACACGCTGGACAATCAGGAGCTTGCCAACCTCTCCCTCTCCCGCACAAGCCGCGCGCTGGGGAGTAAGCTGCTGTAAAATAAGCACAAAGCAGCCCGTGAGCACTGTCGCTCACGGGCTGCTTTTTATTGCTGCACTTGTAATGTCCGATGCAGCAGCATTTTTAAATTCTCCGGCAGGCCGCTCTGTATCCCGCACTCCGCGGTAAAGCACAGCCCGATCAGGCCGCCGACAACGGCGGAAAAGATCGCGGTGCAGCAGTATTCCAGACTTACCGCGGGGTCGATCTCCCCCGCAGCCTGCAGGCGTATGAGCAGCGTGCGCACGATGTCCCGCAGCTCGTCCGCACAGGCGGGCACGGACTCGCACTTTCCCGGCGTGCCCAGCGCCTGGGCAATCATCTTATAATCGCCCATCCGGTTGGCAGCAATGTCCTGCAAATAGGCTACCGCCCGCTCCTCCAGCCCGGCCAGCGTGCAGCAGTCGGCAAACAGGACGCGGATGCGTTCGTTTTCCCGGGCAAAGCAGTATTCGGCCAGGCCCTGCAGGATCTCCTCCTTTGAGGAAAAATAGCCGTACACCGTACCTTTTCCAATACCTGCCGTGTCGGCCAGCTGCTGGATGGTCATAGCGGCGGGGCTGACGCCCCGGGCGATTAGCTGCAGGGCAGCCTCGTAGACGGCAGCCTTGCGGGCTGCATGGTTATCCATTGTCATGGTCGGCCTCCTTTTTCTCCCCGTCGTTTTCCTCCGGCGCACGGGCCGCACGGCTCAGATCCGGGCGGCGTGGCGCGGATGCAGCCTCGGCGGCGCGGCGGGCGGCGAACTCTGCCGCAAACTCGGCCGCATCGTCGGGCAGGTCGTCCAGACCGTCATCACCGACGTCAATATTGACCGGCGGCCTGCGGTAGAACAGGTCATACAGCACAGGCACGACGAACAGCGTCATCAGCGTGGCGTAGCTCAGACCGCCGATGATGACAATGGCCATGCCGGTGCTCATCTCGCTGGCCATGTCGGTGCCGAACAGCATCGTGACCATCGCCAGCACCGTCGTCAGCGTCGTCATCAGGATCGGGCGCATACGGGTGCGGCCCGTCGCCACAAGGGCGTCGGTGCGCTCCAACCCGCCGATGCGCAGTTGGTTGGCGTAGTCCACAAACACAATACCGTTGTTGACGACGACGCCCATCAGGACCAGGAAGCCCATCAGCGAGATCAGCGACAACTGCTCACCGGCAGCCATCAGGCCGAGCATACCGCCGGTGAAGGCCAGCGGGATCGTGAACAGAACAATGAACGGCGACAGCAGGCTCTGGAACTGCGCCACCATGACAAAATAGACAAAAGCCAACGCCAGTGCAAGCATTTTTGCCATCTGGCTCAGCATCTCGGTGACCTGGGTCGTCTCACCGGCCAGCTCGGCGGTCACGCCGTCGGGCAGGTCCAGTGCAGCCAGCTGCGGCTCCAGCTCGCGGGAGAGCAGCGTCGTGTTGTAGCCGTCGGCGGTCTCACTCGTCACGGCCAGCTTGCGGGAGCCGTTCTCGCGGGCAATCGTCGTATAGCCCGCCGTCGTGGTGCGGGTCGCGAACTCACCGAGGGTGTGCGTCTCCTTTACACTGCTGCCGTTCTCGTCGGTGGTCGTCGTCTCGAACTCCATATTGAAAATATCGTCCAGCGTCGGCGTGTCGGTCTTATCGACGATGACGACGCTGTAGCTGTCGCCGCCCGCCTTCAGCGTCGTGGCGGTGGTGTCCGTCGTCAGCTTGGCGGCGATCTGCTGGTAGACCTGCGCGACGGTCAGACCCATCCGCATAGCCTTGTCCTTGTCAATCGTGATGTTGATCTCGGCGTCGCCGGCGTCCTGGCCGTCGGTGACGTTTTGGATACCGTCGATGCCCTCCATCAGCGCCATGACCTGCTTGCCCGCGGCGGCCAGGTCATTGAGGTCGCTGCCGTAGAGGTCCACCTCGATGCCGGAGCCGGACAGCGCACTCATGTCCATCATGCCATTGGAGTTCACTTCAATTTCGCAGTTTAGATCTGCTGTTTTGCCGTAGATCTCCTGCTCCACGACCTTGGCCTTGGGTGCCTTGTCGCCCAGCAGGACGTAATAGGTAAACGTGGTGTTGTCGGTGGCGGCATTGCCGCCGGCCATGGCGACCATGTTGTTGGAACCGCCCGACATCGCGCCGACGGTATCGACGCCGTCCACGCTCATGACCGCGTCCATGACGCTGTCCGCCGTGGCGAAGGCGTCCGCCTTAGCCGTATCGTCAGGCACATTGACCGTAATGGTCAGCTGGTTGCTGCTCATGTCGGGGATCATGACGATGCCCATGGTGGCGACGCGCCAGACCGACACCCCCAGCAGCGCAATGGCCAGCGCCAGCGGCACAGCCTTGCGGCGCAGGCAGAAGCGCAGCAGCTTTTCATAGCCGTTCAGCACCTTGTCGAACAGCGGGTGCTTGATGTCCTTCTGCTTTTTCAGCACGGTGGAGCCCGCGCAGGGCACAACGGTCAGCGCCACAACAAGGGACGCCAGCAGACTGAAGGTGATGGTCCAGGCCATGTCGCTGAGAAGCTCGCGCACCATGCCGGTGGTGAACACCAGCGGCAGAAAAACGCAGATCGTCGTCAGGGTGGAGGATACGATGGACCCGGCCACCTGACGTGCGCCCTGCACCGACGCGCGGGCGGCGGGCACGCCGCGGCCCCGCAGACGGTAGATGTTTTCAATGACGACAACCGAGTTGTCGACCAGCATGCCGACGCCCAGCGCCAGGCCGGACAGCGACAGGATATTGAAGGTAATGCCGGTGAAATACATCAGCACAATGGCAAACAGCACGCTCAACGGCATACTGATGGCCACGACGATGGTCGGGCGCAGGTCCTTCAAAAACAGCGCCAGTACGATGATGGCCAGCGCTGCGCCCTCGATCAGGTTGGACAGCACACTATTGACGATGAGCTTGATATAGTCGCCCTGGTCCATGATGGGCGTCAGGTGCAGGCCCTCGTTTTCGGCCATCATCGTTTCCATCGCCGCGCTGCTGGCGTTGGAGACCGTCGAGGTGGACGACGTCGAGCTCTTGTACAGCGACAGCAGCACGGCGCGGTTCTTGTCCACCTTGGCGTAGGCGTCGTCGGCGTTGTCGGTCATTTCGACCTCGGCCACATCGGACAGGCGCACGTCGCCGATGCCGTCGATATTGCAGAGCACCATGTTTTTCAGCTCGTCCGCGTCGGCAAAGGCATCACCGACCTTGACGATGTAGCGGTTGTCGTCGCCGTCGCCGCCCTCGATATAGCCCGCGGGCATCGAGAAGTTCTGCGCATAAATGAGCTGCTGCAGCGTCGTCATGTTCAGCAGCTGGTTCAGATTCGCGCTTTTCAGCGCCTCCTCGCGGGCGGACTCGTATTCCTCCTGCGCGGCCTCGAGCTGGGTCTTGCCGGCCTCGAGCTGGGTCTTACCGCTGGAGACCTGGAACTCGCCCAGCTGCAGCTGGGCCTCGGTGCCGCTCAGCAGCAGCTGGACGGCCATATCGGCCATGGCGGGGTCTATCGCCTCGTCGCCAAGGCTTGCCAGCATTTTTTGCAGCTTGTCGCGCTGTTCGTTCAGCTGGGTCAGCATTTCCTGCGCTTTGGTCAGCTGGTCGCGCAGGGCGGCGGCGGTGTCGTTCAGCGTCTGCTGCAGCGGCTGCATACCGTCGTTCAGCGCAGTCTCGGCCTCCTGCCGCGCAGTCAGCAGCGTCGTGGCGTTCTGCAGGGCGACCTTCGTCGTGGAGAGCGTTGACAGATTGCCGCTCAGCTCGCTGACGCGGGCGCGGCGGGCGGCGTTGCCGTCGATGACGGCCTGGGCCTGCGCCTGCTCGGCGCGCTTGGCGTCGATCTGCGCCTGTAAATCGGCCCGTTCGGTCTCGTCCTCGGTGTTGTTGAGGGAGTCCTGCAGCGACGCGATCTCCACCTCCAGCGCCTGAATGCGGGCGCTCATGGCCGCATACTGGGCATCTAAGTAGGCCGCAGTCTGCTCCACCGTCATATTCTGCTCCAACAGCCCCTCGTCTGCGGCGCGCTGGCGGATGGCCGCATCCGCGCGGTCGATCGAGTTGACCATCGCGCCCATCTTGTTCAGGTCGCTCTTGGCTTCGGCCAGATTGGCCGGGAGCGCGTCGGCGTTATACTGCGGGTCGTAGGCGGCCAGCACCGTCTTGCAGCTGGCAAACAGTGCATCGTCGATGGGCAGCGTGACCTCGGGCAGGGTCGTGCTTGTATTTTTGGCGTCCTCCAGCTTGCGGTTTGCCTCGTCCAGGTCGGTCTGTAGGCTGGCGATCTTCTTTTCCAGCTCGGGGATCTGCTTGTCCAGCTCGGTGATGGCGTCCCGCAGCCGGGTCGTCACGTCGGCCTTCTGGCTGTTCAGCTGGGCCTTGCCTGCGTCCAGCTGGGCCTGGGCGGCGTCCAGTTCCTTCATGCCATCGTTGATTTTTTTCTTGTTGGCATCCAGCTCTTTTTTGGCATCGGCCAGGCGGTCACTGACCTTGACCAGCAGCTTGTCGTTGACAGCGTCGATCTTTTCCTGGTCGAGCGTGATCCGCACCGACTTTTCTACCAGGCCCGTCGTGGACACGCTGGCAACGCCGTCCACGCGCTCGAGCTGGGGCAGCACGTTTTCGCTGACATAGTCGGACAGCTCGTAAATATCCATGCCGTCGTAGTCCACGGCAATGTACTGCGTCGCCATCATGTCCGGGCTGATCTCCATCAGCGTCGGCGTGGACGCCATATCGGGCAGCGCGTCGCCGAGCTGGTTCACGGCGGTGCTGGCCTTGACCATGGCGCTGTCCATGTCGGTGTCGTCCTGGTATTCCAGAAAGAGCAGGCTGTAGTTTTCATTGCTCTGGCTCGTCACGTTTTTGACGCCGTTCAGCGTCGAAAGTGCATTTTCCAGCGGCTTGGTCACGTCGGCCTCGACCTGCTCGGGGCTGGCGCCGGGGTAGGTCGTGATGACCATCAGGTAGGGCAGGTTCATGGCGGGCAGCAGGTCCGTCTGGATGCCGGTCAGGCTGACAAAGCCCAGCACCAGCACCAGAATGACCGCCACCAGAATGGTAAATGGCTTTTTAACGCTGTATTTCGGCATGGAAGTGTTCCCTTTCTTTTCTGACCGACCGGTCGGTCGGATTTATTATAGCACCCTGACCGCCGGTTGTAAAGGGCTGCGCGTCCAGCGCACCATGGAGCTGCTAAGGCCAGGCGCTGACGCTGATTGCCCTGTGCGAAGCCCTGCACTGAAATTTGCATCCTAAAAAAGAGCCGACAAAAGCTCGTTGGAACTTATCGTTTCAACGAGCTTTTGTTGAGTTTTGTGGTGTTGTGTGCCAAGGCTCAGAACGGATTTTGTCCCATGCGTACAAAGGAATGCGACCTGTTCCAAACCCTTTTGGGGGCAGTTTAGTTTTTCTGCTGCTCCCCTTCCGGGAAGATGATTTTATAAATCGGGAAGTAAATCACCATCTGCACGCCGCCGTTGATGACGGTGATGGGCACGAACGCCGCCAGAAACAGCGTGATGGCAAGCGACGCAAAATAGCCCATACCTCCCATAGCTCACCTCATGCTTACGCAGGCACAGTCAGCTCCGCGCTGTATTCGCCGTCGGAAGCAGCAATCGTCATGGCGTCGCCGTCCCCCATGCGGACGATGGCAAGAGCCTCGCCGTAGTAGGTATCGGTTTCGCTGTCCAGATAGCTGTGCTTGTTGAAGGGGCAGGCACTGCCCAGCCCCACCAACGTGCCGCCGCGCACCTGTACCTGAATACTGCCGCGCGCCAGCGGCTTGGTGATGCCGTTTTCATCGGTGTAGCGCAGACGGATGTAGCACAGGTGCCCCGGTTTTACAGCAGGTTCTTCGGCGTCCAGCGTCAGGCGGGTCGTGCCGCCGGCACTTTGCAGCTTGCAGCGACCCATTTCGTGATCGGCAGCGTCATAGCTGACGGCTTCCAGCGTACCGCTCTCATAGGGAATGCTGAACCTCGCCAAGCAATCATTTTTCAGCGTTTTACTGCCCACCGTGTGACCATTCAGCACCAGCTCCACGCGGGCGGCGCGGGCGTAGACCTCCACGTTGGCCTTGCGCTCCTCGCAGCCGGTCCAACTCCAGCTGGGCATGGCATTCGTCATCTTCCACGCACTGGGGCTGTGGCGGTCTCCGGTATGGTTGACCGGGCAGACGGCGATATAGGGGCCGTTGTCAGCCTCCAGCGCCACGCGGGTATAGAGGGCTTCGCCCAGCGGCTTGCCGGTCAGGTCGATGCGTCCCGAGCCCGCCGACACCCAGCCCGGACCGCCGTCGAACGTCTCGGCGTAGTCGGCGTACTCCCATGAACCGACCATGACTTCGCCAAGGTAGTCCATGCCCGCCCAGACAAAGTCGCCCACCAAGCGGGGCTCCTGTTTGGCCAGTTCGCGGAATTTATAAGCATCGTTGCAGAAGGTCTCGCTGCCCAAAATCAACCGCTGCGGGTACTTTTTCAGGTCGTGCTTATAGCGGTAGATGCCGTAGTTGTAGCCCGCAATGTCCATGTTGGCAAAGGCGTCACGGGTCTTGACGTCGCAGCCGTGCAGGGTCGCGCCGCGCTTCATGAACTCATCGCCCAGCAGCCCCGCCAGATTGTTGAAGAACTGACTGCCGACTGCCTTTTTCTTGGCGGCCTTCTCGCCGCGCTGTTTGGCTTTTTCGGCGCGCTCGGCTTCTTTTTTTGCCTTTTCGTCGCTGTACACGCCGAAGCCGATGGAGCTTAAAAAGTTGAAGAAGATGTTCACGCCGCAGGTCACCGGACGAGAATCGTCCAACTCGTGCAGGAAGTCGGTCATCTCCTTCGTCAGGGCGATGCCGCGCTTCTGGGCAGTCTCGCTGACCTCGTTGCCGGTGGAGTAGAGCACGACGCAGGGGTGGTTGTAGTCTTTTTCCACCATGTCAGTCAGATCCTGATGCCACCACTCATTGAAATAATCCACGTAGTCATGCTCGGTTTTGTGGATGTACCAATGGTCGATGTACTCGTCCATGACAAGCATGCCCTGCCGGTCACACTCGGCCAGCAGCGCCTTGGAGCAGGGGTTGTGCGCTGAGCGAATGGCGTTGTAGCCGTTCTCTTTCAGCAGGCGCACCTTGCGCGCCACGGCGTCGGGGTCACAAACTGCGCCCAACAGACCATTATCGTGGTGGATGCACGCGCCCTGGATGATGTACCGCTTGCCGTTGAGCAGGAAACCGTCCGTACCCCACTCGACCTTGCGAACACCGAACGTCTCGGTTACCCCATCATCGGCAAAGCTGACGCGGCAGGTGTACAGGTTGGGCGTTTCAGGTGTCCAAAGGCGGGCGTTATCAAGGGTCAGGGTAAATACAGCCTCGCCGTCGCTCTCCTGCTGCATGGCGGGCAGGTCGTCCACCGTCAGGCGTACCGTGCCGGGGGCGGTGGTCTTTACGCGCACCTCCACTTGCCGTCCAAAGCTGCACCGGGCGGTAGATGCCCGCGCCGGAATACCACCGGCTGTTGGGCTGGTCGGCGTTGCGGGCAATGACACGCAGCTCGTTCTCCCCTGCGTGCAGATACGGCGCACAATCAACATAAAAGTTGGTGTAGCCGTAGGGGCGGAACGCTGCCTTTTGACCGTTGAGCCAGACCTCGGCATTATGGTAGACGCCCTCAAACTCCAGAATGTGGGTGTCTGCCAGCTCGTTTTCCGGCACGGTCAGGGTGCGCCGGTATTCGTAGTCGTGTCCCTCGTACCAGCCGGTATTGGTGCCGCCCGCGCTCAGGGCGGTGCGGGGCTCGGCCAGCATGGCATCATGGGGCAGGGTCACCGTTTTGCCGGGTGCGGTATCGCCCAGATGGCGGCACGTCCAGTCGGTGAGAAGTGGGGTAGCTTTCATACAAGGTTCTCACTTTCAAGGTTATCCATAGCAAAAAACGCAGGAAACTTTCCTTTTCTGTTGTCTGCACTATATCACAATGTACAGCAAAAAGGGGATTCCCTACGTGAACGGTCGTTTTTTCCACGCAAGCCGCCTGCGGCATTGGCAAAATAGACAATCGTATCATGTGCTTTATGTGCAGGTTGCTGTAAACCAAAAAACAGCCCACCAAAATGGGCTGTCCGGGTTATTTCTGCTTGATGGGAAACAGCACCTTTAATGTGAACTGGTTCTCCTGGGTGGTGATCTCTGCCGTGCCGCCGTATTTTTCGGCGGTGTCGTAGATGCTCTTTAGACCGTAGCCGTGGTAGCGGGCGTCGGACTTGGTAGTTTTTGGCAGGTTGCCGTCCGCTTGGAAGGCACCGTCGTAGGTGTTTTCGATCCGGATCCACAAAAAGCTCTTTTGCCGTGCCACCACCAGATGGATGAGCCGCTGCTCGTTGTCGGGCAGCTTTTCTACACTCTCGATGGCGTTGTCCAGCGCATTGCCGAACAGCGAACACAGGTCCATTGTATCCATAAAATCCAGCGCCGCACCGTCTGCCACGCAGGTCAGCGTGATGCCGTGCTGCTGGCAGTACAGGCTTTTGCTGGTCAGGATCGTGTCTAGCACCTCGTTGCCGGTCTTGTTCTGCGCCTCATAGCTGCGGATCTCCTGCTCCATCGCGTCGAGGTAGTGGGCTTTTTCCTCTGAGGTCTCGCTGCGCAGCACAGCGATCTGGTGCTTGAGGTCGTGATATTTTTTATTGATAAGATCAATGCTGTCCTGCGCCGAGCGGTACTGTGCGTACTGCGCCTGCAAGACGTTCTGCAAAGCATCGCGCTCCTTTTTGCGGCGGTACTCCACCAGCTGCATGTGGTGCGCAAACAGAATGGCCATGCCGCCCAGGTCTACCAGCGTGCGGATGTTGTAAATTTCCGCCGTCATCTTGCCGGAAAACGGCGTGTCCGGGCTGACATAGCTCAGGTTGCTGGCGGCATAGACCGCCACACCGATGAACAGCGTGCTGAGGAATTCCTTTTTGTGGACGTGCAGAGGCGAGGCAATATCGTTATAATTGCGTTCCAGCGCGAACACCACGCCATACACTGCGGCATAGACGACTGCCAAAATGCCCACGCGCACACCCGTGCCCGGCGTGCCATGCTGCCTGACCATATAGTAGTAGAGCTGCCATTCCAGCGAGGCGGCCAGTTCCCCCAAAATAAACGCGCGGACGCAGTAATACCCCGCGCTCCGGGCGGGCACGTCGGCCTGCATTCGGATGTACAGATACATGATTAAAATGGACACCGCAATGCAGGGCAGAAACCAGAATTGCGGCACCTGCCCCGTTGCCTGCATAAAGACGCCGAGCAGCAGTAAAAACACCGCGTGGATCGTATACCGCCGCCAGCCTGCTGTACGCTTGGGCAGGAAGAACAGATATAAAAGGCAGGCCAGCCAGTCCGCCAGCGCGGTATACAGGCGGGGAATGTTGCCCAGAACTTCCGTTTCCATCAGATGGTTTCCCCCATGTAGTGGTTGAGCGCCGCCAAAAATGCCTTGCGCTTGGCGCGGCTGATCTGCACCCGCTCACCGTTGACGATGGCGTCCTCATCCTGAATGCCGTCCACGTGTTCCAGATTGACAAGGTACGACTTGCTGCTGCGGAAGAAATTCTCCGGCGGCAGCTTCTGCTCCACATCGCGCATGGAGCCGGTGGAATGCACCTCGCCCTGCTTGGTGTGGAACAGCAGGTCGTGGTCGCAAATTTCTACATAATAAATGTCGGAGACATCGAGCTTCTGCACACCGCCCGCGCAGGGTACCGTGAGGAAGTGCTTCTGGCGGCGTCCCAGCAACTCCCGCACATGGTTCATCCGCTGGCAGAAAGCGTAATAACTCAGCGGCTTTAAGATATAGTCCAGCGCCTGCACCGCGTACCCCTTGATGGCATACTGCGGCGAGTTGGTGATGAAGATGATAAGCACCTCCGGGTCGGCGCGGCGGATCTCCTCGGCTGCTGACATACCATCCATGAAGGTCATCTCGATGTCCATCAAAATCAGGTCATAGCCGCCCTTATAGCCCAGCGCGATCTCGTCGCCATCCGAAAAATGCGTGATTTGAAAATGGCAGTTTTTCTCCTGCTGGTATTTTTCCAGATACGAGTCCAGCACTGCCCGATCCTGCGCGCTGTCCTCGACTACTGCGATGTAGTTCACGAGAATTCTCCTTTTGAGAGCAAATGAATGCGTTTATGTGCCGACTGCTATGCCGCTTGCCTTTCATGGCTATAGGCTCTATCTGATAAGTATTATACAGATTCTTTTTCGAATTTTCAATAAATCATGGTTCTGCTTATCCGCCTTGATTGCCCACGCTTTGGGCGGGAAGATGTTTTACATAGCATAGCGTTTGATTACCCACAAACGCATTTCCGGGGTGTCCCATCGAGGAATGCGGACACCCGTCTCACAGAGTTTTCACGCAGGGAAAGCCCGCACAAATAACTAAGGCAGCACCGCACAATTCCCGCCTAACGGCTCAAGCACCGCTCCGGCGGCTGCGGCACCTCGCTCGCCGTATCGGCACTTAGAATTATG
>OHYE01001155.1_pt1 | contig 11530 bp, 10 predicted proteins | sample 1580141 | NCBI WGS metagenome assembly OHYE01 (sample SAMEA3882530, study PRJEB24775) | human gut metagenome | biome: human-associated habitat; feature: intestine environment; material: feces | place: Netherlands | collected 2009/2010 | reverse complement strand
GTGCAGTGGAACCTGTAAATGAGGATGCGCAGAAATTCTGGTATATGTACTGATCACTTCACTGATCGAGGCAGCGCAGATTGCATTCTCCATTTTCCCGGTTATCATTGTTTATTTGTTTCTGTCACGCTATATCGTGCAGGGAATTGCACTTGGAAGTGTGAAAGGTTAGGAAAAATTATATTTTATTCAGATAAGAGGCGGGAAGCTTTTGAGGAATCTCAAAGGTTTCCTGTTTTTTGTATAAAAACGTTTTTACTAAATAAAATATGTGCTACAATGAGTGCAGGAGAGAGGAAGAAGGGGGCCTGCGGCATGATCTATTTCGCAATCACAGCGGCAGTTTTTACGCTTGATTTTTTCTTGAAAAAATATATTGATAAAAAATACGCCAGAAAAGTAAAAAATCCACGTCTCGGTGGAAGAATCTGCATAGAGAAGTTCTACAACAAAGGCGCAACGTTAAATCTTCTCGCAAAGCATCCGAAAGCCATGACTGCGATACACAGTGTCATCATGGTTTTTGTGGCGGTCATTTATTATTTTGCAATGCGGATGACTGGGAAAGAACTCACGAAAACTGGACTTGCCATGTTAGCCGGCGGTGGACTGAGCAATTTATATGACCGCTATACAAAGTACCATGTTGTGGATTATGTGCGGTTTCAGACCGGACCGAAATGGTTTCAGAGGATTATTTTTAATGTGTCTGATTTCTTTATTTTTATCGGGGCGGTGCTTGCAGTAATAGGAAGCGAAGCATAATGTCAGGATAATTTCGGGAATGCATTTATAAAACAATGACGGGGAAGGATATGATTTTTGCCATGACAAAAGAACAGTATATTAAAATTACAGAACCACTTCGGAACAATCAGGAACGGGCGAACCGTGTGACGAGTCTGAACCATGTGCTGACAGCACTTGTATTCTGCGTGTATCCGCTCTATCTTTTTATGCTGTTTGCGGACAAAGATCCATGGCTCTGGCGCGCAATACTTGTTCCGGCAGTGTCCTTTGTGGGACTTTCCATTGTCAGGAAAATCATCAATGCGCCCAGACCGTATGAAAAATTTGACATGCCGCCGGTGCTGGAAAAAGACACAAAAGGAAAAGCATTTCCAAGCCGGCACGTATTTTCTGTTTTCATTATCGCAATGACGATTTTTTACGAGCATCCGGGAGCAGGGGTAATGCTCGGGATCATCGGTTTGCTTCTTGGCATCGTGCGCGTGCTGGTCGGAGTGCATGAGCCAAAGGATATCATTGTGGGCGCGCTGGCAGGGATCGTGTGCGGAATTGTTGGTTATTATATGATAGGATGATCTCAGTTATGGCTGTGCATAGCGCTTCCGGTATTCCCTCGGGGTCTGCTGGAAGCGTTTTTTGAAGGAACGGTTAAAATAGGAAAGATTATCAAATCCCACTTCCGCTGCGATATCCAGAACCGAAGAATCGGAAGAGATCAAAAGTCTTGAAGCCATCGTCAGCCGGTATTCATTCAGATAGTCGATAAAGGACGTTCCCATCGTATTTTTAAAATACTTCATAAAATGTGACTGGCTTAAGCTGACTTCTTTTGCCACATCTTCGATCGTAATTTTTTCCATGTAATTATTTTCCACAAATTTTAAGATCAATTTCATTTTTTCCAGGGACTTGTAATCTTTTTTCTGGGCATTTCTGGAACTGCACTTATTGAAGAGAATATAAAACAGCATGAAAAGCTGGCTTTTGATGAAAAGCTGGTAAGCTGGCGGATTAGTTTTGCTGATCTCATCATTTGCATCGACGCAGGCAGAAATCTCTCCATAATAGGGATCACCGGGCTGATAGAGTACCGGAACCGTGAGTGTTCCGTCCATCAGTGGGGAAAAATAGTCGGTGCTGCAGGTGTCGGTCTGCTTGGATAAAAGAATCTGCGGATGAAAAATAATGTTTTCATATTCCATGCTTTCATTTTCGTATTGTTCGATCGAGTGTAACTGCCCCGGGATGATGAGTGCAAGCGTTCCGGCGCTGACCTGATATTGTGTGAAGTCCACAGTGATAATACCGTGCCCCTTCTTTATATAGATAAGCTCCATTTCGTCATGCCAGTGGATCGGCACATACGAAAAATCCAGTGGGATCGAGCACAGATAAGTGATATATGGAAATAAAGGGTTTCCATGGGAGATTTTTTCCTGATAATTTTCGTATTCCAGTATATTCATAAGGTACATACTCCTTTGTGATGATTTTATTGTGCCGAAAACATGCACTTTGCGCTGCAATCTGGAAAATAAAACAACATGATTGAAAAGTGCACAAAAACCAGGTACTCATTTTGTTATGTTTACACAATTTTAAAGAGGTTAAAACAATACATCATTTATAATATGATAGGATTGTACCACTTTTGTATGGAATATTACAAGAATAAAATGGTGTACCTGAATATAATATTAATCATAAAACATCGGTTTTACGAAAAAACACGAAAACAACTGCGGCAGAAAATGCGGCGGACAATACAATAAGCTTTCGCCAACAGGCGCAAGGAAAGGAGTAAATCATGAATTTACAGGAAATCGTAACAAAAAGAACAGGAAAAGCAATTTCCCAGTGCAGTAACAAAGAATTATACTTCTCTTTACTTGAAATGACAAAAGGAATGGCAGAGGAGAAAGTCAGCAACGAGGGAAAAAGAAAATTATATTATATTTCAGCAGAATTCCTGATCGGAAAATTATTATCCAATAACCTGATCAATCTTGGAATTTATGACGATGTAAAAAAATTACTGGCAGACAATGGCAAGAGCCTTGCAGAGATCGAGGAGGTTGAGCCGGAACCATCTTTGGGAAATGGTGGACTTGGACGTCTTGCAGCATGTTTCCTTGACTCTATCGCTACACTTGGTTTAAACGGCGACGGTGTTGGTTTAAATTACCACTACGGATTATTCAAACAGGTATTTGAGAACAATCTCCAGCATGAGACTCCAAACCCATGGATCGAGAAAGAGAGCTGGCTGACAAAGACAGATAGAGCATACACCATTCAGTTCGGTGGATTCAATCTGCAGTCCAGAATGTACGATATTGATGTATTAGGATATAACAACCGTACCACAAAGCTTCATTTATTCGATGTAGAGACAGTAGATGAAAGCTTAGTTGGTGATGGAATTGATTTTGATAAAGAGGACATCAAAAAGAACCTTACTTTATTCTTATATCCGGATGATTCTGATGATAAGGGACGTATCCTCCGTGTTTACCAGCAGTACTTCATGGTAAGCAATGCAGCAAGACTGATCATCGATGAGACACTTGCAAGAGGCGGCGATTTACACAAATTAAATGAGTACGCAGTAGTTCAGATCAACGATACACATCCAAGTATGGTAATTCCTGAACTGATCCGTTTATTAATGGAACGCGGAATCTTAATGGATGAGGCAATTGATATTGTATCCAAAACATGTGCTTACACAAACCATACTATTTTAGCAGAAGCTCTGGAAAAATGGCCGATCCATTTCCTGGAGAAAGCAGTTCCGCAGTTAATGCCGATCATTTACGAATTAAACAGCCGTGTTGTGAAAAAATTTGATGATAAGTCTGTAGCGATCATCGATGATGAGAGACGTGTCCATATGGCACACATGGATATCCATTACGGCTACAGCATCAACGGTGTTGCATACCTTCACACAGAGATTTTAAAGAACTCTGAACTGAATAACTTCTACAAGATCTATCCTGAGAAGTTCAATAACAAGACAAACGGAATCACTTTCCGGCGCTGGTTATTACACTGTGACCCGGAACTCACTGCATTATTCGAATCCCTGATCGGCGACGGCTTCAAGAAAGATGCAACAGAACTTGAAAAATTAGGTGCATTTGTAAATGATGAAACAGTATTGCAGAAGATTCTTGATGTTAAAAATGCAAAGAAAGCAGAATTAAAAGATTATCTTGCAAAAACACAGGGTATCGAGTTAAACGAGAACTCTATTTACGATATCCAGATCAAGAGATTGCATGAGTATAAGAGACAGCAGATGAACGCACTCTATGTGATCCACAAATATTTTGAGATCAAAGCAGGCAAAAAACCGGCTCGCCCGATCACTGTTATTTTCGGTGCAAAGGCAGCTCCGGCTTATGTCATTGCAAAAGATATCATTCATCTGATCCTTTGCTTACAGGAACTGATCAGCAAAGATCCTGAGGTTTCTCCATACTTAAAAGTTGTTATGGTAGAAAACTACAATGTAACATTAGCTGAAAAATTAATCCCGGCAGCAGATATCCATGAGCAGATTTCCCTTGCTTCCAAAGAGGCATCCGGAACATCCAACATGAAATTCATGTTAAACGGTGCAGTAGCGATCGGTACTATGGATGGTGCAAACGTTGAGATGCATCAGTTCGTTGGGGACGATAACATTTACATCTTCGGTGAGACATCTGAGCAGGTGATCGAGCACTATGCAAAAGCAGATTATGTTTCCAGAAGCTACTATGACAATGATGAGAACATCAGACGTGCAATCGACTTCATCGTAAGTGATGAGATGATGGCAGTCGGATGCAGAGAAAACTTAGAGCGTCTCTACAATGAATTATTAAACAAAGACTGGTTTATGACATTACCGGATTTCGAGGAATATGTTGCAGCAAAAGAGCGCATCTTTGCAGATTACGAAGACCGTATGGCATGGGCGAAAAAAATGCTCGTAAACATGAGCCAGGCAGGTTTCTTCTCATCTGACAGAACCATTGCACAGTACAACGAAGACATCTGGCATCTGTAAAATATAGCATCAGTAAAATTAGGGGAGTATATGATCTATATACAAAGTGGCGTGCGCCGTATGTAAAGTGCGGTGTGCGCCTCTTTTTTGTGTGTTGTAAAATCTGCCAACAACACATATAATGGGAGTAGGCAGTGAAACAGTGCCAGATACTGCGGAAGGAAAAAACTATGCACAGTAACGCTGGCAGGGGAATGAAGGAATCTGTTTTATAAATTGCTTGGAATATTTGGGCGTATGATTTATAATGTGCATAAAGCAATGAGCAGTGTCAGGAGGAAAAAATATCAAATGCAGTGCTTGCACGATGTATTTGATATTTTTGATGACTGATAGGGCGAATGCCCGTGAGCCCATGAAATCTTTGATTTCATGGGCGTGCACTGTGGACAAAATTAACAGAGGACTTATTTTCATGAATAAAAATAAATTTACATATATCACAGCGCTTACCCTGTTAAGCTTTACACTTATGACAGGCTGTACCAATGAGCGCAAAGAAAACCAGACTGCTTACCGTCAGATTGGAATCAATGCAATGGAAAGCGGCGATTACGCAGGAGCCGTGGATGCGTTTAACAGTGCTTTGGGACAGTGCATTGGGAAAATCACCGAGAACGAATTAGATATCTGCTACTATAAGGCGGCGGCGCAGTATGCCGGTGGCGATTCCGCGGGGGCAGTGGACACTTACACAGCGATCATTGATTATGATAAAAAGGCGGCAGACGCTTATTATCTGCGCGGCTGTGTTTATCTGAAACAGGGGAATACCGAGGGTGCCGTTTCGGATTTTGATGAGGCAGTAAAAAATAACAGCAGCGATTACGAACTTTATGTCAACATTTACGAGAACCTTTCTGCTTATGATATGACGGAAAAAGGGGAAGAATACTTAAATAAAGCGTTTGATATCAAAGGCAACAGTGCTGAGGATTATGCATGGCGCGGAAGAATTTACTATGATCTTGGACAGTACGATAATGCCCAGACAGAGTTGAAGTCGGCTTTAGATAAGGAGAGCGTCATCGCAAATCTTTACATTGCACAGGTGTATGAGGCACAGGGTGATCCTGAAAACGCAGAGGTTTATTATCAGAATTATGTAAACTCAGGAAACGCAGATTCCCAGGCGATGAATGCACTCGGGGAAATTGAGATGGCAAAAGGAAACTATTCCGGTGCACTCACCTATTTAGAGCAGGGTATTGCTATGGAAAATGTGACAAACAGAAGAGAACTAATGCAGAATCTCATCATTTGTTATGAATATACATCCGATTTTAATTCTGCATGGAACGTGGTACAGGAGTATGTACAGGTTTATCCGGATGATGCGAGTGCGCAGCGTGAATATATTTTCCTGAAAAACCGTATGGAACAGACAGCACCTGCGGAGAATACAGAGGAAGCCGTGACGGAGGATACACAGGCAGTGGAAGATACACAGACACCGGAAGAGGCGCAGACACCGGCACAATAAAAGAGACCACAGGAAACAATAACGGAGAATAGAATGGCAGAAGCATTTAAAATAGAAGAGATAGAAGAAAAAGTAATTCTTGTAGGCGTGAGTGAGCAGGATGGAGATGACGCAGAGGATTCTGTTGCAGAACTTGCGGAACTGGTGAAAACAGCAGGAGCAACGGTAGTCGGAACCATGATCCAGAAGCGGGAGCTCATTCATCCGGGGACTTATATCGGTTCTGGAAAGGTGGCGGAGTTAAAGCAGCTTGTGGAGGAGCTGGGCGCAACCGGCATTGTGTGTGATGATGAACTTTCACCGGCGCAGCTCCGCAATCTGGAAGACATGCTGGATACAAAAGTGATGGATCGTACTTTGATCATTCTGGATATTTTTGCAGCAAGAGCAACTACCAGTGAGGGAAAAATCCAGGTGGAACTGGCACAGTTAAAATACCGTCTGAGCAGGCTGACCGGACTTGGGCGCTCCATGTCAAGACTTGGAGGCGGAATCGGTACGAGAGGTCCGGGTGAGAAAAAGCTGGAAATTGACAGACGTCTTATCAAAGACCGGATCGCACAGCTGAACCGGGAATTGAAAGAAGTACGGCAGCACCGTGATATCACCCGTGCACAGCGGGAAAAAAATCAGATGCCGGTGGCTGCGATCGTGGGATACACAAATGCAGGAAAATCAACACTTATCAATACACTGACTAATGCCGGAGTTCTGGAGGAGGACAAGCTGTTTGCAACGCTTGATCCTACCACAAGAGTGCTGGAACTGTCGGGACGGCAGCAGATATTGGTGACAGATACCGTCGGATTTATCCGCAAACTGCCGCATCATCTGATCGAGGCATTTAAAAGCACGCTGGAGGAGGCAAAATACGCAGACTATATTTTACATGTGGTAGATGCTTCCAATCCGCAGCACGAGAAGCAGATGCTGATCGTATATGAGACACTGGCAAATCTGGATGTGAAAGACAAGACGGTGATCACGCTGTTCAACAAGCAGGATGCAAGGATGGACAGCGAGCCGCTGCATGATTTTAAAGCAGATCATACGCTGCCGATCTCAGCGAAAAATGGAACCGGGTTAGAGGAATTAAAGAATCTTTTATCCGAGCTCCTGCGTGAAAATAAAATCCTCGTGGAGCGGACAGTGCCGTATGCAAATGCAGGCGTGATCCAGCTTGTCCGCAAATCCGGTGAACTGTTGGAAGAAGAATACCGTGAGGATGGAATCTATATCCGTGCTTACGTGCCAATGGAAATTTATGCAAAATTATAAAAATGACAAATGTAGTTTATCTGGGAAGAAAGGAACAATAAAAATGATATTATTGATTAAAAACGGACATGTCATCAATCCGGCGACAGAGACAGACGAAGTGGCAGACATTCTCGCTGAGGATGGAAAAGTCGTAAAAATGGAAAAAAACATCAGGGATAAGGCAGACTATGTGATCGACGCAAAAGGCTGCTATGTCATGCCGGGATTTATTGATATGCATGTGCATTTGAGAGATCCGGGACAGGAGCAGAAAGAGACAATCGAGACAGGCTGTAATGCGGCGGCACACGGCGGATACACAACCATCCTTGCAATGCCGAACACAAAGCCGGTGGTAGATAATCCGGATGTTGTAAAATACGTGCAAAACAAGGCAAAAACAGTTGGTGTCGTGAATGTTTTACAGGTGGGAGCCATCACAAAAGGACAACAGGGAAAAGAATTAGCAGATATCCGGGGCATGTACGAAGCGGGAATTCCGGCGATCAGTGAAGATGGCAGATCCGTTATGAATTCCGAACTTTACCGGGAGGCGATGGAGATCGCAGCAGAACTTGATATCCCGGTACTTGCCCACTGTGAGGACATTAACCTTGTAAATGGCGGCGTTATGAATGAGGATGCGCATTCCAAAGAGCTTGGGTTAAAGGGAATCACCAATTCGGTAGAAGATATCATTGTGGCAAGAGATATCATGTTAAGTGGGGACACCGGAGCAAAATTACATTTGTGTCACTGTTCAACAAGAGATTCTGTAAAAATGGTACGGTATGCAAAAATGGAGCAAATGAAAGTAACTGCAGAGGTATGCCCACATCATTTCACACTGACCTCGGATGATATCCATAAAATCGAGCCGTCCATCGATCAGGAGAAAAAACTTGCGATTGATGCAGATGCGGATACAAACTTTAAAATGAATCCTCCGCTTCGTTCCAGAGAAGACGTGCAGGCATTAAAAGAAGGACTGCGTGACAATATTATGGATGTGATCTCCACAGACCATGCACCTCATACATTTGAGGAGAAAAATACATCCATGAAAAAAGCGCCGTTTGGGATCGTTGGACTTGAGACAGCCGCATGCCTCACTTACACGGAACTTGTTTTGCAGGGCTACCTTACACCGATGCAGATGGCAGAGAAGATGAGCTATAACCCGGCAAAGATTGTTGGAATTGACAAGGGCGATATCCAGCCGGGCAAAATTGCTGACATCGTGATTTTTGATCCGGAAAAAACATATAAGATTGACAAAACGAAATTTGCAAGTAAAGGACGCAACACACCATTTGACGGAAGAGAAGTAACCGGAAAAGTGATGGCAACCATCGTGGATGGACGTGTGGTTTACGAGGCAGAAGCATAGGAACACACCATATTAAGAGCTACAGAGGCAAACATTTGAAGTAAGAATGTAAAGTAGTTGAGAGAGTGAAAAAGCGAGGAAGTACAAAGATGGCAGAAAAATTTGAAGAGACAGCGATCATCATCCGTCAGGAAGAAATCGCAGATGATATTTACAGTATGTGGCTGCACACTGACCAGATTGCAGCACATGCGAAAGCAGGACAGTTTGTTTCTGTTTATTGTAATGATGGAAGCAGACTGCTTCCAAGACCGATCAGTATTTGTGAGATCGATAAAAAGGATGGTGCGATCCGTCTGGTGTATCGTGTAGCAGGGAAAGGAACAGCAGAATTTTCCAGCATGCATACAGGCGCACAGCTTCGCATTGTAGGCCCGCTTGGAAATGGATTCCCGAAGAAAGAGAAAAAAGCTTTTTTGATCGGAGGCGGAATTGGAATTCCTCCAATGTTACAGCTTGCAAAAGAGTTAAACTGTGAGAAACAGATTGTGTTAGGATTCCGCGATGAGCTGTTTTTGATGGATGAGTTTAAAAAGCAGGGCAAAGTTTACGTGGCAACCGAGGATGGAAGCGCAGGAACTGAGGGAAATGTTCTGGATGCGATCCGTGAAAACGGGCTGGACGCAGAGATCATTTATGCCTGCGGACCAATGCCGATGCTCCGTGCCTTAAAAGAATATGCAGAGAAAAATCACATCGAGTGCTGGATCTCCATGGAGGAGCGTATGGCATGCGGTATTGGTGCGTGCCTTGCCTGTGTATGTCAGTCAAAAGAAAAAGACGCACACAGCAACGTGAAGAACAAACGAATCTGTAAAGAAGGACCTGTATTCCGTGCAGAGGAGGTAGAATTCTAATGAACATGAAAGTAGATTTATGTGGAGTAACCTTAAACAATCCTGTCATGACTGCTTCCGGTACATTTGGTTCCGGCGCAGAGTATGCAGAGTTTGTGGATCTGAATAAATTGGGAGCTGTTGTGACAAAAGGTGTTGCAAATGTTCCATGGCCGGGAAATCCGACACCGCGTGTCGCAGAAGTATATGGCGGTATGTTAAATGCAGTAGGACTTCAGAACCCTGGAATTGATCTTTTTGTGGAGCGCGACATTCCTTTTTTAAAACAGTTTGATACAAAAATCATGGTGAATGTATGTGGACATTCCACAGAGGAATATATTGAAGTAGTGGAACGGTTGAGAGACCAACCGGTAGACCTTTTAGAAATCAACATTTCCTGCCCGAATGTCAAAGAGGGTGGAATTGCATTTGGTCAGGATCCAAAAGCAGTAGAAGCTATCACAAAGGAAATGAAAAAACATGCTGCACAGCCGGTCATCATGAAGCTTTCCCCGAATGTGACAGATATTACAGAGATGGCGAGGGCGGCAGAGGCAGGAGGCGCAGACGGACTGTCGCTGATCAACACCATCACAGGCATGAAGATCGATATCAACCGCCAGAAGTTTGTGCTTGCCAATAAGACAGGCGGCATGTCAGGTCCGGCCATTCACCCGGTCGCTGTCCGCATGGTTTATCAGACTGCCCAGGCAGTCAGACTGCCGATCGTCGGAATGGGTGGGATCATGAATGCAGAGGATGCGATTGAAATGATCCTTGCCGGAGCTACCGCAGTATCTGTAGGTACCGCAAATTTCACGAATCCGCATGTGACAGAGGAGATCGTCGCAGGAATCAGAGATTATATGGAGCGTTATCAGGTTGCCGATATCAAAGATCTGGTTGGCGCAGTGCATGAATAAGAAACAAATGCCAAAGAGAAAATAATGGATCACAGGAAATAAAGATCAGGAGGAAATGACAAGATGGAGAGTTATAAGAGCGAATTTATCGATTTTATGGTAGAGAGTGATGTTTTAAAATTTGGAGATTTTACGTTGAAAAGTGGACGTAAATCCCCATTTTTCATGAATGCAGGAGCCTATGTGACAGGTTCCCAGTTAAAGAGACTTGGAGAGTACTATGCAAAGGCAATCCATGACAACTATGGAGATGATTTCGACGTGCTCTTCGGACCGGCATATAAGGGAATCCCGCTTGCGGTTGTCACAGCGATCGCATACAGTGAATTATATGGAAAAGAAGTCCGTTACTGCTCAGACAGAAAAGAAGCAAAAGACCACGGAGCTGACAAGGGCGGTTTCCTCGGAAGCAGCTTGAAAGATGGCGACAGAGTTGTCATGATCGAGGACGTGACCACTTCCGGAAAATCCATGGAAGAGACTGTTCCAAAAGTAAGAGGAGCAGCAGACGTTGAGATCGTTGGTCTTATGGTAAGTTTAAACCGTATGGAAGTCGGACAGGGCGGAAAAGTAAGTGCGCTGGATGAGATCAAAGAAAAATACGGTTTTGAAGGAAAAGCAATTGTCACAATGGCAGAGGTGACAGAGTACCTTTACAACAGAGAACACAATGGCAGAGTCGTGATCAACGATGAGATCAAAGCCGCTATTGACAAATACTACGAAGAATATGGATGCAAATAAGAAAGGCAGCGAGCGCTGCCCGTTGATACGGAAAGGTAAGCACCGGGTACTGGCATTCGTGTTTTTTCTGATTTATTTCGC
>OHYE01001146.1_pt1 | contig 11599 bp, 10 predicted proteins | sample 1580141 | NCBI WGS metagenome assembly OHYE01 (sample SAMEA3882530, study PRJEB24775) | human gut metagenome | biome: human-associated habitat; feature: intestine environment; material: feces | place: Netherlands | collected 2009/2010 | reverse complement strand
AGCAAAAAGCTCTCGTGTCTGGCTGAGGATCTCGCTGGCTTGTGCCTGACCGCGCCTCCCGTAAAGCGCACCGACATCGGTCAGGAACTCCTCGTTTTCGGTCATAAGATAATTGACATCAGTTTCGAGCAGTTCCGCTAACTTTGCATACATATCACGTGTGCGGGGATAGGTGGTGCCAGCCTCATAGCCGCCAATGGTACGACGGGTCACACCCATTTTCTTTGCAAGGTTCTCCTGAGACCATCCCTTCTGTGTACGGAGGTCTTTTAGTTTTTCCCCGAAGTTCATTGTGTGTTCTCCTTTCCCAAGATGGTGTTTTCTCTGGATGCATACTCCAAATGTGTTATTGACAGGAGCCAAAAGCACCGTTATAATTGAAATGAGAAAACTGATTTCGCATTTATTATAACAATGGGAAAATCGTATGTCAATATGAAACCGTAAGAAATGTGAAATTTAATTTCCCGCAACAGATGGGTGTATGAAAACAGGGGTGATTGGAATGGACTACCTTTCGCGTGATATGGGGCCGGTTGTTCGCATGGCTCGACCGGAAAACCCCAATGAAATAGATGAGTTTGTGAATCCGCTTTGCACAGAGCTGGACGAAATCGGCTCGTTCCAAAGCTACTGTATCGGTCACTTCGAGCAGGAGTGGGTGGATGGACTGGGACAGATGATTGCGGAGGGACGTGTTCCGCTGACAGAAGCGCCACGTGTAGAAGACCCCACAGAGAGGCGTCACATGAATGGTGGGTACATCCAGCGGATGGAGTTCTCACGGCTGGATCGAACACATTTTTATGCGGATGCCGTTATCTTGTAGAGGGACGCTTCTGCATAAACACAGTGGATTATGTCAGGCGTGATAAAGAGGGTAAGCCCTATTTGACTGAGTTTGCTCGAAGCCCCACAGAGGCTTGCTGTCTCCGATTTGATCGTGTAGGTGGCGTGGAAAATCCGGAGTATCACTGGTGAGAACTCCACTTGGAGTCCGGTGGAGCAAAGCAGTTCATAAGAAATGGGCAGACCATCTATTGCCCGCAGTGCGCTGCTTAAGTATGTCCTTACACTTGAGATTAGCCGTTGTGTTCGCTATGGCTTAACCGCTTTGAATTTGTTCGACTTTTTCCTTATCTTCCTGTATGGCTCGATTGGTTTTGCGAACTATTTCTAATGCAGCAATAAGATCAGCTATCCGACTTTCTGTTTCTGTAACTAATTGTCTTACCTTTTCAGGTTCAGTACCTAGTGAAATCCCTATTTTATCAAGTTGTGAAGCCGCCCTGCTGTATGTCTGCAGAACGGCTTCATTCTGCTTATAGAAAGTTTCTCTTTGAGTCAGTGGAACGGACGCATATTCCAACCAAACAGATTTATAAGTGTGGCACACCTGCAGATTATGAGCCGTTGCTGCATACGTTTTGCTTTTGGAACGAAGCTCTGCAATCTCGTTGCGGAGCTTCGTTTCTTCGCGTCGATATGCACTGATTTGTTTATCAAAGTCAGCAACTGAATGTAGACCATTATCAGCCATGTCCCCCAGGAGTTTTCCAAGCTCTTTTGCATTTGCAATACCTGCACGGCGTTCCATATTAGCGACTCGACGGGCCAAACTGCTTTCAGAAGCGCTAAGTTGCACCACCCCTCCGAGCGACTGCGCCAAATCAGCGCCACTGATTGCTTTCCGCGTCTTCTCGTTGCCGGTTGGCACATAGCTGTACTGCCATGCAGGATATAAGCTAATTGCACAGCTTCCTTGCTCGACTTTTCGCTGTACATAGTGTTCCGGAATGAATAGCCGCTCAATGCCATATTGCGGCAATTGCACCGTTACGCCGCGCAGGCTCATGGCGATGATCTGGTCAGCGGGCAGACTTGCGATCAACGGCTGCGTCAGATTCTCTTCATCGATTTGTCGAATCAAATCTGTGCCGCGAATTGTGCCATGTGTGCCGTCATCGTAGATTATATCATACGAAAAGGCAGCGCCAATATCAGCCGTCACGGTACCATCTGAGGTGGTATGGATGTGCCGATTGTCCATCATCAGCTTTGCGGGATTGCCGTTCGCATCCTGTATTTGCAGCAAGACACCACGCTTTCCGGCGGAACATATCTGACGTGCCGTAAGTCTTACAGACGTATCGCAGTTTTGCGGATATTCCGTAGTCAGTTCTCGGTATAGGTCTGCAATCGGTGTTCCGTGGCCTTCATCAAGGCCTTCCAATCCGCTTTTCATCGAAGTCTCCAAGCCACCGAGGGTAAATCCATCTCCTAAAGCATCCGCAGGTATCCATGTGCCATCTAAGTTGACAGCCTTATACAAAAGCTGTCCGGATTGCTTCTTTACCCGTATCTTAACCCCCTCTGACTGCAGCAGCTTTGCAAAGTCAGCAAAGGTTGAAACATTCGGAAGTATCTTAGCTATGCGCTCATGAATAAATAGCTGTTCGGCAGCGTTATCCTCTAAGCGCTCCATGAGGCCGGTATACGTAAACTTGTCGGTGTCGGCTAGGGATGTGTCTCTGATCGCACGCCCAGCATCTTCCGGTAGGTAGGTCATATGCTTGCCGCGCTGGCAAACAGAAATACCCAGTTCCTGCGCCATTTGCAGGAACTGGGCATAATTGGTGGCACGCTCCAGGCAGAAGTTAAGCTTCTTGCGGACTTCAGTGCGATTGCTGGTTGTGCGTTTCTTCTGTACGTAAGTAGGGTAGAGCTGGCCTAGCTGTTGCGGGTCTTTAATAACGGACAACTGTGCTTCCATACAGAGCCGATCCGAGATGCTGCGGATTTGCTGTGCGGTACGATAAGGTACCGTTCGCAGCTTTTTGTAATCATAAAAAGAGACGGCATTGATAATGATGTGGTTATGGATTGAGTCCTTATCGATATGGGTGGCAACAACAAACTCAAACTTTCCCTCTGTGAATTCCATCGCGAGCTTGCGGCCCAGCTCATGGGCCCGCTCCGGCGTGACGTCATCATCCGGAGAAAAGGATTGAATGAGATGGTAGGCAAGGTTGCCGGACTTCTTGTTTTGAAAGCTCTTGCCCTTATGTGCCATAGCGGCAGTAATCGCAAAATCGAAAGAAGCTGTTTGTGGTTCGGTATTATAGCCGGAAACCAACGCTTGCCCAGCAGTTTTATCTGGATTCTCTATGTAGAGTATGGCTTTACTAAGCGTTGATTTGATAGCGTGAATTTTTGTGATGGCCATAGTTAGTCAGCATTCGTACGGTGTTGCTAAAGATAACCTTTAATTATCTTCAGCACATTCATATCGGTAAAGGGATCTTCACATATATTAGCTGGTCCATCTATGTGAAACAGTCTATGAAAGCGTGTCGGTTCACCAATATATACTGCTTCTGAAAAGTTATAGTATTCTGATTTGTCTTTGAATTGATCTCCGGTTATATCAATAATGATAGAGTTGTCGAGATTATAGTGCTTTGTAGACGTGTTTTGAGTGATAGAGTCATATTTTGCAATGATTTCCAAATAGTTTGTTGGAAGAGGCTCATAATAAACTTGTACTGTTTCCGCTAAAGCTAGCCAAGCATGTGTTTGGCCGCTCAAATCGCTACCCCAAATATAATAAGTAGGGATTCGGTATTCATTAAGATATTCATGTAACAATTCGCACGTATAGCCGCAACTTCCATTAGGAAAATTTTCAAGAGAATATACACCATTAAACTCATGGTTCATTTTTGCTTTTTCTATTGCATGACGGAAATCTGTACATAAAGACAGTAATCTGTGTGAGTTTATGTCGCTGAAGTTCATAAGTGATTGCTCCTTTCTATAAGTATTATACAGATATAAACTGTTGGCGTAAAGCTCTTTCTGCGTGCATAACAATTCACATAGATATCATTCTATCGTCCGCAACATTTTAGTCAACTTTTCCAAGCACAGACTTTTCAGCTCCTGATAGCTGCGCCGTAGCTGTTGCACATCGGCTTCTGTTACCGAGTGATTCTCGTTACATCTTTTTGCAACTTGATTGATGTTAACGCCTATGCGTCCGATATTACTGGACAACTCCTTTAAAGCCGAAAAGTCATAATGCTTGACTTCGCCGTTGAGAAGCATTTCCCGGCAAAAAACAGAGTAGCTCCCGATGTCGGCCTCTTGCATTTTCTTTGCAACGATTTGCCATTCTTCTTCAGAAAAAAATACTGCTTTATAAATAGGCCGTTCACGTTTGTCCATATTGTAGCCTTTCTTCTTTCAGAATCAGATGCAGTGAATCTCTTTCTAAACGGGTTTTAGGGTGTCCCTAAGTCAGAATCTGTTTTACAGATGCAATGCTTGCTAACCATCGCTTTCGCTCTGGTTACCCCTTCGGGCCGCCCCGGCAGTTCTTCTGGCAAAACCAGAACAGCCCGGCTCCGATAAAAACGATGGGCAAAAAGTCCAGCACATTCCAAAAAGCATTTGCCGTCTTTTTGCTCTGCCGGACAGGTTGAGAAGAAGTCGGCTCCGGTGTCGGCGTCGCAGCCGGCGCAGCGGTAGCCGGTGCATTATAGGTCGCTGCGCGCTGTACAGCGGCGTTCTCGTCACGGCTGGGCGTGCACAAGTCGGCATCCGGATTTTTTATGTCCGTTACCGTCAGGTGAAAGCTTGCGCCAACATCGGTATTGAGTTCATTCTGCTCACACTCGAACTGGTAGCGCTCCGCCGCATCGCCCACAACGCGGGCAGACAGAAACGCATACAGGCCACTGTCAGCATCCGTGCATACGGCGGCCAGTTGGTTGGATTCATATACATCCAGCGCGTATACCATACCGCTGTACAGGTTCTGCAGGTAGACGATACAATGTTGAGAGAAGCCGACGGGTGCCGTAAGATATGCGCTGATCTGGGCCGCTGCTGGCTGATAGTCGGCGGGCGGTTGGCACAGAGGCAGCGGCGTATAATAGCGTGTCTGCCCGGTTACTTCCGTGAACCAACTCTCACCTGCAAACTCATATTGCAGCTCATACTGACCGCCAGCCTCGACCTGCAAAAAGGTGGTGCCGTCAACCTCGCGCAGCGGCCAATCGTTTAGGGCGTCGTATTGAACAGCGGCATTGCAGTAATAGGTGCCCTCCGGCAACGTCACAGTCTGGCTATACCGGTTCAAGCCGTTCAGCATTACAAGAACAGCGTCCGTGTCGTTGGGCCCGTTGCCCAGCGTGACCAGCACGGAACGCTCCCGCAGCTCTGCGGGAACATCTACCAAGGATACCGCAACTTCGCCGTTTCCCGCTGCATGGCAGGGCGGTGCCAGCGCCATGACAAACGGAACAAAAAGCAAAATCGCCAGAACTCTTTTCATGAAAAGCGCCTCCTTAAAATCCGGCATAGGTAAAGTAATGACAGCCGCGGCTCTCCATCCATGCGTTGGACATATTTACACAGACGCCGTAGCCATAACAGCATTCGATCCACGCGCCGCCGCCGAGCGCCATCTGCACATGGCCTTGCTCACCGCCAGCGGCATAGACGACCCGCAGGTCGCCCGGCTGGACCTCGGCAGGAAAGATTTCCCTCAAGTCACCGGTGCGGCCATAGGCGGCTGTATTACCTGCCGCAAACGGAAGCCCCTGTGCCCAGTAGCAGTACTGCACAAAGCTGGAGCAGTCTAAATTCATCCCGACGCTGGCATTGCCGGGGCCGCCGCGCAGCGACGAGGGCTGCCCGTACACAAAGTGCCCCTGACAGCTGATGGCAAAGGCTACGACCTGCCCGCGCGCGGTGTCGGGGTCAATGTTCAGCCCGGCCAGCAATGCCTGCAGTTCTTCAGCAGTCAAAGCGGAGCCTACCGAACGGCACTTGATGCCGTCCGCAACGCCGTACAGTGTCTCCCAGTCCATGCGATACAGCAGGGATGCCCATTCCACATTCCCATAAGCGTCCGCGCCGTTCTCGTACCAGCCCTTGAAGCCCGCTGCGCCAGGTGGCAGTGTTACAGTTTCCGTAAAGCGGGCAGTGACCGCATTGCCCGCATACGCATTGCCGTACTGGTCCTGCTTGATGACGGTGCGTGTCAGCGTGCCATCGTTGCTGCTTGCGGCCAGTGCCTCCAGGTTGCCCGTGCCGCCGTCTGCACCATTGGGGGCTTCAGTTTCCGGGTTAGCATAGCGGTCATAGCCGGTCAGGTAAATTGTGCAGTTCAGGTCATAGTGGCCGTACTGGCCGTCGTGCAGCTCTCCGGGGCACCATGGGATAGCGGTTGCGTTGGCAAAGGTCACGGTATAGTCCTTCGTCATGACTTCGTCGCCGTCGATGGTCTCCACCGTGAAGGTGGCGGTGCGCTCGTTTGGGGCATAGAACCAATCGTTCAGCTCGCCCTTGTAGAGATTCGCACTTTCATCCAGCACGATGCTGCCGGTGCAGTCCTCTGCGGCAATTTTGCCATCGACAACCTGGGCGTAATCGTCCGGCAACGTGCACAGCTCTGATTGCGCAGCCCCATCCGGGAAAATGACAGGAAAAAAGACGGTCACATCGTGTGTGCCGTCCTCGATCCATTCGGGGTGACTGCTGCCTTCTGCGTGGTCGTCACTCCATTCCCATATTCCGTTGTGGTAGTGCCCGCATTCTTCGTTGCCTTGGGCACAGGTGTGCGTTTCGCATCGATACTCCGTGATGGCCACGGTCTCGCCCTCGCTGCGGTAGCCATTGACGCAGCCGCCATAGCTGATGCAGGAGTAAGGCGCTGACTCCCGCGCGGTAATCTCCATGCCGTAGGCCGTCAACGCGCGGCAATACTGGGTAAACGGCGTATCATCTGCAAACGCCTCAATTTCCTGTGAGCTGGGCCAATCCTGCTGATAATAGACTGCGGCCATTGAGATGATCTCTGCAGTATCATTGTAGATGCCGTTGGCGTAGCTCCATGTGACGCCGTGCTGCATATTGTTGCTGCGCTGGCCGGTCAGTGTATCGTAGCCGTAGGGGTTGCCGTTGGGGTCAACATCGTTGCAAAAAGCCCTGCGCAGTTCGTCAGTGGCGGACTCGTTGCGGTAGGTATTGATGCTTTCGACAAGCTGCTGAATATCCTCCGGTCTGTCGACACACAGCACACTGGTCGTTGTAGTACCGCCCATCTGGCCTAGCAGCCCAATAATCAGTAAAAATAGAACGATTGTGCCGCAAATAAGCGCTGTCCAGCCGATAGAAGCAAGCGCTTTGACAGGATGGGCAAAGAACCGTGCTACTCTGATAACGCTATGGCCGGTCTGAAAGCCTGTATTGCTGATGATACCCGGTGTGCGGTCAGCAAAATCATCTGCGCTGGTCGAGAACGACTCCGCATAATGCAAGGCCGACCTGGCACCGGCAGAGCCAATTTGTACCGCAGAGCTTCCTAACTCCATCCGCAGCACGTCGCCGCCTGCGTGTAGGACCTCCTCGGCGGTGCGCGTGCCGTCCTGCACATCCTTGATGCCCTTCACGGCGTAGCTGCCCAGTATGCCGACGTCCTCCGCAGCAGTCCCGAGAAACGTCTCCTGCATAATCAGTTCCGCCGCCGCGCCGTGTACGCCGATATCCTGCGCAGCATCGGTGGCAAAGTCCTCTTGATAGCTGACCAGCCCGCTTGCACTCGTGATGCCGTGCGCTGCGGCTGTTGTGCCGCGCATGGCAGGGGAGCGGTAGCCGCTTGTTTGCTGGTCACACAGCAGCTCGTAGTAGGCATTGCTGCGGCTCGCCCGGGGCGTGTTGGTGCCGGTGATGTATTTCCTGCTACCTTCGGCGGATGGTGATAAGATTTCTGCTGCATCATCGCTATCGTCTGACATACTATTTTGGGTTTCACTTACATAATCGTCATTTGATAGCAGAGATTCGGCCTGCCCTTCGGTGTCATCCAGCAGTTCCTCACCGGTGGAGGCCACATCAACCTGATCGTGCAGACTGTCGGCAATATCTGTCTCCGTTTTAATAAAAGGCTCGTCGTTGGATTCATGGCTCAATACTTCTTACATGGTAGGCTCCTAAAGAAAATGGTTCGTCACGTATCAATTACGTACAACCACTTGATTTTCATCTCCGGCGGTGACACGTAGTATGCGCGCTTTCTGTTACCGGTCCAATGCCTTCCGCCCGCCTCGCCACAGCTCTTGAAATTGGAGGCACGCAGGCTTGCGCCGTTTTCCGATGCCAGTGTGTAGGTTATCACGCGCTTATAGCCCATGTCGCGCGCAATGCGCTGGCATGCACCATAAAGCTTGGAGCAGGCGTTCCGGGTCCCGTCCGTGCAGTTCCGATAGATTTCAAGCGTTATTCCGTCGTCAAGCCGCCGCGCTACCGGTCTGCCGCAGATCGCTACACCGCACAGTCTGCCATCATCATAGCAAGCCACAGCAAACTTCCCGCCAACAGGCGGAATGCTGTGGCGATGATAGTCCTTCACAAAAGCCTGCGCCGGTGCCAAGTGAATCGGTCCAATGGTAAGCATTAAATTCCTCCGCATTTTATCCTTTTTCGGACGGCTTTCTATTAGGGCTTGTATCCATCAGCCTGAATAGCTCGGTATCCTTCGGAAAATCGTTGTTGAAGGGCACCACCGTCTTAGACACGATCAGCAGTCCGCTGCCGACCTCGGCGTTTTCGATGTACCGCTTTTCCTCGTTGGAGATGTGCAGCAGCCGCGCCAGATCGTTGGCATCGTCAGGGGACTGGTTCAGCAGCTTGATGTACCCGCAGTCGGACAGCATTCGGCGCGCATCCTCGTTGTCCAGAACCGAGCGCACATGCTGGGTGATGGAGGTCAGAATCGCGCCCCACTTGCGGGCGCGGCTGGACAGCTGAAAGTAAAAGTCCGTGCAATCCTTGTTGCCCAGTAGTTGCTGGAACTCATCGGTAAACACCCAGGTGCGGCGGCCCAACACGCGATTGCGGGTAATGCGGTTCCAGACCTGATCCAGCACCGTCAGCATGCCGATGGACTGCATCGACTTACCCAGCTTGACCGTGTTGAAGCAGATACAGTGATTCTGCACGTTCACATTGGTCTGGTGGGCAAACAGGTCCATGGAGCCACTTACATATAGCTTCAATGCCGTAAGCAGTGGCTTGACTTCCTCTCCCTGCAGCGCAAGATTTCTATAAAAGTCGTGCAGCGTTGGCATTTCCTCACGTTTGGGGTTCGCCATATAGCGCTGGTAGGTCAGGCTGGCAGCCACATCAATAAAGGTTCGCTCCTGGGGCGACAATTCGGAGCTATGCAGGATCAGCTGACAAAAATTCTGCAAAAACTGGCTTTTCAGTCGGATGGGGTCCTCATCATCGCCGTAATCTTCCGTGATGTCCATGGGATTGATATGGGAGGGACTGGACGCGGAAATGTCAATCACCACGCCGCCCATGGCTGTAACGAGGTGCGTGTACTCCTGCTCCGGGTCGATGAGAACAATATCATCATCAGGCCAGCGAAGCATGATATTGGTGACCATCTGCATTACAGAGAAAGACTTGCCGTAACCGGTCATACCCAGTACCATACCGGCAGGGGCGGGCAGCAGCTTGCGATTGCACAGAATCAGATTCTTACTGCGGGCGTTGATGCCCTCGTACAGCCCGCCCGGCTGGAACAGCTCCTGCGTGGTAAACGGTACATAGATGGCCGTGCTGACGGTTTCCAATGTGCGCTCCAACCCGAGCCACTTCTTGCCAAGCGGCAGCATACTGTTCATGGCGTTGCGCTGCTCATACAAAATGCTGTCAAAGCGGCAGGTCTGTTGCTGTACGGTGCTGCAAATGCGCCGCACACGCTCGTCCAACTGCGCATTGGAATCGCCATAGGTGTGAATGAGGATGCAGACTTTGAAGATTTTTTGGTTTTTGGTTGTAATGTCATCCATCATCTGCTCTGTGTGGTGCATTTTGGATTTCAGATCATAGCTCACAGCTATGCTGGCAGGCATGTTTCGCTCGCGTGCTTTGGCAATGGCATCGTATTCTTCCTTGTGCATATAGGCAAGTTTTTTCTCAATTTCCTGGACGGCTTCTGCCTGGTCCATAGCGTCAACATGCATTGTGATGACGTGGTCAAAAGGAAGTTCGGACAGCATAGAGAACAAACCGTTCTTCATTTCCGGTGCTATGCCCCGCAGATACATTGTCTTGCCGATTTTATCGCCAAACTGATAGCGGTCACGATAGACAGCACGCGAATCGTCATGCTCCGGGTGCCAGTTGTAAGAGCTGGGTGAAACAAAATCCTTCGTAGTAAGGTTATCCTCAGACAGCAGCCAGTCATAGGAAAAGCTCATTTCCTCATTGGGCCGTATGATGCCTTGTAACAGGCTCAGACGTTCGATGCCGGACAAGATGCGTGTACTGCTGCCCATGCGTTTGAAATGATCGGCAATGTCGGCAGCACGGTTCTCCAACTGCTCTTTCGCCTGCTGGTAGTTTTCGGCGTGCAGGCTGAAGGTGACGTATTTCTCACGAATCAGGCCATTTTGCCCGCGCAGTGCCTTCTCAGCCACAACTTGGTTCATCTCCTCGGCGTAGCGGTCACGGTCATTCCCGCGCAGCGGCAAAAAGGTGTCGCGGCGGAACTTCTCCTCGTCCATGCTGCGGGTGACAAGGTTGATCTCCAAATGCAGTGAGGGGTCAAAATAATTTAGAAACTCGCTGTACTTCGTGAAGATGTTCTTCTGCTCCTCCAGCATGGCAATTTGAAAGTTCACATCGGTGAACGCCATCGTCATCGAGAAGAGGCCCGGCTCCACCTCGCAGATGCCGTCCTGCGACATACTCAGGTATTGCAGGCAGTCACTGGCTTTCTGTGGCACTTTGCGTGCGGAAATACGCTTTTTTGCATGCTTTTCGTCTTTCTTTAACTGCTTTGCGTGCCGCCGCCGTTCTTTGGCGGCTTTCTTTTTTTCGCGTTTTAATGATTTCTCCTGTGCGCGCAAAGACTCCAACACACTCGGTTCGATGGGCATGTCTGCGTGCTTTTTTGGTAAAAACATAATTTTTCTCCTGACGGGAGCAGACTGCGACCTCAGCGGGGCCGCAGTACCATGCCCAGTAGATTTTTACAAGCTTTTCAAACGGATATCCGTTATGGCTGATAAAGCCCAGCCCAAGAAAGGGAAGAACTTCTACCATTACGATGTAGGAAACCAGCTGAATATCCAGTTGAAGCCATTGCAGGCAAACGAAGCAGGTCGCAATGGCCAGAACGGCAGCGACACCAAAGCAGGCCAGCTGCCGCAGTGACAGACCGAGAAAGAATTTCTCGTGATATTCCGTGATTTCCAGATTGGTTTTTGTTGAGAGCATAGGGGAACTCCTCCATCAAATGGCGCTGGTGATGGCTTTGGTGAACCGTCCGCTCATAAACACGGCCACCAGCAGAATAACGGATTTGCCCAGCATGGCCCATGCCTGCTCGGTAATGTCACCGCCACTGCCCAACGAAGCTGTCAGGGAAGGGTAGAAGCCAATGACAAGATAGAGCACGGCCCCTTGCAGCGCCACCGCCATGTAGTTTTTCAGGAAATTTACAGCAATACCGTGCAGTTCCCGATAGCAGAGCGTGGCAATCGGCAGGGAAGCCAGGGCATTATAAACGTACAGT
>OHYE01001141.1_pt1 | contig 11649 bp, 14 predicted proteins | sample 1580141 | NCBI WGS metagenome assembly OHYE01 (sample SAMEA3882530, study PRJEB24775) | human gut metagenome | biome: human-associated habitat; feature: intestine environment; material: feces | place: Netherlands | collected 2009/2010 | reverse complement strand
GTAGATGGTTTTGAAAATACAAAAGCAGATGATATAACCCCTGATATGCTTAACAAAGAAAACTACAATAAAAAAGAGCAGAAGAATAATACGAAAATCAAATCCGGTGATTCCGTATATAAATTGATCAAAGATGATGACTGGACACTTGTGATTGCTCTAAGTAAACAATCAGTAAAAGATTTAACTGATGCTTCCAGCGTTCAGGTCCGTTTTCCGAAAGATAACGAAACTATGACAGCAGCTTTTTCCATGAAAAAAGTAAAAGGCACCTGGCTTGGATATCTGGCATTTGATAATTCTATGGTTCGTTATGCCCAGGATCGTTTTGTAGATGTAGAGCTTATTATGGCAGATCATACCGGACTTAAAATACCAAAATCTGCAGTCACCAAAAAGAATTTTTATGTGATCTCAGAAGACTATCTTACACAGGGTGGTAACAGCAACAGCACAGGAGTATTGATCGATACCGGGAAGGAAAATGCACAGTTCCAATCAGTCGATATCTATTACCGAGATACATCAACCGGTTCTGTTTATATAGATCCTGATGATTTTGAAGAAAATACAACACTTAGAAAGCCTGATTCATCGGATACCTGCCAGTTAAACAAAACCCGGAAGTTAAAAGGTGTATATAATATTAACCGTGGTTATGCCGTATTCCGACAGGTACAGATTCTGTGCGAAAGCGATGAATATTATATTGTTCAAAGTGGTGATGACTACGGACTTTCCAATTATGATCACATTGCTCTGACGGGTAAAGACGTACATGAGGGCGATGTAATATCCTGACACACAATAACAGATTATAAAAGGAGTGGACAATTATGTTAAAAGAAAATCTGGAAAAAGTAGAAGAAAATATACAGGCTGCATGTGACCGTGCCGGACGTAAAAGTGGTGAAAGCGGATTACTTGATTTGCAACATAGATTTGGCCTTCGAGGTGTGGCGCGGGCAGCCGTGGGGCAAGAACGTGTCGTTCCGCAATTTCTTGGAATACGTCCTGCCTTACCGCGTAGGTACGGAGGAGATTTCCGACTGGCGTGAGGTCTTGTACGAACGTTACAACCCCCTTTTAGATAGTATACGTGCTACTCCGGACAGTGCGAATGTCTTGGCCGTGGCTCAGGCTCTGATGGATTCGTTGTCCGTAGCTCCGGTCCATTTTACTAGTGTGTTCCCCAAGGGGCCTACCGTGGGGCCGGGACTGGTGGAATGGCGTTCGGGCAACTGCCGCGAGCTGACGGACTTGGTGACCTACGTGTTCCGTGCCGTTGGCATCCCTTGCGGGTGCGACAAGATGCTGATGCGCGGTGATAAGAATGTGGCCCATTATTGGAATTTCGTGGTGGACGAGTCCGATACCACTTATTTTGCCTCTATCGGGCATCAAAGCAAAAAGTTTGAGCGGGCAGACACTTATTGGGACCCGAAGGGGAAGGTATGGAGGGAAACTTACAGCCTCAACCGTGCCCTGATGGATGATGCCGGGCATGACACGCTCAGTGTGCCCAAGGCGTTCCGTGAGCCATTGATGCGGGATGTGACGGCAGCGTATGCCGGTAAGATTAATTGGTCATTACGTATCAGTGCCGACAGTCTCGTCTTTCGCCCGCGCCGCAATGAAACGGTCTACCTCTGTATGTCGAGCCGTGGCGCATGGGTGCCCGTAGGCTTCGGGCATTTCGAGGACGACACGGTACGCATCGATGATGTGCAGGGCGCGGTGGTGTTCCGTTTGGCCGTATGCCGCAAGGGAGGCTTGTTGTCGCTTGGCTTGCCCTTCCTGCTTGACAAATATACTGGGGGCGTGCGCTTCTTCCGTGGCAACGGGGAAAAGCAGAAGGCCGTCATTCTACAGAAGTTCAAGGAAGACTTCCAGACCCACATGTTGGGTGGCGTGTTTGAGGCGGCCAACGACCCCGCCTTCCGACATCCCGACACCTTGCATGCTATCACGGAGCGTCCGCCTCGGTTGGTGAATCGCGTGTCTTTGCTACAGGCCAAGTTCTACCGCTATGTCCGTTATTACGGGCCGGAAACGAGGAACTGCAACATCGCCGAACTGGCTTTCTATGCCAATCCGGACGACACGTCTGCCTTGCGCGGCACGCTCATCAGCCCTCCCGGTGCCGGAGCCGGGAATTTCGTGAACCAGTTCAAGAACGTGTTTGACGGCGACCCGTACACATCGATGAACTACCGCGAGCCATCTGGGGGATGGGTGGGGTTGGACTTTGGCCGTCCCACTGCCATCGGACAGTTGGTTTATGTGCCGCGTAACCGCGACAATTTCATCCGCAAGGGCGACAGCTACGAGTTGTTTTACGCTTCTGAAAGGGGGTGGGAATCATTGGGTAGGCAGATTCCGGAAAGCGATTCGTTGGTATATGAGGTGCCTTGTGGTACCCTGCTTTACATCCGCAACCATACCCGAGGGGTGGACGACCGCATCTTCGAGATGGTGGACAGGCGGCAAAAGTTATGGTGAAATATGGTGGATGCGTCATGTAATAGCCTTAAAAACTAATGATATTACAAACCATAAATTATTTGATACATGGATGAAAATGCTTCAAGTACTTTTAGCCTTAACTTTGCGGTGGAATTAAGAAAAGAAAAATCGGTATGAATATTTCTGCCGATAATTAAAAAAATAAAATTATGAGTAAAAGAAAATTGTTCGCGCCTTTGATGGGCGCGGTGGTGTTGGGCTTATCGGCCTACGCCGGGTATCGCACGTATGATGCGTATGTTGAAAAGCAGGTCGAAAGCAATTTGATGTTGGAAAACATTGAGGCTTTGGCAAATGGTGGCGAAAGTTCTGGTGACTCTAATAGGTGGAGTGGGGAGATACCTTGTGAGAAAGCAGAAGGAAGTTACCGCGTTTGTACCTCAAATGGTACCGGTGAACCATGTTCTCCTGGAGGTTCCGTTACATGTAAATGTGGAATTAATTGCTAATGATTTTTCAGGCCGGTTATTTCAAGAGGATAAACGGCCTGATTTTGTTGTATAATATAATGGGATGTGAGTATGAAAAAGAAGATAGGTGGTATAATTATTGTTGGTACAGTTTGTTTATTGGTAGGAATTATTTACTGGAATGTTGCAAGACCAAAGGGTACAATTCTTAATGCTGATTTTACATGGGATTGCACAAAGGTGTCGAAAGATTCATTTGATTTGAAATCTATATATCGTTCCTATACCCTTATTCCATTGGAACTTAATGAAAAATCAACAATCGGTGCTGTTGACAAAGTTGTGTTTGTTGACTCTTTGGTATTCGTAATGGACCGTTTTATTGCAAGTGGTGTTTTTGTTTTTGATGCTGAGGATGGTTCTTTTATAGAACAGATAGGAGATGTCGGAAACGGGCATGGAGAATATATTGAGCTATATGATTTTTCAATAGACGAGGAACGACAACGTGTTTATGTGTTGTGCAATCGTGGGACGGTTATGGCATTTTCTTTAGATGGCAAGTATATAGAAGAGAAAGAGTTACCATTTCCTGCGACGAACGTGGAATATTCAAATGATAGATTTTATTTTGTCACAGAGTGTTTAGACAAGGACAATTTATATATTACAGACATGAACTTGAACATATTGAAGTCGTATTTTCCCAATTCAGATTATGGGGAAAATTACCGTTGGTCTTTATTGCCTTTTCAAAAGCTAAAGGAGGGTGTGTTGTACCGTCGTTTTTTGGATTATCATATCTATAAAGTGGATAAGAACGGTGAACTTTCAGCATTATATGAGTTTGATTTAGGAGTTGGTGCGTTGTTTATTGAAGATGTTCGAGATTTACCGAATTCTCAGTTGAAGAAGCTGACATCTTCCAGTACTTACCAAATAAAATTTTTTGTTGATACGCCTGATTATGCAGAGATTTTGTTTAATAAGAATAAAGAATCATTGGTAGCCATATACGATAAAGTTCGTAATGACGTAAATGTTTATGAATATTCTAAAATGAAGAATATTTTGGGGAATTTAGATTATCCATTGCCTAAATATGATGGATTGGGTAGAAAAGCTTATATGATTTTGTATTATGAGGATATTGCAAAACTAGTTGAGGAGGGAATCTTAGATACTGAAACATATTCCAAAGATTCCAATCCAATCATTTGTGTGTTCAACCAATAGCGTAGAAAATGAAGTTGATAAATTTTTGTTTTTTCATTTGTCTGTTGTGTTTCTTGTCTTGCCATGAGAGACCCGGTATGGAAAAGGATATTGAGGACTTATTTGGAAAACCTATTCATTTGCATTTGGATCAAATGGAATGCTTTGGGAGGCATTTGTCGGATAAGGTATGCACATTGCCAACCGTGTTGAAACTAGTCGTTTATTCGGATTCGACCATGTGTACGTCTTGTGGTATAAAGAAGTTGTATACTTGGGATAATCAATTCCAAAAGATGAGGGAGTATGAGGGGCGTTTGAAAGTTTATTTTATTTTTTCTCCGTCTATGGAGGAGAAGCGTAATCTACAGATTATGGTAAAGAATTATCTGCCTGATACTCCTATCTACATAGATACGGCAAATGTTTTTCTTCGTTCAAATCCACATATTCCGGCTTTTCCAGAGATGCATACCTTTCTCTTGGATGAAAAAGATAGCGTCATATTGGTGGGAAGCCCGTTGAAGAACGGGAAGATGGAAGCTCTTTTTTGGCAGACAGTGGAAGAAAAGTTAGGTAAACGAGAATAAAATGAAACGTATAATCCGTCATATCCCTTCCTTGCTGTTAGGCGCATGCTTCGTGGCCTCCGGTTGGTTGAAAGGCGTGGACCCTTACGGCACGTCTTTGAAACTGTCGGAGTATTTCCGCGTGTGGGGTTGGAGCGGCTTTGTGGCCGACCATCCTTTGGCATGGTCGGTGTGTCTCTGTGCCGGGGAGTTGTGCTTGGGGCTGCTCCTGCTTTCGGGCGTGTTCCGCAAGGCGGTGGCCTGGGGTACGGTGGCGGTGATGTCTGCCTTTACCGCGCTGACGGCTTGGCTGGCTTTCTCGCCCATGGGGATGTCGGTGCAGGATTGCGGCTGCTTCGGCGAGGCTTTCACGTTGGGGCACGGGGCTACGCTGCTGAAAAACGTGGTGCTGTGGGCTTTGGCAGTCTGGCATCTGTGGGTCGTGCGTGCGGAGCATCAGTGCGGCCTGAAAGGATGGCGCACGGCTGCTTGCTGTGCGGTCTTCTCCTTGGCAGTTCCCCTTTACTTGGCGGTTTGGCTTCCCCCGGTGGATTTCCTGCCTTTCGGCCGTGGGGCGGCTCTGTCCGCCGTGCCGGGCTTCGGAGTGTACGACGGACGTTATGAAGAGGTGACGGATTCGTTGATGGAGGTGTCCGGGTCAAAGCCTTTGGTGGCGGTGGTGTCGCGGCGCGAGCTTACGGTGGACGACCTGCGCAAGCTGTCCGGCCTTCGTGCCGAAGCCGGGGCGGGGCGCATCTCCCTCTGCCTGTGGACGCTTCCTGGCCTGAACGGCGGGGCGGGTATGGATGTTTTCTATACGGACGAGGTGACGCTGAAGTCGCTGCTGCGTGCCGAGGCCGGTTTCGTGGTGGTGGACGAGGGCATCGTGCGTGCCAAGCGCAACCTGTCAGTGTTCCGTCCGGCACGGTTCGGTCGGAACGTCACGGTGGGGGAGATGATGGAAGAGGACGCAGGCCTGCCGTGGCGTTACGGCGTTTGCGTGTTGGCGGGCCTGGCGGTGATGGTCTGGGTGCGCCGTAAAGAAACGGAGGGCGGACGATGAAAGCGGCATGGGGCGTGGCGTATAAGGTGGCGTGCGGCGTGTGCCTCGTGTGGTTGGCCGTCGTGTTGGGCGTGGCCGTGCACTACGGTTGGCGTGCCTTGGTGGCCGACACGTTCGTCATCCCATCGGACTCGATGTCGCCCATGAATGTTAATGATTTATAAATACACTTTCCCTTTTGTGTTTTTGGGATGGCTTGTTCGTACATAGGTACAAACAAAAAGTAGAAGGTAAAATGGAAAAAGTTACAAAAAGAAAATGGAGGCTAAACCGCCACGTATGGCTGCTACCAAGGGATGGATAGTGCAGAAATGCGCGGGTTGTATGTGGCTTACGAATTATTTACCATAGGACGCTATGGTTATCAGGGGGCGATGGATTCCTCTAGTTTATGTTAAAGAATTAGGTATTTTCTCTCTTTCAAACGTATAATATATGTAAGGGTTTAGCAGGCGGTGCTTCCTTTAATGAGAAATCTTAATATTAATTAGCTAAATAGAAGAGAAATATGAAAAAGATTGCATGTTTGTTAAGTTTGTGCGTATGTCTCTTTGTTTGTTGCAAAGACGACGTGGAGGCTGTGTTGCAGGTGGCCGGGGACAACCGTCCGGAGTTGGAAAAGGTCTTGTCGCATTATCGTGACGAACCGTTGAAGTTACGTGCCGCCCGTTTTCTGATAGAGAATATGGATGCCCATTATTGTTATGGCGGGAAAGCCGTGGACGGTTACTATCATGACATGGACAGTTTGTTTACCCATAAGGAGGGTGACCGTGGATTTTGGAATACGCAGTATGACAGTATCCTCAATCTTTACAGAAACGGTATGAATGTCGATGTCAAGCATAGATTGTATGATGTGGCACATCTGAAGTCCGATTTCCTGATTGCGTCTATCGATAGTGCATTTAACGTGTGGAGGCGTAATTGGAACAAACAGTACGGCTTCGATGTATTTTGCCGCTACGTGTTGCCCTACCGTGTGGGAGAAGAGCGTCCGGACAACTGGCGTGCTGAGTTCGCCATGTCTCCGGGCGAAGTGGCCGATTATGAACGCTACACCGACAATTATTCTTATGCCTATAACATGGCCAATACCCGTTTGCAATGGATTCGTTCCACCATTTTTTATCCCTTCCTGTTTCCTCCCGGATTTTCCTTTGTCCATGCTGGGGCATCTTAAATTGGGCACGTGTAAGGAATATGCCCATCTTTGCGTGGCCCTGCTCCGCACGGCGGGTATTCCTTCGGCTGTGGATTTTGTTCCGCAGTGGGGCAACCGTTCCTTGGGGCACGAATGGTGCGCTGTGTTGTTGGGCGAAGGGGTAACCATTCCGTTTGCACCGGGAGAACGGTTGGGCGAACATTTCGCCAAACGCAAGGAAGACCGTTTGCCCAAAGTGTTCCGGCAGACCTTTGAAAAACGTCCGGAATCCTTGTGGATGATAGCTCGCGAGGATGAGATGTTGCCAAAAGTGTTCGACACTCCTTGCATCGCCGACGTGACGGACGAATACATGGAAACTTCCGACGTGACGGTCTGTCTCGAACATCCGGAGTTGGCCGGTTCGCGTTTTGCCTATCTGGCTGTTTTCAACGACCGCGAGTGGAAAATTGTGCATTGGGGGCGCATCTGCGGAAAGCGTGCCGTGTTCAAGTCCATGGGGCGTGGGGTGGTTTGCCTTCCGGTGTATTACGGCAAGTCCGGCATGCTGCGTGCAGGCGATGTTTTCCTTTTGGACAAACACGGCCGGGTCCGTAGCCTTGAGCCGGACGAAACCGGAGGACGCACGTTGCGCCTGAAACGTAAATTCCGCGACGACCGTTCCAACCAATTCCTGCAAAGTGTCATAGGCGGCAAGTTCCAAGTGGCCAATCGCGAGGATTTCAGCGATTCGCTGACGGTACACGTGATTCCCAAACTGGAAGACAACCGTTATCATACGGTACAGCTTTCGTATGAAGGGGAATATAAATATTTCCGTTACCTTTCGCCCGACTGGTCGCGCGGCAACATGGCCGAGCTTTACACTTTCGATGCGGCAGGCGACACGCTGAAGCCCAAACGCCTGTTGGGCAATTTCCATGTGCGCCCGTGGTGTGGCGTGGAGAATCTTTTCGACGGTAACGTGCTGTCGTTCTATGATTCCCATGATGTGTACAATGTTTGGTACGGATGGGAAATGGAGCGTCCCGGCAAGATAGCCCGTATCCGTTTCCTTCCGCGCAACGATGATAATTTCATCCGCGAGGGTGAAGACTATGAGCTGCTCTATTGGAAACAGGGCCGGTGGGTCTCCTTGGGGCACAAGGAAGGGAATGCCGATGGGATTCTGACGTACGACCGTGCGCCGCTCCGCGCCCTGTTCCTCTTACGCAACCATACGAAAGGGCATGAAGAGCGCATCTTCACTTATGAATCCGGCCGGCAGGTATGGTGGTGAGCGGACGGCTTGATGAGATTTTGAATTAACTTTTAAATCATAGATGACATGGGAAATTTGTTGGACAGATTCTGCATTGTATGTGGGATAGGAAAAATTTGGAAGGACAAGACAGACGTGCCTTTCGTTCCCGTAGTGGAAAATGCTGATTGTGATGTCTTGGTCGTGGATAGTAGGAAGAAGCTTCTGCTATATGGACGTTTACGGTATAAAATCCGCCGTCAGGTCGCTTTGGTATTGGAATATTTGCTTCGAAAACCGACTCATACTATATTCTATACCGATTTGAATGGCATTCTCGGCGTGCCGGGTTATTTTGACGATTCACTTTGTTCCCGTCAACGGGTGCGTACGTTGAAGCGGGATTTGCGCAAGGCTTTGGAGGATTTGCCGTTCGATGTCGTGCGTTCCTCTGCCGATTGCCTGCGTTTGGTCAGGACGGACGGCCATCCTTTATAGAAAGGAGGGTGGGACTGACAATATGTAATTTCAGCCTTGGCGAGAATGCGTTATTTCGGGCCGTTGTGGGTGGCGGTGCGAAATAACGCATTCTCGCGCCTTCTCCGTTTTCCGGAAAGTCATCCATTTCCGTCTTTTGCTTGCTTTTATGTGGATGCCTTGTAGGGGGGTGCCGTGGGTTTTTCTTCAGTGGTATTGTCTTTATGCCCTCCCCTTTACATTTTGTCAGTCGTTTTATGGCGGCTGAACCGTTTCAAATAGGTGTTTCAAGTGCGTTTTCATGGATTTTTTCCGGTGTCTGTGGCCGTTCAAAGTTGTTATTCTTGTTGTTTTTCGTTTTTTCTGCTGAGAATGATTTTCCGCTTTCAGCCAAATGATTTTTTATTCGGCTTGTATTTTCGTGAAAATGTGCGCATGTCGCGTGCCGGTATGCCCTGAAATATTGCTTTTGTGGGCTGTAATTTAGTGTAGTTTGTGCTTTTCTCGTTATTTTCTTTTGCTTAAAACCATATTTTTCTTTCGATTGGAAATGAAAAGACATCTTTTTGCTTACTTTTTGCCCCGTGTTTAATATTATTTAATCATCTTGTAAAATAGGCTGTATATTAATGAATTGCGAAAAATGCTCACGTTTTTGCTCACGTTTTTTTAAATTCGTTCACGTTGCTCACGTTTTTGCTCACGCTAAAAATTGGGAAAGATTGGAATTTGTTTGTTACTTAGCGGCAGAATTAAGAAAAGAAGAATCGGTATGAATATTTCTGCCGATAATTATTAATTTAAAAAATAAAAAGATGAAAAAAATTATTTTTTCTTTTGTAGCTTTGTTGACAGCGTCAGCAGGCTATGTAGGTTATTCTGTTTATAACGATATGCAGAATCCTAACCTTGAGAACTTCTATTTGACTGATGTCGAAGCACTGGCTACAGGCGGCGAAAGTGGAGGTGAGTATATTAACTGTTTTTGTTCTCTTACGACAGACCAAGTATGTTCTACCTTGAATAAAAATGGTTCGAAATGTGCAGCCGGAGAAAATGTAAAATGTTGGGACTACAATGCTAATTGTGCTGGATAAAGAATGAAGAGGGAAAGAGTGGGATTGTTTTCCTTCTCTTTCCTTTAATTTAATTTTATAGTCTTTATATGAAAAATATATTATTATTTTTTATTGCGGTTTTTATCGTGTCAAGTTGTTCCACGAAAAGAAAAGGCAATTTTCGGTTACAAGCTGATTCTAAACAGAATGTAACTATAACTTCATTGGAGATAGATAGTGTTTTATTGGATTCCGTAACGACTTCTTTTGTAGTTAGTTCCGGAATGTGTGACAGTGCGGTTTATGTGATAGATAATTACTTTTGCACTTTGTGCCGCTTTGATTTAAACGGTAAGTTTGAAGATAGAAAATTAGGAACAGGACGAGCTAGAAATGAAACAACCATAGGTCGTATTGCTACACATTCTTTTTTGGCTGACGGGAGATTGGTTTTATATGATTACAATGCTGGATATTATATTTATAACAAAGATTTTTTGTTAGAAGATTATTTCCGGGTTGTCTATGAACAAACTAATAATGATGGAAGTTACGATCGTGACAATTTGTATGAAGATCCATATTCCTATACTCCGGTTTATAATGATAATGTTTGTCGATCGTATGGTAATAATATCTATTTTAAAGTACATTTGGCTTTTCCTAACTGTAATTATATATATACTACAGATGAACAATTAAGAAAAGGAGCCAATATATTGGAGACTAATCTGGAAAAAAGAAGTTTGGGGAGGATACTTTCTGTGGGTTATCCAATGGGGTATTATACCAACAGTTTAGATAAAGCTATATTTTCAACTGTGAATTTTGACATCTCACAGAAAGGAAATTTCTACGTTACTTATGAAGCTGATACTTTAATCTATCAATATGATAAAGATTATAATGAACAAATGTGCTTTGGATTTTCTGGAAAGAATATGGATTTGGATTATGTTACTATAAATACACTGTCAGAATCTAGGAAAAACTGGAGAAATGAGCGTCAAACCAAGGGGTATTATAATTGGTTGGAGTATGTGGACGAAACAGATTTGTTGTTCCGTTCTTACCAAAAGGGAGAAACTCAATCAACTGACGGGCTGCAAATATATAAAGATGGTGTGCTTCTTGGAGACGTAAGTGTACCTAAAGGGTTAAGAGTGATGGGTTATGTTGCACCGTATTACTATTCGTATGTCATTGCGGATGAAGAACGTGAAATCATGTATATGTATCGTTTTAAGTTATGAATAAGAAAGTCATTTGGATATTCATCAGTTTGCTTGTCTTAGTTTGGGGATTTTTCTTGTTTTGGAGATTGACTTCCAAAGAAAGGAGTATGTCGGTTATGCTTTCCGCCCAGGAGGATGTAGAAAAACTTTCCGAAAGAGAACTTCCATTGACAGACCTTCGTATAAAAGAGAAAATCATTAAATTGAATGCCGTAAAGGTTAGAGAGGTGGTAAAGGCTTATTATACGTTATACAATACAGGAAAGAACCCTTTGTTTATAGAATATGTGAATCCGGATTGTAGTTGTACTGGATATGAAGTGAGTGATAGTATTACTTTACCCGGAGATTCTTTACAAATTATCCTGAAGTTTAATTCTAAGGGTAAAGTGGGTATGAATTTCATGAATACTGTTGTGAAGGCCAATACCTCCACGGCTTTATATAAACTCGGTTTTGTGGTAAATGTTTTAGAATAATATGAAACGTATAATCCGTCATATCCCATCCTTGCTGTTAGGTGCGTGCTTCGTGGCCTCCGGTTGGCTGAAAGGCGTGGACCCTTACGGCACGTCATTGAAGTTGTCGGAGTATTTCCGCGTGTGGGGTTGGAGCGGCTTCGTGGCCGACCATCCCTTGGCATGGTCGGTGTGTCTCTGTGCCGGGGAGTTGTGCTTGGGGCTGCTCCTGC
>OHYE01001138.1_pt1 | contig 11657 bp, 6 predicted proteins | sample 1580141 | NCBI WGS metagenome assembly OHYE01 (sample SAMEA3882530, study PRJEB24775) | human gut metagenome | biome: human-associated habitat; feature: intestine environment; material: feces | place: Netherlands | collected 2009/2010 | reverse complement strand
CGGAGCGGTGCTTAAGCCGTAAGGCGGGAATTGTGCGGTGTTGCCCTTAGACCCTGCTGCAGCCTCACGGACTGCGGAGGCTTTACCGCACAGCCTTGCCCTGACTGCCCCGCTTTGCCGGCGGGGTTGGGTCATGCCGCCCTGCTGCCAACAAACAGACCCTGTTTCCATATCTTGATATTTATCGCTGTACCGCGCTTTCAAGACCTTCTGCCCATCAAATGACACTTGTTTTTCGCCGCGGCAGCGCGTATGATAAAGATAAGATCGCGGGCCTGCAACTGTATACAGCACATCTGACAGGGAGAAAACGCTATGTCTACACTGCAAGGCGAAAGCTTTTATTTCCACCACGGCTGGCACTTTTTGCGGGCAGATGCCTTCCCCATGGAAAAGGCCATTGACGCGCACCGGGACGCCGAGGGGCACGCCTTTTACGAGGCCGACTACCGGGAAACCGGCTGGCAGCCCGTCACGCTGCCCCACACCTTCAATGATGAGGATCTGTTCCGTGACCGCATTCAGGACGGCGGCAGCGGCCAGCGCCGCACGGCAGCCTTCTACCGCAACATCCTCACCATTCCGGCGCGGCACAAAAACCACAAGGTGCTGCTTGCGTTTGAGGGGCTGCGCCAGACCTGCTACCTCTATGTAAACGGCACGCTGGCCGGCTACTATGAGGCCGGCGTTGCGCCGTTCGGCTTTGACATTACCCCCTATGTGCGGTACGATGCGCCGAACCTCATCGCCATTGCGACCGACAACACCGCCACCCGCAACGCGCCGTTCTGCATTGCCGAGACCCCCAACAAGCCCGATGCTGTCCCCGGCAGCTATCTCTTTCCGCAGGAGCAGGCCGTCCCCGCCGACCGCGTGGGCGTCCCCTTTTTCTGGAACTGCAACGACTTCAATCCCTCGGTCGGCGGCATCACCCGCCCCGTGCAGGTGTTTTTCAAGCCCGATGTCTATCTGACGCTGCCGCTCTACTCCAATTTGCAGACCAAGGGCCTCTATGTCTACGGCCGGAATTTTGATTTGGACAACGCCACGGCGGATATCCGGGTCGAGGCCGAGGTCCGCAACGAGGGCAAGGTCCCCGTTTCCGCCCAGCTGCGCATCACGCTGCGCCGCCCGGACGGCAGCGTTGCCGCCATCTTTGACGGTGCCCCGGCCACCGCAGCCCCCACGGGCCGCGCCGTACCGCCGCTGAGCATCACCCCGGCGGACGCCTATATCCCCGATGAGGCTGTGTCCGGGCATTACCGCCCTGTGGAGGACGAAAGCCTGCCCGCACCGACCGCTACGGATTCCATGGCGGTCACTGTGCTGCACGCCGGGGCCGACACCCTGCCGCTGCGCTTCTGGAGCATCGACGACCCCTACCTCTACACCGTGGAGGCCGAGCTGTTTGTAAACGGCGAAAAGGCCGACGCCCAGCAGCTGACGACCGGCTTCCGCGCCGTAAGCTACGACAAAGACCGGGGCCTGCGCATCAACGGCGCGGTGCAGTGGCTGCGCGGCTACGCCCAGCGCGCCGCCAACGAGTGGGCAGCCATCGGCATTGCGCCCGAGTGGCTGCACGATGAGGACGCCGCCCTCATCCGCGAGAGCAACGCCAACCACATCCGCTTTATGCATGTGGCGGGCAGCCCCGCCGATGTCCGTGCGTTTGACCGCCGCGGCATCGTCTGCACCCAGCCTGCCGGTGACAAGGAGAAGGAGAGCTTCGGCCGCCAGTGGGACCAGCGCGTAGAGCTGATGCGCGATGTCATCATCGCCTTCCGCAACCACCCGTCCATTCTGTTCTGGGAGGCCGGCAACAACTCGATCTCCCGCGAGCACATGCGGGAGATGCGGCTGCTCAAGCAGCGGCTGGACCCCCACGGCGGGCGTTTTATGGGCTGCCGCACCCTGAACACCGAGGAGGTCGTCAACGAGAGCGAGTATGTCGGCACGATGCTGAACCGCCACGCCGCCCGCTTTTTGTCGCAGCACGGCCCCGTCACCGAGACCGAGTACAGCCGCGAGGAGGCCCCCCGCCGCATCTGGGACGACTTCACCCCGCCGGATTTCGACTACCGCAACCGCTGGGTCGGCAAGGGCGGCAAAAAAGCTGTTGGGTACGACTTCTACGATCTGACCAGTGAGGAGCTCGCGCTTGAAAACGCGCGCGGCTACGCCGAGTTTTTCAACGATCGGATGGGCGGTGCCTCCGGCAAGAACTACTACAGCGCCTGTGCGGCGCTCTGCTGGACGGACTCTGCCCAGCATGGCCGCCAGTCCTACAGCGAAAACGCCCGCATGAGCGGCCGCGTCGATCCCTGCCGGATCAAAAAGCAGAGCTTTGACTGCTTCCGCGTTATGCAGAGCGAGGTCCCCGCCGTCAAGATCATCGGCCACTGGAACTACCCCGCCCCCACCGCTGCCAACTATCGCTATGAAGAAAAGCGCTTTAACGGCACCTATTGGGAGGGCACCGGCGTCTGGCACACCCGCGACCCGCACCATAAGACGGTGTATGTGGTGGCAAGCTACCCTGTTGCCGCGGTCGAGCTGCTCGTCAACGGGCGCCGTGTCGGGCGGTGCGACAAGCCGCAAAACACCTTTGTGTTCGCCTTCCCCGGTGTGGATGTGACCCAATCCGGCTGGGTCGAGGCCGTGGGCTACGGCTATGACGGCACACCCGCCGCGTCCGACCGGCTGGAAACCGCCGACAGCCCCGCCGCCCTGCGGCTGACGCTGCATACCGCACCGGGCGGCCTTGCCGCCGATGGGGCCGACATCGCCTATGTCGATATTGCCGTGCAGGACAGCGCCGGGCGGGTCTGCCCGCTCTGCGATGCGCGCATCAACTTCACCTTGGACGGCCCCGCGCAGTTTTTGGGCGGCTACAACAGCGGCCGCTTTGCGGGCTACGGCCATGACGACAGCGTCATCCACCAAAACCATGTCTATGCTGAGTGCGGCACCAACCGCGTATTTCTGCGCGCGGGCACAGCGCCCGGCACCATCCGCCTGACCGCCGTGATGGGCAGCCTCCGCAATGTCATCACGCTGCAGAGCATGCCCGCCGACCTCTCACCGCTGACAGCCGCACCGCTGCCCTGCCGCCTGCCGGACTATGCCGCCTGTGCGCCGCAGCACCGCGATGCGTTCGTCCCCATCCCGCAGGCCGATGCAGCAAAATACCAGCCGGAGGACAAGTGCTACACCAAGATCCTCGTCAACGGGCAGGAACCGGACACCCGCGGCGTGCGCAGCGTCAACGAGAACGGCCGCGTCTGGGGCGCGGTGCTCTGCATTTTGGAGCGGCTGCAGACGGTCATCCCCGATGCCTTCCGCTATGATTGGAACGCCGCCGGGGGCTGCCTGACGCTGCACAGCGGCGGGCACACCGTGACCGCGCAGGTCGGCGTCACCCACCTGCTGGTTGACGGCAAGGAAAACCTGATGGACGGCCAGCCCTATCTGACCGCCGAGGGCGAGCTGGTCATGGAGGTCAACGCCCTGATCCCCCACATCACCGGCACCCGCACCCAGTACGATGACAAGGTCAATGTACTGCGCATAGAAACCGAATAACAGCAAAGACCGCACCCGAAACGCATCGGGTGCGGTCTTTGCTGTCGGTGAGGGAAATTTCCCTCACTTCTTCTCGTTCTGGTAATCCTTGCGGTATTTGCCGGGGGTCATGCCGACCTTTTTGCTGAAAAACCGGATGAAATTCTGCACATTGGAATAGTTCAGCGTCTCGGCGATCTGCACGACCGTCATGTCGCTGGTCAGCAGCAGTTCCTTGGCCATCTCCAGCTTTTCATTGTTGGCCAGATCGCTGAAGCTGGTATCCTTCTCGGTGCGCAGCACCTTCCAGATATAACTCGGGTTATAGTTCAGCCGGTCGGCGCACTCGTTCAGCGTAATGTCGCCGCGCGTCTGCTTGATCAGCGCCAGCACATTCTTGACCAGCTCGCTGGAGCTGCTCTGGCGGAACTCAGTCAGCAGGTCCATAACAGGCACGGCCACCTCGTCCATCAGGAAATTCTGCATCTGGTCGGCGGTGTAGATCTTGCTGATCGTCTCAAACAGGTTGGCCTGCCGGTCTGCCAGCACCTGGTTGACCGAAAGCCCGGCGTTTTCCGCCACGGCCAGCATGGCCGCCACCAGCCGCTGGATGTAAAACTGCCGCTCATACCCGCGGATGTTCTTTTCCAGCATTTTGGCGGTAAATCGCTCCAGCAGGTGGCGCACCTCCTTGGCCTTGCAGGCGGTTACAGCTGCCGTGATCTCATGCTCCAGCAGCGTATCATAGCCGTTGCGGGCGCACTGCTCGTCGGGCGGCTGGTAGTACAGCATCTGCCCGCCCGCGTCGGGGGCATCGGCGCCCGGCAGGCGCAGGGCCTCCCATGCCTCCTGCGCGGCCAGCTGCATGTGGTGCAGCTTGTGGAAGGGGCGGCTGACGCCCGCGCGGCAGCTGACCCCCAGCGCGGTGCGGATGCTGCGCGCCGCCGCCGTATATACCACGCGGCAGGCCTCGTTCAGATCAGCCTCCTCGCCGCCCACGACCAGCAGCAGGGTAAAGTTCAGCATTACGGGCTGGAACGCGCAGCGGCGCAGCAGCTCGGTGGGCATCGTCTGTATGGCGGTCAGCAGCATCGTCTCCCGCACCGGGCCAGCGCGATCAGCCGATACGCGGGGCAGACTGCCAGCCCCAGCTCCTGCATCGTGTGGCCGGCGGCCTCATCGGTGACCTCGCTGCGGATCAGATTTTCCACAAAGCTCTGCTGCAGGCGGCGGTTTTGCTGCTGCATCAGGCTTTGCATCGCCTGCTTGTCCCGGGCCACCTGCTTGACACCGGCGGCCAGATAGGCAAACTCCTCCTCATCGCTGCCGGGCTGGCCGAACACACCGCTAGCCGCGTGCATCAGATCATCCACAGGGGCGTACAGCACACTGGTCGAGCGGCGGCAGATCAGCAGCACCGCCACCAGTCCCCCGGCCAGCACAAAAGCGATCAGAATCACCATGCCGGCGGTAGCCGCCAGCGTGCGCTGCGGCAGCGCCGCATAGTAGGTCAGCCCGTTCACGCCCATCTTGCCGCTGTTCAGCCGCCAGCCCCCCAGCACGCAGCCGCCCTCGGCGGGGGTGTCGGCGTCCAGCAGGGCGGTCAGCGCAGCAGAGGTGCTCAGCACCGTCTTGCCGGTGAAATCCCGCGCGGCGATGCTGTAGCCGCCGGTCTGCCAGCTCTCGGTCATCTCATACAGCGGCGAAAGATCCAGCTTGACGATCAGCACCGCATAGCTGCCCGTGCGGTAGGAGCTGCTGCGCAGCACGAGCAGCTCGCCGGTCAGATCCACCGTGTTCAGCGGTGTGTCTGCCAGCGCGGGGGTGGGCTGGTCAGTGCGGTTGACCCACATCATGGCGGCATGCTGCTCCGCCCATTCGCTCAGCAGGTGGGCGACCTCATCCCGGTTGGCGGCATCAGCCAGCCGGTACATGCCGTCGTTGCTTAAAATCCACCCGTTGCGCAGGTTGATGTAGGTATACCCCTCGACATATTTATCCACCAGATTGCCGCCGCGCATGGCGGTCTGCATATCGCGCACAAGGGTGTACTCGCTGTACGGCGGCACAGTTTTTTGGCACAGGGTCTGGTAATTGTCCGTGCTGACGACCGCGCTGTAGTAGGCGCGCAGGTTGCTCAGCGCAATTTCCATCTGCGTCTCGACATTCTCCCGCACCGAGGCCAGCAGGGCATCGCTGCGCGTGACGGTCTGCCGGTAGTACACCACGCTGGACAGCACACCCAACAGCAGCAGCGGGGCGGTGACAAGGGTCACGAGATAGAAAAAAATACGGTTCTGATAAGCAGAGTATCTGTGCTTGTCGCGCGTGCTGTTCTGTCTTGTCAGAGGCTTCCGCATACAAATTTTACTCCCTTTTTACTGAATTTGATTTTAACGATAGCACATTTTGCGCCGCAGTGGCAAGCCCTTTTGCGGCAAATCTTGCTGTCAATGTTACCGATTTTGTCCATCTTTGTTTGTGGAACCTGCACAAAACGGTGAAAAAGCACGCCCTCCCACCGCCGCAAAGGGCGTGATTGTTTTTTACACCGCGCCGCCGAAATTGTTCGCCGCATCGTTTATATTCATCCAAAAATCAAAGGATAATGATTGTTGCGGTCGCTGCGGTTTGCGCGTACAATGTAAGTAAGAAATTCTGCCAAGGGAGTGGGGCTATGCCGTCTTACCGAAAATCCGCACAAGTTGATATGACCCATGGCTCCGTGCTGGGGCGCGCGGCGCTGTTTGCGCTGCCCATCTGCGCCGGCAATATCCTGCAGCTGCTGTACAGCACGGTGGACACGCTCGTCATTGGCAATTTCTGCGACACTACGGCGCTGGCATCGGTGGCGACCAGCTCCCAGCCGCTCGAAATTCTGCTCTGTGTCTTTGTGGGCATCGGCTCGGGCATCTCCATCCTCGTATCACAGGCGGTCGGCCGCGCCGACCATGACCAGCTGCAAAAGCTCGTGCGCACCTCGGTCTGGCTGCTGTTTGCAGCGTCGCTGCCGCTGACCGTCATCGGGTTCCTGCTGGGTCCGTGGATGCTGCGGCTGATGCAGGTCCCGGCGGACGCCATGCCGGGGGCGGTGCTGTATCTGCGCATCACGATGCTGGGTATTCTGGGCAACATGGGCTATAACTTCAACGCCGGTCTTTTGCGCGGCATAGGCAACAGCTCGTCCTCGCTGCTGCTGCTGTTTATCAGCTGCGCGGCGAATGTTGTGCTGGATCTTGTGCTTACCGGCGCGCTCGGCCTTGGCATCGGCGGCGTGGCGGCAGCCACGGCGATTGCACTGTTTTTGTCGTGGATATGCAGCATTTTTTACATTCGCCGCCGCTGCACAGAGCTTGCGCTGCCTGTTTTGCCCTGCGGCTTTGATGCCGGAGCCCTGCGCCAGATTGTGCGCATCGGTCTGCCGCTGGGGCTGAACTCGGCGCTCTACTCCATCGGGCATGTCTTTTTGCAGGTGCTGTACAACCTGCAGGGGTCGGTTTTTGTGGCGGGCTGCTCGGTAGCGGGCAAGGTCGGCGGGCTGGCCAACATCACGGTCACCTCGCTTTCGCAGGCAACCTCGGTGTTTGCGGGGCAGAACCTCGGCGCACAGAGCTACAGCCGTCTGCGCAGGGGCGGCTGGCTGCTCCCGGCGGCCTCGGGGCTGCTCTCCCTCGCAGGCGGGCTGCTGATGGCGGCCTGCTGCCGCCCTCTGCTGCTGCTTTTTACGCAGGACGAGGCCGTGCTCGCCTTTGCCGTGCGCTATATCCGCGTTGTGCTGCCGTTCCAGTGGTGCTATGCAGCCTTCAACGCTATTATGAGCTTTGCCAACGGCATGGGCGAGATCCGCTATTCTACCATCGTCAACATCATTCTGCTGTGGGGTGTGCGCATCCCGGCGTCCTACCTGCTGGCGTGGCTGGGCTACGGCGGCTACGCCATGGCGGGTGTTTCGCTCAGCTTTGTTGTCGGGCTGCTGGCGATGCTGTTCTACTATAAATCCCACGCATGGGCGGACATCTGCGCCCGCGCCGAGGCACAGGAGGCCGCAAAATGAAATTTCTTGACCAACTGCAAAACCCGCCCAGAGAATTTACCGCCATCCCGTTTTGGTTTTTGAACGGCGATCTGACCGCTGAGGAGCTGCGCCGTCAGCTGGCGGACTTTGCCGCCCACGGTATTTACGGCGTGGTGCTGCACCCGCGTATGGGGCTTAGCCCCGACATCACCTATCTGGGTGAACGCTACTTTGCCCATATCCGCACGGCTGTCGAAGCCGCCGCCGCGCTGGATATGAAAATCGTTTTGTACGATGAAGGGATGTACCCCTCTGGCTCGGCCTGCGGCCTTGTGGTGAAAGACCACCCCGAACTGGCCAGCGAGGGCATCACGCTGACCCAAACCGTTTTGCCGGAGGACGAGCTGCTGGCACAGGCGGAAAGCGGCACGCTGGTCGTGCGCAAAAGCGGCGGCACGATGCGCGGGCTGCACTGGGGCGAGGATGACGGCGAGAAAAACGCCCCCAAAACCGCTGATATTCTGAACCCTGCGGCCGTCAGCCGCTTTATTGAACTGACCCACGAAGCCTACTATCGGGAACTGAAAGAGTATTTCGGAACTACGATCATCGGATTTTTCACCGATGAGCCGAGTATTCTGGGGCGCAATGTCAGCGGTATGTTCCCGTGGACGCACGGCTTTGCCGAGATTTTCCGCCGTGCGGGCGGCAACGCCGCCAACCTCACCGCCCTGTTTGACGGCAGGGAAAACGACGATACACGGCTGTATCACAAGCTGCTTTTGCAGCGCGAGGGCGAGGTCTACTACGGCACACTCTCCCGCTGGTGCAAGGCGCACGGCATCGGCCTGATGGGGCACCCCCACCAGAGCGATGATATAGAAGTAGAAAAATACTTTGCCGTACCGGGGCAGGACTTGGTGCTGCGCTGGCTCGCCCCCGAAAAGGACGGCTTGGCGGGACTCCACGATGGCCAAGTGCAGCGCCGACGCCGCGCGGCTGATGCACCGCCGCCGCAACGCCAACGAGTGCTTTGGCGCCTGCAACAAGGACGACAACCCGTGGCAGCTTTCGGGCGGGGACATCAAGTGGTACACCGACTGGCTGGCGGTGCGCGGGGTCAACCTGTTTATCCCGCACGCCTTTTATTACAGCATCCGCGGCAAGCGCAAGGACGAGCGCCCGCCCGATGTCGGTCCCCACAGCATCTGGTGGGCGCATTACGAGGCGTGGAGCACCTACTGGCGGCGGCTGTCCTGGCTGATGACCGACATTGACCTGCACGCGAAGGTTGCCGTGCTTTGCCGCAACCGCGACCTCTGCCCCGACACCGTGCGCCCGCTGTTTGAGCGGCAGATCGGCTTTCAGTATATTCCCGAAAGCTATTTCCCTGCCTGCACGGTCGAGGACGGCGCGCTTTGGTTACACGGGCACCGCTACACCGCCGTGCTGGGGGACAAGGCGCTGTTCCCGGACGCTGCGCATCCGGAGGTCTCAGCGCTCGAGCCGGACTGCCGCTGCGACCCGCCGCAGCCCATGCTGCGCTGCGCCTCCTTTAATAAGGAAGGGCGCGCCTGCTGGCTGCTGGTCAACGAGGGCAACACCCCCATCAAGACCCGGCTGACCCTGCCGGTGGATGCTCCGCTTTGCCGGTACGATCTGTGGAACGGCCAGCCCTGCGCCTGCCCGGCCGAGCGCACCGCCAAGGGGGCCTGCCTGCCGCTGGAGCTGCCCGCGCGCGGCAGCCTGCTGCTGTTCACCTGCACTGCGCGGGAAGGCGAGGCCCTTCCCCTGCCGCCCACCTATCTGTCGCTGGCCGCACCAGCCTTTGCCCTTGCGGACGAGGACGCGGCCCATCTCACCAAGACCTACCGCGCCACACTGCAGATCACAGCAACGGAGCTGCAGACCGCCACGCCGCTGCTGACCCTGCCCGGGCAGGAGATGGCCGAGCTGACTGTAAACGGCCAGCCGGCGGGCGTCTCCTTCTGGCCGCCGCACAAATTCCCGCTGGCGGGGCTTTTGACCCCCGGCGAAAATACCCTGACGCTGACCCTGACCGGCAGCCCCGCCAACCGCTACGGCAAGCACCCGGTTCCCTACGGACTGGAAAGATAAATCGTTTTTATTCAACAGGAGGTACTTTTATGTCTGTCTGTACACCCAAATCCTTTGACCTGACCGGCAAGGTCGCCCTGATTACCGGCGCTTCTTACGGCATCGGCTTTGCTATTGCCACCGCTATGGCCAATTGCGGCGCCAAGATCGTCTTTAACGACATCAAGCAGGAGTTGGTCGACAAGGGCCTGGCCGCCTACAAGGAAGCCGGCATCGAAGCCCACGGCTATGTCTGCGACGTCACCAACGAGGACGCCGTCAATGAGATGGTCAAGAAGATCACTGCCGAGGTCGGCCACATCAACGTGCTGGTCAACAACGCCGGCATCATCAAGCGCATCCCGATGATCGAGATGACCGCTGCCCAGTTCCGTCAGGTCATTGATGTTGACCTGAACGCTCCCTTCATCGTTGCCAAGGCTGTTATTCCCGATATGATCGAGCAGGGCGGCGGCAAGATCATCAACATCTGCTCCATGATGAGCGAGCTGGGCCGCGAGACTGTCTCCGCCTACGCCGCTGCCAAGGGCGGTCTGAAGATGCTGACCAAGAACATTGCCTCCGAGTACGGCAAGTACAACATCCAGTGCAACGGCATCGGACCCGGCTACATCGCCACCCCGCAGACCGCACCCCTGCGTGAGATCCAGCCCGATGGCAGCCGTCATCCGTTTGACCAGTTCATCGTTGCCAAGACCCCCGCTGAGCGCTGGGGCGAGGCCGAGGATCTGGGCGGTCCCGCTGTGTTCCTCGCCTCTGAGGCTTCCGACTTTGTCAACGGTCTGATTCTCTACGTTGACGGCGGCATCCTGGCTTACATCGGCAAGCAGCCGGGGTAAGGTCATTACTCCGACGCTGTTCTGAGCCTTTCTGATTTTGTTTCTGGTTTAGCTGCTTCGTCCATCAGGATTTTCTATAGCCTTATGCGCTATCTTGAGAAATCCTAGTGGACTTTTTTAATAAAAAGCAGTTCATTTGTGCAGAGTGAATCAAAACTGATTCACTTTTTCGAGTCAAGATTTTTGGATGAATCTAAACTGATTCACTCTGGAGCATATACGAATTTGTATGCGTATCCGCTTTGATTACTCCCGCTTTGAGCGGGAACGTGTTTTGCTAGCATAGCATGTGGTCATCCACATGCACATTTCTGGGGCGTACCCCAGACCCCCTGAGGTCGCTCTGCGTCAATAAAAAAGGCAAGCCGCAGAATAAAACGGCTTGCCTTTTATAAAGAAATTAGAACCACACACCTTGCAGGAATTTTACAACTACAAATTCCGCGAGGAAGGCTTATCCCCCAAGACCTTGCGCAACTACCACATGGCATTGCACAAATGCTTACAACAGGCCATAAAGGAGCGCTTATTAGTGTACAATCCCTGCGATGCCGTGACCCTGCCCGGCGGAGAAAAGCCCGAAATCGTAGTCTTTACCAACGACCAGCAGCGGGCGCTGGTGCAAGCCAGCTACCGCCACCGCTATGGGGTATTTATCCGGCTGGATTTGTGTACGGGATTACGGATGGGGGAATTGCTGGCGCTGAAGTGGGAAGATATTGATTTTTCCACCGCCCAACTCCATGTACGCCGTACCATCAACCGCCTTGCCAAGTACGAAGCCCACGACGGCGAGAACAAAACCGAAATCGTATTCGGTACACCCAAAACGAAAAACTCCCGCCGCACGATTCCGCTGACCCGCACAATGGCAGACGAGCTTACCCGCTGGAAACAACAGCAAGCGCAGGATAAGATTCGGGCAGGGGATAAGTACACCGACAAGGGATTCATCGTCACCAACGAGTTTGGACACTACTTTGAGCAGAAAACCTTCAAGGATTACTACGACCGCCTGTTGAAAGATGCCGACATCGGGCGCTTTACCTTCCACGCCCTGCGCCACACGTTCGCCACCCGTGCGCTGGAGCGCGGCATGGACTACAAGACCCTGTCAGCCATCC
>OHYE01001134.1_pt1 | contig 11705 bp, 9 predicted proteins | sample 1580141 | NCBI WGS metagenome assembly OHYE01 (sample SAMEA3882530, study PRJEB24775) | human gut metagenome | biome: human-associated habitat; feature: intestine environment; material: feces | place: Netherlands | collected 2009/2010 | reverse complement strand
TCTATGCCGGCAGCGAGCACAAACACGAGGCACAGCAACCTAAAGTTATTGATATAAACCTGTATAAATAATAAGTGATGGAAGTAGTTAATGCATTAGGCAGACGTAAGAGCGCCGTAGCTCGCGTATATGTTAGCGAGGGTACAGGAAAGATTACTATTAACAAGAGAGACCTTGCAGAGTACTTTCCCTCTACAATTCTTCAATATGTGGTAAAGCAGCCTCTGTCTACTTTGGGTGTAGAAGAAAAATATGACATCAAGGTGAATGTATACGGCGGTGGTTTTACCGGCCAGTCTCAGGCGTTGCGTCTTGCTATCGCCCGCGCATTGGTGAAAATCAATCCCGAGGATAAACCTGCTCTGAAATCGGAGGGCTTCATGACACGTGATTCCCGCGTTGTTGAACGTAAGAAGCCGGGTCGTCCGAAAGCACGTCGTAGATTCCAGTTCAGTAAACGTTAATATCGGCCGTTTATCGAGCTGCATAAACGTTTAGTATCTAAACCCGTGGGATTCTTAGGGACTACCTGTGGGTTGGTTGAGAAAACAAAAAAGAAAGTAAACGATTAAAAAAGAAAAAACAATGTCAAGAACTAATTTTGATACCTTATTGGAAGCTGGTTGCCACTTCGGCCACTTGAAAAGAAAATGGAATCCGGCAATGGCTCCTTATATCTTTATGGAACGTAATGGTATTCATATCATCGACCTCCATAAGACTGTGGCTAAAATCGACGATGCCGCAGAGGCTTTGAAACAAATCGCAAAATCGGGAAAGAAGATTTTGTTCGTTGCTACTAAAAAACAAGCTAAGCAGGTCGTAGCTGAGAAAGCTGCGGCTGTGAACATGCCTTATGTAATCGAACGTTGGCCGGGTGGTATGTTGACCAACTTCCCGACCATCCGCAAGGCTGTGAAGAAGATGGCCAATATCGATAAGTTGACGGCTGACGGGACTTATTCCAATTTGTCAAAGCGCGAGATTCTTCAGATCTCCCGCCAACGTGCCAAGTTGGAGAAGAACTTGGGTTCTATTGCCGATTTGACTCGTCTTCCGTCTGCACTTTTCGTGGTAGACGTATTGAAAGAGCAGATTGCTGTCCGCGAAGCTAACCGTTTGGGTATCCCTGTGTTTGCTATCGTAGATACGAACTCAAATCCTGATAACATCGATTTCGTTATTCCGGCAAACGATGATGCAAACAAGAGTGTTGAGGTGATACTCGAAGCTTGTTGTGCGGCTATTGCTGAAGGTCTGGAAGAACGTAAGGCAGAAAAAGTGGATGTGGAGGCTGCTGGCGAGGCAGAAAACAAACCCCGTAAACGTACGGCTAAGGCTCGTGTAGAGAAGTCGGAAGAGGCAGAGGAAGAAACTGTCGAGACGGCTGAAGCTGAAGCATAATTGATTTAATCACACGTAATACAAGATAAGATTATGGCTGTTACAATGGCAGATATTACCAAGCTCCGTCAAATGTCGGGAGCGGGTATGATGGATTGCAAGAAGGCTTTGGAAGAAGCTGGCAATGACATCGAGAAAGCAATGGAAATCATTCGTAAAAAAGGTCAGGCCGTAGCTGCTAAGCGTTCAGACCGCGAGGCTGCAGAAGGTTGTGTGCTGGTAAAGGCTGAGAATGGTTTCGGTGCGATTATCGCTTTGAAGTGTGAAACGGACTTTGTAGCCAAGAACGAAGATTTCGTGAAGCTGGCGAAGGATATTCTTGATTTGGCTGTAGCTAACAAATGCAAGACCTTGGACGAGGTGAAGGCTTTGCCGATGGGTAAGGCGACTGTGGCAGATGCTGTGGTTGACCGTAGCGGTATCACCGGAGAAAAAATGGAGTTGGACGGTTATATGGTGATTGAAGGTGAGGACATCGCTGTGTACAACCATCAGAACAAGAACCAACTTTGTACCATGGTTGCTTTGAACAAGAAAGTGGCTGAGGAATACGGCCACGCAGTAGCCATGCAGATTGCAGCCATGAATCCTCGTTCGATTGACGAAAGCGACTATCCGGCAGACGTGTTGGCCAAGGAGAAAGAAATCGCTGCTGATAAAGCACGTCAGGAGGGCAAGCCTGAGAATATGATTGAGAAGATTGCCACCGGACGTCTGAATAAGCTGTTCAAGGAAGAATGCTTGTTGAAGCAGGCTTTCATTCAGAATGATAAGATCAGCGTGGCAGACTATTTGAAGGGTGCCGACAAGGATTGTACGGTGACAGCTTTCAAGCGTTTTACCTTGCGTGCCGAATAATTTTTCATACGCGAATATATTTTAGAGGAAGAGCAGGACATCCCGACGGATTGTCCTGCTCTTTTTTCGTTAAAATAACGTTATTAGGTTTAAGGCGTGCGGGTGTAGAAAATAAATCTGTATTTTTGCAGTATAATTTAAAAGAAAATAGAGTCATGAAGATACTGGCAGTAGGCATGAACTATGCCAAGCACAATAAAGAGCTTGACGGAACGTTATATAAACCGGAAGAACCTGTAATTTTCGCAAAGCCGGATTCGGCTTTATTGAAGGATGGGAAACCTTTCTTTATCCCGGATTTTACGAAACAGTGTGATTACGAAACTGAATTAGTGATCCGTATTTGCCGGTTAGGCAAAAACATCGCTCCGCGTTTTGCTTATCGTTATTACGATGCAGTGACGGTGGGGATTGATTTTACGGCACGGGATTTGCAGAGAAAGTTTAGAAAGGAGGGGCTGCCGTGGGAACTTTGCAAGGGGTTCGACAGCTCTGCGGCCATCGGAGATTTTGTGTCCAAGGAAGAGCTTCCGGATATCCAGCAGATACCTTTTCATTTGGATATCGACGGGCATACGGTGCAGGAAGGGTATTCGGGCGATATGCTCTTCGCGGTAGATGAACTTATCGCATACGTCAGCCGCTTCTATACGCTGAAGATAGGTGACTTGCTGTTTACCGGCACGCCTTCGGGGGTAGGGCCTGTAGCTGTGGGACAACATTTACAGGGGTATATCCAGGAACGAAAAGTTTTGGATTTTAATGTGAGGTGAAAGAATGAGATTAAAGACAGCCATATTTTTGCTTCTGGCGTGCATGGCACGTTTGTGGGCACAGGAATTTACTTATGTGGATTGGAATATATTGCGTCCGGATACGCTGCCGGTCCAATATACGGAAGTGATTCCTTTGGACGAGGATTACCGTAGTTTCCGCTACGAAGTCCGTTTGGATTATCCTGAATATGTCCGTTTGACCGCAACGGAAGCAGAGCGTGTGGCTGTATGGGGAAAGGACTTGCCGGAGAATCCGGACGTTTATTGCCAAGTGGCGGTAAGCCGGAAGAAGGGTGTTTTGGATGTGGCTTTTGTCCCCATCGTACGGCGTGGAGGGAAATATTATAAGTTGACGAGTTTCAAAATGAATATCGTCCGTAGTCCGAAAACACTTACGAGGGCATTGTCGGTTGCGGCGGGAAAGACGGCTGCGGAAAGATATGCCTCTAATTCGGTGCTGTCTCAGGGGCGTTGGGTGAAAATCGGTATTACGGAAGATGGAGTGTATCGTCTGACTGAGGCTGATTTGAGGCGGATGGGATTCAATGACCCTTCCCGAGTGAAACTGTATGGCTATGGGGGGCATGTGCAGGACGAAGTGATAGATGCCGATACGGATTTTGACGATTTGGAAGAAGTTCCTCTTTATCGTGACGAACGGGGACTTTTGTTTTTCGGCAAGGGGCTGATTTCATGGTCGGCTACGGACCGTAGAGGGCGGGCGACCCACCGTGTGAATACTTTTGCAAAGCAGGCTTGTTATTTTCTTACGGAAGGGGATTCGCCCAGAACGATAGAAAAAGCAGCCGTGTCCGGCTCTCCACAGAAGAATTTGGATTACACGCCGGCAAATGTATTGTATAAGAAAGAAGAATACGCATGGTACCAGTCGGGACGTAACTTTTACGAGTCTGCCAATTACGCCTCTTCTAATTCGCGTACTTATCAGTTGCCGGTTGTGGATCCCGTTGCGTCTGCGGGTGGTTCCTTGAAAGTGAGTTTTACGGCACATACTACGAATACGAGTGGGGCTTATGTCTATCCGACGGTAGACGGGGTAGAGTTGAGTGCCATAAAAATCGGTACTTCTGGAGAGTACGATGCTGCCAGAGAAGGAACGCAGACTTATACATTGAATGCCTTGCATGAAGGAACGACGGGAACCCAAGTCACTTTGGTTTCTACGGCCGGAGTGGATGCCCGTTTGGGTTATCTTGAGTTGTGTTACCGCAGGCAGCTTAAAATGCGGGATGCTTTTTTGTACATTCGTCATACGGAAACTGTGCCCAGTAATTTTGTGATAGATGCCAATGGGAGGAGCGGATTGAAGTTGTGGTGTTTGGGACGTAGGGGCAATCCTATGACGGAATACCAAGGTACATGGTCCGGTTCTACCTATACGGTTCCGGTATCCGATCCGACCTTGGAATATGTGGCAGTGGATGTAAATGCGGATTTTCCATCGCCCTCTTATATCGGCGAGGTGTCCAATCAGAATCTGCATGCCACGTCTGCCACCGACATGGTTATCATTATTCCAGCCAGCGGTAAACTTTATGCACAGGCGGAGCGTTTGGCCGAAGCTCATCGGAGTGTGGATGGCTTGCGTGTACAAATCGTGCGTGCCGACCAGATTTATAATGAGTTCTCTTCCGGGACACCGGATGCTACGGCCTATCGCCGTTTTATGAAAATGCTGTATGACCGTGCAGCGACGGATGCCGATATGCCCCGCTACCTCTTGTTGTTCGGCGACGGCATGTGGGACAACCGTATGATAACGGCCGACACGCGTGGTCTTAATCCGGATGATTATCTGCTTTGTTACGAATCGGAGAATTCTCTCAGCCATACCTCCAGTTTCGTGATGGAAGACTATTTCGGGCTTTTGGATGATGGCGAAGGAGATAATTTGATGAAAAATAAGATAGATTTGGGTATCGGCCGTTTCCCGGTGACGACGGAGGCGGAAGCCAAGATTCTGGTGGACAAGACGGTTGATTATATGGAGAACAAGTACGCCGGCTCTTGGAGAAATGTGATTTGCGTGATGGGCGACGATGGAGACAACAATGACCATATCGGGAAAGCCGAACTTATTGCAAAGCAGGTGGAAGAAGAACATGCCAGCATGCAGGTAAACCGTATTTATTGGGATGCTTATAAAAGGGAAGCCGGTGCTTCCGGATATTCTTACCCTGCTGTGACGGCGGACATTAAGCAACAGATGGAGGAGGGATGCCTGGTGATGAATTATTCGGGGCATGGAAATCCACGTGAATTGTCGCATGAGTTGGTGCTGAAGATGGCTGATTTTTCTTCTTTTTCTTCACCTAATTTGCCTTTGTGGATTACGGCTGCTTGCAATGTGAATCCTTTTGATATGATGGAAGACAACATCGGCGAGCGGGCTGTGCTGAACCCAAAAGGAGCGGCCGTGGCTTTTTACGGAACCACCCGGACGGTGTATTCCGACCGTAACAGTTTGATGAATCGTTATTTTACAAGGTCTGTTTTGGGGAAAGATATGTATGGTCGACGCAATGCAGTAGGAGATGCCGTTCGTTTAGCTAAAGTAGAATTGCTTTCACCGCATTATTGCGAAAATCATGGATATAGTATTTGTTCACATTATAATGACGAATCGGTGAATAAACTCCATTATGTCCTTTTGGGTGATCCGGCTTTGAAACTCGGGGTTCCCGAGTATAAACTCGTGGTAGATAGCATTAACGGGACACAAATCGGAGATGACTTGCCTTTTGCCAATTTTGAGGCGGGAAGCATAGCCCGTGTATCCGGACATGTGACAGATGCTTCAGGTACCCGATTGCCTGATTACTCGGGCGTGCTTTCTGCAATGGTATATGACAGTGAAAGTGTCATCACCTGTTTGAACAATGATGGACAATCGGATACTGCTGTGGTTTATGTGACGCGTGACAAACGTTTGTATACCGGTAGCGATTCCATTAAGCAGGGTGAGTTTACCATTACGTTTCCGGTACCGATGGATATCAAGTATTCAGGAGAGACCGGTCGGGTTTTGTTGTACGCAATCGACAATGGGAAGCGGCGTGAGGCTAATGGGTATACGGAAAATGTGACGGTGGGCGGCAGCAGTGATGAATTGTCCGGAGACAAAGAGGGGCCGAAGATTACGGCTTATCTGAACCGTGAGGATTTCATTTCCGGGGGAACGGTTAACGCTTCACCTTATTTCGTGGCATTGTTGGAAGATGAGAGTGGAATTAATGTGACCAATACGGCTGTGGGGCACGATTTGGAGCTTACGATAGACGGAGATCCTGCTATGACTTATATTTTGAATAATGATTACGTAAGTGACTTCGGCGATTACCGGAGAGGGCAACTGGCTTACGTCATACCTACATTGCCGAATGGTAAGCATACCCTGACTTTCCGGGCATGGGATGTGATGAATAATTCCTCCACCGTGACTTTGGATTTCAATGTAGACAGCAGTCTTAGTCCTGATTTGATAAATCTGACTTGCACGAACAATCCGGCTCGTGAGCAGACTACGTTTATTATGCGGTATGACCGTCCGGGCACGGAGTGTAGTTTTATGCTCGAAGTATTCGATTTTGCCGGACGCAAGCTATGGACGCATACGGAAGAGGGGATGTCGGAAGACGGAATCTACCGAGTGAATTGGAATTTGACGACATCTACCGGCATGCCGCTTTCTACCGGAGTCTATTTATATCGGGCTACTGTGTCTACACCGGACAGTAAGGCGGTATCCCGTGCGAATAAAATCATTATATTAGGCAATAAATAGAAAAGCCTCACGTTATTTTATCATGTGAAAAAGAAAGAAAACCAGTATGAAGAAATATCTGTTTGCTATTTTGTGCCTGTGGTGTGGCACGATGTTATCCCTACATGTACAGGACAAAAAAAATATGTTCAACCCCGTAACCACCAGTGTGACCTCTCAATCCATTGCGCCGGATGCGCGTGGCGGTGCGATGGGCGACCTTGGGGCGGCCACGGAGCCGGACGTGAGTTCGCAGTATTGGAATCCGGCCAAGTATCCTTTTTGTATCGGTCGGGCAGGAGTTGCCGTGAACTATACACCCTGGTTACGTCAGTTGGTCAATGATATTAACTTGGCATACGTGAGCGGTTTCTATCGTTTGGGTGATTATCAGGCGTTGAGCGCTTCCCTCCGTTACTTCTCTTTGGGGGAAGTGTCTACGAGTAGCGATATGTCTTCATCGGATAACATGACCATCAGTCCGTATGAAATGTCGGTGGATGTAGCCTATTCCCGTATGTTGAGCGAAACGTTCTCGGCGGCTGTAGCTTTGCGTTTTATTTATTCCGACATTACTTACGATTATTCGGATGAGACGAGTCCCGGTAAAGCTTTTGCTGCGGACATAGCACTTTATTGGAACCGTTACTTTACGGGGCGTACGCGGGAGTGGAACATGGGCATCGGATTGAACATCAGTAATATCGGTAGTAAGATTTCTTACGGTGGAGATGATAACTCCGAATTCATCCCGACGAATTTACGTTTGGGAGTCAATTTCCTCATTCCTATAAATGAGTATAACAAGTTCTCCATTGCGGCTGATGCCAATAAACTTTTGGTGCCGACTTATCCGAAACAGAACGAAGGCGAGGCCGATCAGGATTATACGGATCGTGTACAGCGGGATTATTACGATATATCCCCCATTGCCGGTATTTTCAAGAGTTTCGGTGATGCCCCCAACGGTTTTAAGGAAGAAATGCAAGAGATACAATGGAGCATGGGCTTGGAGTACATATATAATGACCGCTTTTCGCTTCGTGCCGGTTACCATCACGAGAGCGAAAACAAGGGAAACCGCAAGTACTTCACCGTGGGTGCCGGTTTCCGGATGAGTGTATTTTCGTTGGATGCCGGTTACGTATTCTCTACGGCTCAAAGCAATCCGCTCGACCAGACCATGCGTTTCACTTTAGGTTTTGATTTGGACGGTATGAAAGATTTGTTCGGTCGTCGTCGTTAATCGTAAAGGGTAAATCATGGGAAAGATTAGAGTGGGTTTCGGTTTCGACGTACACCGTTTGGTGGAAGGACGTGAATTATGGTTGGGGGGGATACGTTTGGAGCATTCCATGGGGCTGTTGGGGCATAGCGATGCCGATGTCTTGATTCATGCCATCTGCGATGCCCTTCTCGGGGCAGCCAATATGAGAGATATCGGTTATCATTTTCCGGATATGGGAGAGGAGTTTCGTGACATCGACAGTAAAATCTTGTTGCGCAAGACAGTGGAACTGATTGGCACGAAAGGCTACCGTGTGGGGAACGTCGATGCCACGGTTTGTGCGGAGCGTCCGAAATTGAAACCTCATATTCCCGCCATGCAGGTTTGTCTGGCTGAGGTGATGGGTATTGATGCAGACGACGTGTCTGTAAAAGCCACAACCACAGAAAAGTTAGGTTTTACGGGGCGCGAAGAAGGTATTTCCGCATACGCGACCGTGCTTATTGAAAGTTAAAAGTATAGACGCTCATCCAATCGTTGAACTCTTTTTCCATTTTATATCCCGGCTCGGCTTGTAAGTCTGGGCTGTTTTTTGCGCCGTATACATAGACGGTCGTGTCTTCTTCTGCGGCATAATGTCGGATGTCGGTCGTGTGTTCCACGATGGCGATTTCTTGTTTTTCACCGATGAAGTGGGTTAAAAGGAGAAGGGTGTTCTTTTCCTCGTGGTCGGGACCGTAAAGCAAGATTCGTTTCGCGTGTGAAGGCCATTCTCTGTCCGAGGTGCGATTCACGTATTCCATGGGGCGTTCGCACCATGCATAAGCGATAAACGCCGCTACGAATATGCCGGCCAGAACTTTGGGGACGCGCTGCAAGCCCAAGGCGAGATAGTAGGCCACAGCCACTAAACACAGCGGAACGGAAGGGCTGATATACCGAGTCGCTTTCCAGTTGGCCATCCACATGACAACTACGGCCCATGCCATGGTGCATACGAACAACCATGCGCCCGGCAGTCGGTGGGAATGGAACGGTTGTTTCGGTTTACGGACAAGGAGGGTTACCAAGTAGAGAATAATGGCTGTTCCCCATACGGGGGTGAGTATGCGTAAGGCGGTGATGTAGCCCAGTCCTATTATGGTAAGCCTCAAGTTGCTAAGCCAGTCTCCGCCTTGCATCTTATCTGCTACTTCCGTTGCGCGGGCATCATGCAGAAAGTTGAAGAAACCTTCATAAAGGAGTACGCATACGAGCAGGCTGGCTATGCCCAGAACCGGGTAAAAGCCCAAGTCCTTGTAAGCGTGTTGACGGCAACAGTACACAGCAAGGCATAAGAGGGTAAATCCGAAAAACAAGGCATTGAAGTATCCGCATGACAATAAGGCGGCTGATATGGCAAGCCCACCCGTAAAAGTACCGGGTGCCCAAAGTGTCTGTTGGTTGTGGATGCGTGCGGCTGCTCGCAGGCACCAATAGGCCCAAAGGACAAATAGCCATTCCGCCATGAGGTATTCGCGAGCCTGTAGGACGTTTGAAACGGAGACAGGATTCATATAGGCCAATAGCAGGCAGAAAGTCGTCAACATGGTCTTTCCAGGAAATAACATGTGTAAGAGGAGTGTCATGGACAGGAAAGACAGGCCGAAAAACACAAGGTTCAACCCGCAACTGCGGCGGATTAGCATATCTGTCGATGGGGTGTCCACTCCTGTCAGTGCACAACGCAGAGCCATATAATAGAGGCTGGCATGCGAGCCGTCCCTATTGTCATGATGTAATGCGGCCAAATCGTCCCACAAACCTTCCAGTCCCCCGCGGTCGTCGATGTAACATTGTTGGCGTAGCTCCTTTCCCGTAAGGATATGTCCGGCCTCGAACGTCTTCTTTCCCCACCCCGGCAGGTTGTAAGCAAGACTGACGGAAGTCGGGTCGTCGATGTACATGTATTCCTTTTCGTGTATCCAGTATAGTCTGGTGAGAAGGGCCAGAAAGAAAACGAGGAGGATGGGCCATGCGCGGAATATCTTTTGTACCCGGTGGGCAGAGAGAGAAGTCGGTTTTTCCATATTTGTTTCTTATAATGTTTGGTTATGATAAGCTTTACGGTAATTCATCGGAGTCAGTCCCGTCGTTTTTTTGAAGATACGGTTGAAATAAGCTTGGTCTTCAAAGCCCAGTTGGTAAGCTATTTCCTTAATCGGAGTCAGTTCCGTCACCAGACGGAGCTGTGCTTTCTCCATCCTTTTCTTGTTGATATAGCATAAAGGTGTCATTCTCATTTCCCGTTTGAAGATTCTGATCAGGTGGTCTTTGGACAGGCAGGATAGGGCAGCCAAAGCTTCAATGTCCGGTTTGGCATTCAGATGTGTACGTATATAAGCCAAAACCCGGGTGATGCGTTCATCGGCTACGTATGTTTTCGGCTGTGCCTGATGCAGGAATTCTGCCAGTAATAGGTAGATGATGCCACGGGATTCCACCCGTGCATACAGTTCCCGTTGTTTGTTCTTCAGGATGTTGCGGGTAAGTGCCGGACTGTTGTCATAATATTGCGGGTCGGTTTGCGTAAGTTCCAAACCCGGGCACAGTTTATACAATTTCCGGATGTAGGAAAGTGTTTCGTTTTCCGTCCGGATTTCTGTCGGGAGTTCCCAGTCTTCCAGAATATCGTGGTCGGATTCGTTATAAATGTGGATATAATAATGGCAAAACTCTCCATGGCAAATGTAACTGTGTGTGGTAAAGGCCGGAATGATATACATAAGCCCGGGATGCAAATCTTGTTTTTTGTCGGGTAGTTCGATTTGTGCATACCCTTTCGTTACATAATATATTCGGGTGAACGGGCTACAGATGTTTTTGTAGTTCCAGTTCTCTCTGCAACAAGCTTCCCCGATGTGAAGCACGAGGAAGTGCATTTGGTCGATGTCATTGTTCATAGATTTTGTATTTCGGCTTTTGGGGGCAAATATAGTGAAAAAGCTTTTGAACGGAGAGGCTTGCACGATATTTTTTCCTCGTAGGGAAAGATAAGAAGTCGATATAATCCTATTCTTTGACGGCTTAGTACCATTTTTCCGGAGATGGAATCACTAATTTTGCATCGGATGGACAAGAGAGTGTTTTTCCACAATATGATTATTCACAAACTACCTTTAATATTATGAACAAGTATCCTAAGATTGGTATTCGTCCGACCATCGACGGTCGGCAGGGCGGTGTCCGCGAAAGTTTGGAAGACAAGACCATGAGTTTGGCTCGGGCTGTCGCAGATTTGATTTCTTCGCACGTGAAGTATAGCGACGGTACGCCGGTGGAATGCGTGATTGCCGACGGCACGATAGGGCGCGTGGGCGAGAGTGCGGCCTGTGCCGAGAAATTCGAGCGTGAAGGGGTTGGGGCTACGATTACCGTAACTTCCTGCTGGTGTTATGGCTCGGAGACGATGGACATGAATCCTTATTGGCCGAAAGCCGTATGGGGCTTCAACGGGACGGAACGGCCGGGAGCCGTATATTTGGCAGCCGTATTGGCCGGACATGCCCAAAAAGGATTGCCCGCATTCGGCATCTACGGGCGCGACGTACAGGATTTGGATGACAATTCCATTCCGGCCGACGTAGCTGAGAAGATATTGCGTTGGGCGCGTGCA
>OHYE01001133.1_pt1 | contig 11706 bp, 6 predicted proteins | sample 1580141 | NCBI WGS metagenome assembly OHYE01 (sample SAMEA3882530, study PRJEB24775) | human gut metagenome | biome: human-associated habitat; feature: intestine environment; material: feces | place: Netherlands | collected 2009/2010 | reverse complement strand
CAAGGTGAAGGCGGAGGTGGACGGAGTGGAGCAGGTGGTGGAATTCACCCTCATCCCGCCCCAGGGGCTGATGTACGCGGGGGCGGAGAGCCCTTTCCGGCAGGCGGAGGAAGAAGCGGCCAAGGTGGGATGCACCGCGGGGCTGAGCGCCCTCCGCATCCTGCGCGTGTATCCCTTGAACGTCAGCTTCACCAATCTTTACTCCCTGGAGCAGCATGCCGGTTATGATCCCGACCCTCTTCCGGACCATCCCCTGGTCAGCGAGCATGCGCCTTTGCCGGAGCCCGCACGGGTTTCCGTCACCAATGAAGTCTATGACAGCACCAACTGCCTGTATCCGCCGGCGCTCATTGACGCGTTCTCGGGGTCCATCGGCTGGACGTGGAAGTGCCGCTGGCAGATATTCGGATGCGCGGATAAACCCCAAGGCGGCAGGTACACGAAAGAAAAAGTGCTCTGGGATTTCAACACGGATCAGGTTTTCTCCATCAGGCGCGATCCCAATACGGGAACGGTGCACTACCGGATCCAGAAGTTCAAGGGATTGAACAAAAATGACCCGGGCATCGTCACCGCAACAAGCAACTGATTTTCTTTATGAACTATTACCTTTCCCTCTGTCTTTCCGTGTTTCTTTTCTTTTCCGTCGGGAGCCGCGCGGATGAAGCCGCTGTGTACGACGATTTGCCCTCCTTCATGGACATCCGGATTGAACGGCTGAGCGGGGACGCGCGGCATCTGAAAGACCTGCTGGACCAGGGGAAGCTGGGCGACTTTTACCAGCAGGCGCTGCCCGTGCTCAACAGGGATCTGTTTGACGAGGACGGCGGAATGACTCCGGAGGAGCTGGAAAACGCCCTGTTCATCAACAACATGGTCGTCAAGGCCCCCTATCAGGACTACCGGCTGGACAACTTTTCCATCTGGATCAACGGAAGTGAGCTGGAAACCAAATTTAAAGCATGTTGTAATCTTTCCAAAATTCAAACCTATGTCAGGGAGAACAAGAGGCTCAGGCAAGGGAAGGAGCTCGCGAGGTTCTGCCTGGAGGCGGAGTTCGAATATATCAGGCGGATGATGCTTCAGGGCGCCGCCGTTTACCGCTACATCGCCGGGCTGGAGGCGGAGCACGGGAAGTTCCATCCCGTGAGGCCGGTCGACACGCTGCCCTACTGGCGCTACCGGGAGACGAAAAACCTCGCCGCCTGCGGTGCGGAAGAGGAACGGCGCAGGAAGAGCCTGTACGAGCGGAACGTGGACGAGCTGGTGCGCCTCCGGCAGTCCTTCCGCTGGTATATTAAACACAGGGAGGGTGCACTGTTGAATATCGTTCTGGAGCTTCACCCCGGGAATAGGGGCCGCGCGCTGGAAAGGCTGAGGGAATGCGGCTACAAGACGGACCGGGAGCTGGTGGAGTTTCTGGAGAGGACCGGCGGCATGAGAAAGAGAGTTCAATTCCTGTACTCTCCCGGGATGCTCCGGGAACACAGAAAACTCGGGAAGGAGGATTAGCCGCCATGGCCGCGAACGCCCTGCTGAGAATGCTGTTGTGCTGCGTCCTGTTACTGGTATCTGGTGTTTCCCGGGCCCGGGATACCGCCGCCGTGGAGAGTTTGCTGAGGGCGGATTATTCTTCAGTCATCATTGACGGCGTACGGAATCAACTCCGGAAACAGCTTGATTCCGGTACTCTTTCACCGGAAAAAATCCGGCGGATAGTACATCATCCGGAATTGGAGCAACTGTGCCATATCGGACAATTTTTCCGTTATGCCAGCCAGGAAAAGACGTTTCCAACAAGAGAGCTCCGGGACCGGACGTTTACCAGGTGGCTTGTCTCCCATCCGGAAGTTTTCCGGAAACTGGCCCATGCTGGGTATGCTCAGCAGAACAGTCTGGCTATTCTTTACCGTCTGTGGAATAGCGCAGACAGGGACTTGTGCGGAGTTGACCTTAACATCGCCCTGGGGGCCTGTCTCATCGCCGATGTTTTCACGGCAGAGGAATGTATAGCCAAGTATGGATTTTACCATGATTCCCATCATCATGGCAGGTGTTATCCGCAGGCCGACAGCCTTGAACCGTGGGAGTGGGCCGTAGTTCTGAGAGGAAAAGAGAGTCTGGAAGATCTGGCATGGGCCCAGCAATTTATTGAAGGGAAAAACATCAAACCCGAGCAGGCAGGGGGTAAATTTACCGGATTTATTCCCTACCGTAAAAAGAATCACAGAGGAATCAGCGTCCATGCCGGGGCCGCGTTTTACGATAACAAGCCCATCACTCTTCAGCTTTATACGGAATATGGAGGCGTGTGCGGAGCCGTTTCCAAGGGGGCCGCGGGTTTTTTAAGAGCCAAAGGCGTCCCGGCGTACCCCATCGGGCAGCCGGGGCATTGCGCTTTTATTTGGAAGCACCCCAAAGGGCAATGGCTGATCGGCAACAACATTGGAGGATGGAACTGGGCCAATGGTGGAAATAAACTGCCGTGGAAAGGCCCCGTGCAGATTATCTCCGCCCTCTGCGCTTTCTGGCAGGGTCCCCAGGCCCGTGAATCTTCCTTGATGTACGATTTATCTTTTTATTCCCGGAATCCGCAGCATGTGGAACTGCTGCTTCAGGAGGCGTGCCGGGCCAATCCTTACAATTATCCGGCCTGGGCGCGTTATTTGGGCATCAAGGCGGGAGGTGCGGCCGATAAGAAGAAGCTGGAGTACCTCATTCAGTTCAGCAAGGCGATGCCCCGTGAACATAACCTGATTGATTACGTGGCGGGTCATGTTTTGAAGATTAACCCTGAAAAGGTGAATCCCTATGAATTATACGCCTGCGGGGTCAGCCCGGACAGTACGCCCGAAGCAGAAGAACTTTTCATCCGGCAATTTTGGAAAAAGCTGATTGCCGACTGCCCTGAGGTTAAACTCCATGCTATTTACAAGGAAGGGACTACTGGTAATTTCTTAAATTTGTGGCTGGAGAAATCAAAAAATGTCAAATGGAATTCCAAAATGAAGAGCAAAACCAGCAGGGCTTTTCAACAGGCGTTGCTGGCTTTGACCGGCAAGGAAAAAACTTTCATTAAAATGATGAAAAGCTACCGCCGGTTTCTCATCATGTGGAATGATGAGAAATATATGATGCAGGCACATGAATTTGTGCAGGACCATTTAAAAGGCATTACCAGCGACCAGGTGAAAAAGGAAATGGCCGGCATGGGTAGAAAAATGGGTATCCTTTTAAAGAATGATAAAATATTGAACATGTATGGTCAAAACCGGGAATCCGAATAGGGATTGACCATTGTTCAAAGGGACATTATCTGGGCCGGAGCGTACCTTCCGTGGTGCCGAGCTGTTCCGCGACATCCAGTTCCCGGATGAGCCGGGCCGCCGTGCAGGAGCCGTCCAGCAATTCCCGGTAGCGGGACACCAGAAGGCGTATTTTTTCCGGGGGATCATCCAGCAGTTCCAGACGGAAGCGGGAAAGACCCAGGCGGCGGAAGCCCCGGAGGAAGCCGGCTCCCGTCTGAGCGCGTCCGTTGAACAGCGTGTTCCGGCACCCGGCGTCCGCCAGCAGGGGATGAAGCTGGCCTACGCGGTCACGCAGCTGCACATGATGCCGTTCGCAGGGGCGTCCGCAATTCTTATAACTGGTGCCGTCCGACAGGAAGGTGCAGAACACGCAATGCTCCATGTGAAACATGGGCATATGCTGATGCAGAGTCAGTTCAAACCATTCCGGCGGCGCGGCGCGGAGCAGGTCCGCCACCTGTTCCGCGTTCAGGTCGTAAGAGAGGGTGAGATATTCCAGCCTCCCCCGTTCTTTCAGGATAGCCGCGCTATACGGATTGGCGACATTCAGGGAAAAATCCCCAATGCGGCGCAGGGGGGAATGGCGGAAGTATTGCGCCGCGCCCAGGTTGCGGATGAGGATGCCGTCCGGCTCCGCCCGTTCCATGAGCTTAAAGTAACCGGTTTCAGACGGCTTCTGGATGCGGGGCGTCGCCAGAAAGACGGGGATGCTGTCCGCGTGCTGCCGAACCGCTTTCACTCCCGCCGCATAGTCCCGGAGGTCTTCAAAGTCCAGATAAACGGCATCCGCCCCGGCATCCAGAACGGAAGGTATCTGTTCCGGTCTGCGGCACAGCACAGACAGGTGCGGCGGCGCGTCCGGAGCCCCCGCCGGAAGCGCGGAAGGGGTGAAAGCCGCGGAAAGACGGGAGGGAACGGGGGCTTCCCTCTCCTGCCGGACCGTTTGAATTTGTTCCACGAGGGCGCGCCTTGCCTGGTTGAGGATGCTGAGCGGGAGCATCAACCCGTTCGGCAGCCGGCATTCGCAGGAAGCCAGGCGGAACCCCGTTCCTCCCAGTCTGCCAAGCTGCTGTTTCAGCGCTTCAGGAGTCAGCGGGCGTTTTTCCGCCGTTTGCAGGGGCTGTGCGGACTGCACGGAACACCCGTATTCCGGGCAGGAAACCGTCAGAGGCTCCCCGGCGGATCCGGTGCATGTCAAATGGAGGGGTACGGAGGCTTCCAGCAGGTGTTCCCGCATTTTTTTCAACTCCGCGTTCAGGGCCGGATCATCCGTTTTCCAGAGCTTCTGCCCCGGCCTGACCCTGCTCCAGTCAATGCGGGATGCTTTTCCATGAAAGAAAAGGCGGTTTCTCTGCACTTTCCAGATACGACCGCCCTGTTCTTCATTGCGGTCTTCCCCTGCATCAATGACGAAGCCGTCACCGGGCGCGAGCGGAATGCCTCCTTCCGGTCTGATATCCAGCCAGCCCTGACCGCTGTTCATGATGACGCCTGCGTAAGCGCCCCTCTTTTTACCGTAGCGGCCGTGGGTCAGACGCGGGTGGTCCGTTCCGTCCAGCCAGCCTGTGGAGAAGCCGCGTGAAAATACCATTTGCAGTGCGTAGCGGTCGCGTACGGTCACCATTTCATCCACAGGTATTCCAGCGCAGGCGGCGTCCAGGGCTTTTCTATAGGCCGCCGTCACCGCCGCAACGTATTCCGGGCTTTTCAGGCGACCCTCTATCTTATAGCTTTTTACGCCCATGCGGACCAGGTCCGGGATGCGGTCAATGGCGCACAGGTCCTGGGGGCTGAGCAGGTAGCGCCGTTCTCCCAGGGGAACGGCTTTGCCGTCTACAACCAGGGAATAGGGCAGGCGGCAGGCCTGCGCGCATTCCCCCCTGTTGGCGCTGCGCTGGCCCAGGCTTTCCGATGTAAGGCACTGGCCGGAGTAGGCCACGCAGAGCGCCCCGTGAACAAATACTTCCAGGGGTATGTCCGTATGCCGTACGCATTGCCCGATTTCCTTCAGGCTCAGTTCCCGGGCCAGGACGGCCTGCTTCAGGTCCAGGAATCCGGAGGCGAATTCCAGCCCGTCCGGAGAGGAAAGCGTCATCTGGGTGGAGGCGTGCAGTTCCAGCTTCATGCCGGGAACCTGCCTTCCCCATTCCGTCAGGCAGCGGGCAAGTCCGATGTCCTGCACGATGACCCCGTCCGCGCCGGCGGCATTCAGGTGGCCCAGGTAGGAGAGGGCGTCCGCCAGCTCGGAGGTGAAAATGAGCGTATTCATGGTCACGTACCCCTTCACGCCGTGCGCGTGAAGGAAACGCATCAGTTCCGGAAGGGAATCCAGCGTGAAGTTGTTTGCGCGCAGACGGGCGTTGAAACGGTCCAGACCGAAATAAATGGCGTCTGCGCCATTGGCTACGGCGGCGCGGGCGCAGTCCATGTCCCCGGCGGGAGCCAGCAGTTCGGGACGCAGGTCTCCGGGCCGGAGGGCGGAAAGGGTCATGTCGTCGGAAGTCACGGGGAAAAGCAAAAAGGCTGTAGGGGTTATTGGGCGGTGCTGCGTTTTTCCGCATGACGGAGCAATGCTTTCAAATCTCCCAGAAGGAACAGGGAACCTGCCGCCAGAGAGGGGAACGGGGAAGCCAGCGCCGCCTGCAGCCCGTCCGGAAGCGTGGAATGAATGAAAACGGGGCCGGTTTCCTGCCCGGCCAGCAGGGCAGCCATTTCTTGCGCCGGCATGATGCGGGGGGAAGTGCAGGGAACCAAGTGCCATTCTCCGGCAATTTCCCGCAAAACCGGAATCATTTCCCGGATATGCTTGTCTGCGGATGCGGCAAAAACCAGCGCCGCCTTCCGTCCCGGGAATTCCTCTTTCCACGTGGCCGCGAGCACGCGCGCCGCATGTTCGTTATGAGCGCCGTCCAGTACCAGAGGGGGCGTCTCAAGGCGTTCGAACCGTCCGGGCCACTGTACCCTGGCCAAGGCAGCGGCGGCTGCGGCAGGGGAGGGAAGGGCATGGAGCCGCCTCATGGTTTCCAGCGCCAGGGCTGCGTTTTCCCGCTGATGGGCCCCGGGCAGGGATGGCATGGGCGTTTTCCGGTCCGCCCGGGCAATCGTGAGGGGAGAACGGCGGTTTTGCGCCGTTCGTTCGATGACGGCCATGACACCCGGGTGCTGCACGGCAGTTACGGACGGTTTTCCGGGGGCGATGATGGCCGCTTTTTCCGCAGCGATTTCTTCCAGGGTATCTCCCAGATACTGCTGGTGGTCCAGACCGATGGGGGCCAGTACGGCAATGTCTTTGGGCACGGCGTTAGTGGCGTCCAGCCTTCCGCCTAGCCCTGTTTCCAGAATGATGAAGTTCACGTTGTTTTTACGGAAATGGCGCAGGGCGACGGCCAGAGCCAGCTCAAAAAAGGTGGGCGGCTGTTCCCAGCCTTCCGCCAGCTGTTTCAGGAAGGAAATTTCCTCCGCCAGGGCATCCGGAGTAATCATGTTCCCATTGACGCGGATGCGTTCGGAAAAATCTACCAGATGGGGGGAGGTGAACAGGCCCGTGACATAACCCTGTGCCCTGGCCAGGGCCTCAATCATGGCGCAGGTGGAGCCTTTGCCATTGGTGCCGGCCACATGGACCACGGTGGCGTTGATACGGTCCGCCCCGGCTGCCGCCAACAGTTTTTCTGTGTTGTCAAGCCCCAGCTTGATCCCGAAAAATTGGGTGGAAAAGAGCCAGTCAAGGGCGGCGGATACGTTCATGGGCGGTATTCTACCACGGGAAAACTCCCGTTCAACTCCGGTATGGCGGGGAGAGCCATAAAATACCGCCGGGAACAGACGCGGCAAACACGAACAAGCTACCGTTGCTACCTCTCGGTCCTGGCGGGGTTTGCCAGTCGTGCCTCCACGGGGTTCCCGGCGGCCCACCCAGTAAACTAGGTTTGCAGTGCAGTGTCAACCTTCAAAGACATCATCTCCTTCTGGCGAAAGAGAGCAGAATGGAGATCAGCAATATTACGCCGATGACGGTTGCCGCCGTGAAAAAAATCTCTTCTTCCTGTCTGAGCCGGCTGCGCTCTTCTTCGATTTTCGCGTCTCTGACGCGTTGCAGCCCGTGCAGGGCTTTGGCCTTTTCCTCTACATCCGCCTCCGTTCGCATGACAATCGTTTCCTCATGGCTGACGGCCTGGTCGTAAGGAGCAATCATTGTGCGGAATTCGGGGTCTTCCGAAAGTATTTCCGTCTCATCATAATCTTCCGCCAGAGGGGAATTCATGGAGTCCCGAAGGCTGGCGATCTGCCGGTCCACGTTGTTTTGGAACAGGCCCAGCTCCCTTTTGGCCTTTTCGTAAGCTTCCGTCTGGTCGCGCAGAGCGGCTTCCCCCTGGTCGGTAATGCGTTCCAGTTCCTGCGGAAGGCTGGCCTGAAGTTTGAGCAGATCCGCCCGGTTCTCCGTCACTTTAAAATCCCCGCTTTTCTTGTTGGATGCCTCCGCGCGCTGGATGCGGTTGATGTCCAGACGGGTCTCCACCTGGCGTATTTGTTCCTGAATCCGGTTTCGGGCGCTGTCCAATTGTTGTCTGGTGGCGTTCCGCCTGCTTTTGAGTTTTTCCACTTCTGCAACGCGGCGGTCATATTGTTCCAGCAGATAGGCTATTCGGGCTTCCGCGCTTCGGGCATTGGGCCTTCCGTTCACGGGGGAGGGCGTCTTTTTCCCGTCTTTTTCCTGGTCGGCTTGTTTGATTCGGGAATCCCAGTATTTGCGGACGGCTTCTTCCTTCCGTTGAACAGCTTTCTGGAGACGCACCGCCTGCTGTTCGTGAAGTTCCGCGGCTTCATCAAAACGGGCTTGGGCCGCATCCAGCTCCGGGCAGGGTTCCTGCTCCATGGCTTTGAGGGCTTCATGCCTGGGTGCGAGGCCGTTTTGATAATAATCCCAGCCGTAGTATCCCCCGGCGAGCAACAGGATGAGAAGTAGGTAACGCATCAATGAAAAAAAGGGTAGAGGCAGAAGCAAATCTCATAGTGGGAGTTCCGCCGGATTTTGCAAACTCTAAAATCAGCCATCCGGAGCTTTTCCCCTCAATAGGGAGAATGATGATAAATTCACTCCGGAGGGGGCGTAGTTTTCCTTGAAGCCATACTTTCAAGCCATGTCTATTTTCTCATCACGCAGACAATTTCTCAAATCTTTGGGGCTTGCGGCCGGAGCGGCTGCCGCCGGAAATGCCCTCCCTGGGAAGGCTGTGGAAATCCCTGCCGGAGACCATCTCTGGAAATCCGCCTCTCCGGCGGCTCCGAGGCCTTCCGGTTCCACATACATGGGAGGGTTCAAGGCTCCCCGGCTGGGTCGCATCAGGCTGGCCTTCATCGGCGTGGGAGGGCGCGGGTTCTCCCACCTGGCGCAAATGTGCGTGATGGATGGAGTGGAAATCGTGGGCATATGTGATTTGAAGGAAGAGTTGACGAAACGCGGCGTGGATCGCGTGCTCTCCAGAATGGGGAAAAGCCCTTTGGGCTATTCCGGCGGCGATATGGAATACCTGACCATGCTGAAGGAGCTGAAGCCGGATGCCGTCATCATCAGTACGGATTGGAGTTCGCATGCCAGAATCGCCTGCGACAGCATGAAGCACGGCGCTCACGCCTTTGTGGAAGTTCCTCTGGCCGTCTCTCTGGAGGAGCTCTGGAGCCTGGTGGATACCAGCGAGGCCACCAGGAAACATTGCATGATGATGGAAAACGTCAACTATGGGCGGGATGAACTCATGTTCCTGAACATGGTCCGGCAGGGCGTCATCGGCGATTTGCTTCACGGGGAGGCCGCGTATATCCATTGCCTGGTGACGCAGCTGGGGGACACGCGCGGGGAAGGGGCCTGGCGGCCGGAATATCATACCAGAATCAATGGCAACCTGTACCCCACCCACGGGTTGGGGCCGGTGGCTCAATATATGAATTTGGAGCGTGGAGAGGACCGTTTCTGCCGTGTGGCGGCGTTCGCTTCTCCTGCTCTCGGGCGCAATGCCTACGCTAAAAAGCATCTTCCCGCCGATCACCGCTGGAACAATACTCCATTCATCTGCGGTGACATGAATACGGCTGTTGTCAAGACGCAGCTGGGGCGGACCATTCTTGTCCAGCTGGATGAGACGTCCCCCCGGCCTTACTCCCGCGCCAACCTGATCCAGGGAACGGAGGGCACGCTGGCTGGTTTCCCAACCCGCGTGGCGGGTGAAAAGCTGGGCAACGGCAATTATCATGAATGGATTGAAGGCAGGGAAAAACTGGCCGCTATTTATGAAAAATACGATCATCCCCTCTGGAAACGCATCGGGGAGCTGGCCACGAAAATGGGCGGTCACGGCGGTATGGACTTTGTGATGCTTTCCCGCATCGTGGAATGCCTCCGGAACGGAGAGCCAATGGATCAGAACGTTTACGAAGGAGCTTCCTGGTCTTCCCTGCTGCCTTTGACAGCCCGTTCCATCGCCCAGGGCGGGTTGCCCGTGGAATTTCCGGATTTTACCCGCGGAGACTGGAAAACCACCATGCCGCTGGCCGTGGTTTCATGAATAACGCCGGGGATGAAGGGGCGCTGTTCTCTTCCGGGGAGTTCAGGAAGGAATCCGTTCTTACGCAGGGTGTTCAGCAAGGACTGCCGGAAAACAAATTGTTTAATTCTTCCGCGCTCATGTTCATGAGCCATTGTTCGGGGCCTCCGGAGAACAGGTCGTCCGCCATGCGGCGCTTGTCCTTGAGCATGGCGTCAATGCGGTCCTCAATGGTGCCCCGGCAGATCAGGCGGTGCACGAGTACGTTCCGGTGCTGCCCGATGCGGTAGGCCCGGTCCGTGGCCTGGTTTTCTACAGCGGGGTTCCACCAGCGGTCCACATGGATGACGTGGGATGCCTGGGTCAGCGTCAGGCCGGTGCCGGCGGCTTTCAGGGACAGGATGCAGAAGGGAGGGCCGGATTCCTTCTGGAAGGCGGTGACGATGTTCTGGCGTTCCGGAATAGGCGTTCCCCCGTGCAGGGTAAGCCCGGAACGGCCGAAGACTCCGGACAGGAGATCGTGCAGATGGGGAATGATGGAGCGGAACTGGGTAAAGAGAATGGTTTTTTCCTGCCTGGCGGCAATGGAGGCGCACAGTTCCTGAAGCCGCCGGAATTTTCCGGAGCGTTCCGGCGCATAATCGTCCGTGCCCTGGAACTGGGCGGGGTGGTTGCAGATCTGCTTGAGGCGTGCCAGAATGGGTAAAATCAGCATCAGGCGGGCAGCCGGGTCCGGTTCGTCCAATACGGCATGCAGCATGTCTATCTGTGTCTGGTACAGGGCGGCCTGTTCCGGCGTGAGGGAGCAATAGGCCGGTATTTCCGTTTTGTCCGGCAGGTCGGGAACCAGCGCCGGATCTGTCTTCATTCTGCGCAGGATGAAGGGGCGCACCAGGCGTCGCAGCGGGGCATAGCCGCGTTCCAGGGAACGGGTGAAGGATTCGAAGCTTTTTCTGCTGCCCAGCAGCCCCGGATTCAGAAATTCCATCAGGCTCCAGAGTTCATTCAGGTTATTTTCCACCGGCGTGCCGGACAGGGCTATGCGTCGTTCTCCATGCAGGGAACGAATGGCGCGGGAACGGGCGGAGCCTGCGTTTTTAATAGCCTGGGCTTCATCCAGAATAATGGCCGGGAAATGCAGGTCGGCCAGGGCGGACGTGCGTGCAGCCATGCCATACGTAGTGATGACGGCGTGGCAGTCTTTCCGGCGCAGGGTATTTTCCGGCTGCCACGGGTCCGGGGAGGAAGGGTGCATGATGCGCAGGATAAGCTCCGGGGCGAAGCGTTGCGCTTCTTCTTTCCAGTTGGACAGGAGGGAGGCCGGAGCCACAATCAGAGCCGGCAGGCCCTCCAGCCGGCCTTTTCTCCGCAATGTGTCCAGCCACGCAATAGCCTGAAGGGTTTTTCCCAGCCCCATATCATCCGCCAGGCAGGCGCCAAAACCCTGTTCCGTAATCCGGTAAAGGAAAGAGAACCCTTCTTTCTGGTAAGGGCGCATCAGGGCGTCCAGCCGGGAAGGAAGCTCCGGTATGGAGACTGGGACTTTCCCCGCCAGGATGTCCAGGGTCTGCCGGAGGTTTTGTCCCGGTTCCATGACACAGTCTTCGTCCGGTTCCGGAATCTGTACAAGCTGGCCGGAAGGGCCGTTAACCAGCATTCTCAGACCCTGGACCAGAGGAATGCCGAGGGAGCTCATCATACGTGCCGCTTGAGTCCACCGGTCCATTAAGTCCCGGACCTTCCGGGCGTCCACGCGCACCCATTCCCCCTTGAAGCGGATCAGGCCGTCTCCGTTGCTGAGCAGTTCCCCCAGCTCCTCCGGGGTCAGGTCTTTGCCTCCCAGAGTGGCGGATACG
>OHYE01001130.1_pt1 | contig 11721 bp, 10 predicted proteins | sample 1580141 | NCBI WGS metagenome assembly OHYE01 (sample SAMEA3882530, study PRJEB24775) | human gut metagenome | biome: human-associated habitat; feature: intestine environment; material: feces | place: Netherlands | collected 2009/2010 | reverse complement strand
GAAGCGCAGAATCAGCCGCATTTGACGATGCCGTTTCGCTGCATGGAATATGATCTGGCAGAATATGCCAGACAGCTTCGCTATATCCGGCTGAAAAGTGAGGGAAAATTAAAAACCGGTGTAGAGTATTTAAGCAAGATGGGCAGAAACGATCATCTGACACCGATCGTTACGATCGTGTTGTATCATGGCACGGAACCGTGGGATGCTCCAAAGAAGCTCAGTGAAATGATGGAGCTGGAAGAGATTGACCCGATTTTAAAACAGATGGTGCAGGAATACCAGATTTATGTGTTTTCGTTGGAAGAATTGCAGGAGGAATATTTCCAGACAAATCTGCGCGAACTGATTGGTTTGATGAAACGGCGCAGCAGCAAGACAAAAATTCAGGAATACTGCAGAAAACATGCAGATCGGATCAGCAGAATGGACGTGGCGACTTACGATATGATCTGCGTGATGTTAAATCTGAAAGAACTGCAGGATAAGAAAGAAAAATATCTGGAAAACGGAAAGGAGAGTATAGATATGTGTAAAGCGATGGAAGAATGGGCAGAGGAACTGAGAGAAGAGGGGAAAAGTGCTGGAATAAAAGAGGGCGAACTGCGTGGAATGCAAAAGGCGAAAGAAAGTACGCTGAAGTTGGTTGCCAAAATGTCAGAGAATGGGGACACAGAGTATATTGCAAGGTTGATGGAGCCGGAAGTCTATCGGAGGATGATGGATAAATACGGAATGGAGTAATTGAGAAAGTACATTATAAGGAAATAACGCTTGCAAAAGAAAATAAAATTGTCGGAAAAGCTGATGGAGAAGCATGGAAAAATCAGATATCGTTTTATGAATGCGTATCTGTTTGCAACTGTGTTTCAGAAAAATCAGGAAGCATTGAAAGATTTGATAGCGGCACTGCTTCGGATTGAGCTGAAAGAGATCGTGTCGCTGGAAATTCTGAATCCAATCCTGCCGGGGCAGGATATTGACCACAAAAGCTGTATTATGGATATTCTGGTTCTTTTGAACGGAAATATCCGTGTAAATCTGGAGATGCAGGTTTGGGATGAGGGAAATTGGAATGAGCGTGGAGTGTATTATCTGGCAGAGAATCTGTTGGATCTGAAAAAGGGAGAAGATTATAAAAACCTGAAAACAACGGTACAGATTGAAATTCTTGATTTCGATTTGTGGAAATCCGGAAAGAATCCGTTTTATCAGGTATACGAGCTGTGGGACACGGAGCATGACCGCGTTTTTACAAATAAAATGAAGCTTTGTGCACTGTCTTTACGGCAGGCAGAAAAAGCGGAAGAAAGAGAGCGACAGTCGGGCTTGTACGACTGGGCAAAAACGCTGACTGCAGAAACCTGGGAAGAACTACAGGAATTGTCAGAGAAAAATGAAAAAATAAAGGAGGCAGTGGAGACGATGATTACATTGACAGAGGACGAAAGAGTCAGAATTGAGTGTATGAGGCAGGAGAAGGTAGAGAGGGACTGGATCAACGCGATGAATTATGCTACGGAACAGGGAGAAGAGCGTGGTGAAGCTCGTGGAATGAAAATGGGAATTCAAAAAGGAATGAAACAGGAACGGGAAAATACGCTGAAGCTGGTTGCCAAAATGTCGCAGAATGGGGACACAGAGTATATCGCAAGGTTGATGGAGCCGGGAGTATTTGAGCAAATGGCGGCAAAGTACGGGATGAAAGCGTAAGAATATAAGGTGCAAAAGGAAACCTGAAAAGAAAAACTGGCGGAAGAATGATGTAGCTTACGCTTCTCTGAAAGAAAGCGATAAAATAAGAAGTGGAGTTGAATGAGGCAGTGATCCCATGAAAAGTGGGTATCGCTGCCTTTTTTATAAATTATGGTTTGGTAAGTGCTTTTACTTCTTTTAAGACGATATTCTGTACTTCAGGACTGAGCTGTTCAAAGTAGGAAAGCAAAAGAATGGATTGATTGTTATGGGCAGAGGTGGGAAGAGACGGAATATCGGAATTTCCAAGCAGATAGTCTGTTGTTACATGAAAGATAGAAGCAATTTCCAAAAGGGATTTGAAGTCAGGTTCTCTGTAGCTGTTGACATATCCACTGACAGTTGACTTGGAAATGTTCAGGGCAGCAGCCAGATCACGCTGGGAAATAGACTGATCTTCCATGAGTTGTTTCAGGCGTTCTCCAAATGATGTCATGCATGATCCTCGATATGGTGTTGTAAAGTTAATATATAGTCTGGTTTCAAAATGATTGTAACAAAACGGCTATAAATAGAAACAAATGGACGCGAAACGAATTGACGATACGCAAAAAGAATTATATAATAATAGAAGAAAAATGATGAAAAAGACGAAATAAGAGAGAATTATGTAAAATAATTTTCACATTTTAGTAAAAAATGTAAAGAGAGGAAGAAAAAATGGCATTTTTGGATAAGTTGAGTAAAACGGTTACAGAGGCTAGTCAAAAGACCTTAGCAAAAACAAAGGAGTTGGCGGATACTTCGCGATTAAATTCGTTAATTTCAGAAGAAGAAAAGAAAATTACAAATCAGTACTATCAGATCGGGAAATTATATGTTTCCATTCATCGAGATAGTTATGAGGATGATTTTTCTGGAATGATAAATGCAGTTACTGAATCCGAGGGAAAAATTAAAGATTACAAAGCACAGATTCAAGAAATCAAAGGTGTACAGCGATGTGAGAAATGTGGAGCAGAAGTTCCTAATGGCGCAGCGTTTTGTAGTTCTTGTGGAGCTGTAATGCCTAAGATTCAACCTGTTGTATCTGATGATTGCGTCAAATGTGAAAAGTGTGGGGCTATAGTAAAAAAAGGTATGCGTTTTTGTACTTCCTGTGGTAATCCGATGGAAGTAGAAAGGATTGCTACCGTGCCTGAAGATGAGACTGTTGAAGAAAGTCAGGAAAGAAAATGCCCTAATTGTGGCGCGGTAGTTGAGAATGATATGGCATTTTGTGTAGAATGCGGAACAAAATTATAAGGGGGAATAATAATTATGCAAAAGACAAAAGTTGGAATTTCGGTTGGAATGATCGGAGCAGCTGTTTATTTTGCTGGTTTATTTGGAGGATATATAGCAGTAATTATCTTGGCAGGATATATTTTGCTTTGTGAAGAAAATGAATGGCTGAGAAGAAGTGCTGTGAAAGCAGTAGCGTTATTGATGGTATTTTCATTTTTTACAACAGCTGCAAACCTTGTGCCGAATGTAATTGGTTTTATTGATAATGTCGCTTCAATCTTTGGCGGAAGTTTTAAAATTACAGTTCTTTCAGATTTGATTAAGGCTATTGTAGCAGCACTTAATATTATTCAAAAAATATTGCTACTTAGTCTGGGGATCAAGGCATTAAATCAGGGAACACGCCCGATACCGATTGTCGATAATTTAATTAACAAATATATGTAGTGAAAATGTAGTAAAGGGTAGTGGATAATATTGAGTTTGTCTGCTGCCCTTTTTACAACTGAGGGGAGAACATAAATGGCAAAATTTTGTGGTAAGTGCGGAACTAAATTGGATGAAAAAACTGGACTATGTCCGAAATGTGAAAAAGAAAATATAGCGCAAGAAAATGTAAAACAGAAAAATGTTGTATTGAATAGAAAGCAAAGAAGAAAGGAAAAAAGAAAAGAAAGAAAAAACTTAAAAAAAGAAAGACGCACACACTGGTCTGTTTGTAAAAAAATACGAAGATTTTTAATAAAATTGGTTGGATATATTTTAGGACTTGGAATTTTAATTTTAGGAGTAATAGGAATCCTGACATATTGCAAATCAATAAATGTACCATTTATTTCTGATTGGATCAATCAATATGTAATAAAAAAACAGGTATATGTTGAATCTGTTGATCGGGAAGTTCCAGAAACAGATATTGGAAATATGATTTTATATCAGTCTTCTGCTGAAAATATAGTTGTTGAAGATGGAGAAATCTTTATAAATAACGAGATTCTCGTGACAATAGAATCGGTAGAGTATAGAGAGAAACTTGTAAGTTATATAGAACAGTTTGGGGGAACGATTGTTGGAGAATTGCCTGAAATTGCGGATTATCAAATTCTTTTAGATGGGGATTATACGCTTAGTGAACTGAATGAAATTATAAAAAGGATAGAGTGTAATGGATGGGTAGAATCGGCTTCCTTAAATTACTGTATAAAATTGGATAAAAGTTATACACCGAATGATAAAAAATGGAAAAATGAATGGGGAAAGATACCAAATGGAATCAATTGGGGAATTGAGGCTATTGATGCGACAGGAGCATGGGAATATAAAAATGAAATGAAAACAACCGTAAATATAGGTCTTATTGATGATATGTTTGATATATATCATGAAGACTTAAAGTTTACGGAAGAACCATTGGGGAATGCTTTAACTTTAGTTGCTACGGAGGAAAAAAAGAAAATAGAATGGAGTGACCATGGTACACATGTTTCTGGAATAATGGCGGCAAAGATGGATAACAAAAAAGGAATTGCTGGTATTTGTCCAAAGTGTAACTTATATGGTGTATCGTACCAAGGATTAGGAATTGCTGGATACAATAGTTTAGAAACATTAAAAGTTGGATTGTATTATTTGATTGCAACTAAGAAATGTTCTGTGGTAAATATGAGTATAGCTTTGGATCAGCTAACATTTGAAGCTTCACGAGGTGGAGAATATGCATTAAAACAGTTGAAAATTTATTCGTCTGGATTGGAAAATGTTATCGAAAAATTAATTGACAGAGGATATCAATTTGTGATTTGTAAAGGCTCAGGCAATCAAAATGAGGTATGCAGTAAAGATAGTGGAAAATATTCCTATGTGTATTTTAAAAAAGATCCAGATGATACCGATGATCCGTATGAGTATTATGAGTATATGGATTATTTGAAATATATGCAGAAAGATGAAAAAAGAGATGTATCTTTAGATGAAGTTTTTAAAAAATATAATCAAGAAGAAATAGAAAAACGCCTTGATAGTGGAAATGTTGATGCCAAGTTTGATTTTTTGGGAATGATTGAAAATCCCAAAGTGGCGGACAGAATTATTATGATAGGCGAAATTGAAAATTTAATACATACAGAGGACAAGTATTGGGGACTTTTGGGTTATTTTGGAAAAAAGACAGTACACGATGGCTTTAAAATTAATAATGCAAGTATGTGTGGTGAACGTGTAGATATTCTGGCGCCAGGAGAAGATATTTATAGCACTATTAGAAATGGATATGGACCAATGAGCGGTACTTCGATGGCAACTCCTCATGTTTCCGGTGTTGCGGCATCTATATTTTCTATAAATCCCAGGTTAACAGGAGAAGATGTAAAGAAAATAATATGTGATACGGCAACTGGAGATTATGGAAAAGAACATTATGGGGTTTTAAATGCCAAGAAAGCGGTTGAAACAGCAAAAAATTATAGATCAGAAGAACAGAATAAAAAAGACAAAATAGCTGCGACAATCCCTGATGCCATTGAATTTAATGGGCATTGGTACAAAGTCATCTGGGATGATACGATCAAAGATTGGAAATCTGCTGTACAATATTGTCGGGATCAAAATGGTTATCTTGCAACGATCACTACCCAGGAAGAAAATGATTTTTTGTATTCATACATAACACAAGAAGGCTATTCGAATGCATATTTTGGATTATCTGATGAGGAATCAGAAGGAACCTGGATATGGGAAAATGGAGAAGAGGTGACATATACAAATTGGCATTCAGGAGAACCTAATACAGATAGTTCATCGGAAAATTATGCCATGTTCTATTACCAATATTCAGATGGAACATGGAATGATGGTAGTTTTAAAGAATTTGAAAAACCATTTATTTGTGAATGGGAAGATGCAGATAGCATACCGAAAACCACAACAGAAGAAAAGAATGTTAGTCTTTCTGGCGAAAGGGATATTGTACTTGTACTTGATGTTTCTGGAAGTATGGGAGGAACTCCAATAGAAGAAACAAGAAAAGCATCAGAAAACTTTATTAATACGATATTAGATGAAGATGCGAATATTGGTCTTGTCACTTATAATGGTTCGGCTGCTAGATTAGCTGATTTTTCCAGGAACAAAATTGAGTTAAATAGAATAGTTTCCAATATTTATAGTGATGGTGGAACGAATATAGAGGCGGGGTTATCAGAAGCATATTCAATGCTAAAGGCAGGGAATGCAAAAAAGAAGATAATAGTTCTGATGAGTGATGGTGAGCCGAATACGGGAAAAGAAGGGGATGCACTTATAGAATATGCTGATGAAATTAAGGATGATGGCATTATTATTTATACATTAGGATTCTTTGAGAGTCTTGGCTATAAATCTTCTGCACAGACCTTGATGGAAAAAATTGCAAGTGATGGGTGTCATTATGAAGTGGCAAATGCAGATGATCTGGTATTTTTCTTTGAAGATATGGCAGATCAAATCAATGGTCAAAAATATATTTATATCCGGATTGCATGTCCTGTGGATGTTACCGTTTCCTACAATGGAGAGAAATTGTGTTCTGCTGAGAAAAAATTAAATCTTCGAACAGATTTTGGAACGTTGACCTTTGAGGAAAATGAGGACAAGAGTAATGGGGCAGATGATAGAATAAAAGTTCTTCGCTTAAAGGAGGGTGCAGATTATGATGTTCAAATAGTCGGGACTGGTTATGGACACATGAATTATACAATAGGATTTATGGATGAAAATGGAGATTATAATGATCTCAGAAAATTCAGAAATATTAAGATAACTAAAAAAACCGAAATTGATACAGTTGCAACAATAGCGGATGAAAGTGTGTTGAATATTGATGAAGACGGTGACGGAAAATATGATTTGAAATTGCGGGCAACTAAAAACAGTTATGGTGAAAAAGTAGAAACATATATCTGGATATATGTTGTTGCAGGATGCAGTGCTTTTTTGCTTCTATTTACCTCAATTATTGTTATAAAAAACAAAAGAAATAAGAAACAAAATAAAAACAAAGGAGAGAGATGACATGTCAAAGTTTTGTGGAAATTGTGGAGCTAAGTTGGAAGATGATGCGAGGGTCTGTGGAAATTGCGGAACACCTTTAGATGGAGGAAATGTGAATGTTCCGAATATAAAGATAACAGATCCAGAAAAGCAGAAAAAACAGAAGGAAGTAATGAAGGGAATTATTGGTTTAGCATTGCTCATTGTAATTGGAGTAATCGCATTTAACGTGATAACAAAGTATACAGGCTATAATGGTTTTTTACGCAAATTTATGATAGCGTACGAAAAATATGATATTGATGAAATTGTTTCTTCTGCCAGCGGAATGTATTTTGAAAACGATGGAGAATGGGATTTATTAGAGAGCTATTTTGAAGATTTTGTTGGGGATAGTTTGGATTCTTTTGAGTCTTCTGTTGGACATAATTATAAATTGTCTTATGAAGTTAATGAAACTTACAATTTGTCGGAGAGAAAATTGGAAGCACTGATTTATGAATTAGGATCTGGTTACTATGATTTTGATCTCAGTGTAATTGAAAAAGTAGTTGTTGCAGATGTGACGGTTACAGCGAAAAAGGGAAGTAGATCTTCCAAGCAGGATATGAATATTGTTATGTCAAAAGAAGATGGCGAGTGGAAATTAGTTTATATTGATAACGAGTGATGAACAGGAGGAAAAAAGTAATGAATAAAATGTCAAATTTTGTAGCGATGAGTTTAGTTTTGGCATTGTTGATGACAGGATGTTCTGGAAAAATTAAAGAAAAAAATTTACTGGGATCCTGGTACAGAGATGGGAGAGAAGATGCATCGTTCATTTTGTATGATGATGGTACCTGCGAAATTGATGGGGAGTATGGCACTGGAACATGGAGCATTGTAAATGACAATCAGTTAAAATTGACTAATTTTTATGGTGAAACAGAGACAGCAACTATTGATTCCGTTAAGAATGGTTCATTGATTCTGGAGGGAGTAGAATATTCCAATACTGCACCAACACAGGAAACAGTTGATGAATAATCGGATTCATATATTATAGGATATTAATCTGAAAAGGAGATATTTTATGTATTGTGGAAATTGTGGTAAAGAAATAAAGGAAGGATCAGCTTTTTGCCCCGCATGCGGGGCAAAAGTTGTAATTGTAAAGACTGGGAGAGAAAATTCTAAAAAGAAAAACAGAAAAAAATTTTTTATCCCGGTTTTGTTAATTATTATAATTGCGATTATAGGGATTAAAAATGTTTCAAATATTAAACCGGTTGTTGAAAAGTTTTTAACAAAAAATAATGTTCAAAAGGATGATATGGATGATGATGAGCAGGCAGGCTGGAATGATACCACTTATGAAGAGACAGGAGCTACAGATATTACTGAAGAAAAAATGGAAGAAACAGAAATACAGGACGAAACAATAGATTATATTGTTGGGATAGAAGATGAATATTTTGAATTAAAAGAAGAACCTGCTGAGATAACGGAAGAAAATGTAGAGTGATTTTTCCTGAGTATGTGAAAGTTAAAGAGGGGGGAATTATAAATGAAAAAAATGAAAATTTGTGGGATATTTCTTTTATGTATGTTAGTAGCAGGATGTAGTACAGATATAGAACAGGAAGTGGTAGACAATAGTGAAACAGAACAGGAGAGTATAGAAACTGAAGCAGAACAAGAAACGGAAAGAAGAGATTTATATGAGGAAGACGAAGCAGAGGATGAAATAATAGATTTTAGGCTGGTGGAAGGAAGTCTATATAACAAGGTAAATAGAAACTTTGAATATGAAAAAAGAGATAGTGTATGGTTATCTAAATTTCCGGACAATGATTATTGGTTCTCAAATGCAGATGGAGGGTGGAAAATTTTTCCGGAGTATTTGGGGGATTATGATGGTGATGGAGAAAAAGATATTGTTTATATAAATAGCGATAGTTTTTGGAGTATAGAATATCCATATATAAACGAAACGGCGGATTTATGTATTCACAAAAATATAGGATCGTCTTGTCAATATGATCTGAATGCGTTGAATTATTTTGAAATTTATAATTATTTTGTGGATAGTGAAGATAATACATATTATGTTCGAGAAATGCAAAATAAAATTTCTCTAGATGAAACTGAAAATAATTATTATTATAACTGGAGTATAGATATTTATAATTTAACAGAAAGTATAAAAAATAAAGATAGTGTACTTGAAAAGTGTTTAAGCTGTTCAGAATATTTTGAAGATAGTAAATTGGTGAATAGTTGTTTGCGAATTGCTACTGATGTTCAGAAAAATAATAGTTGGACATACTTATATTGTAATTATGATAATCATGATTCGAAAACAAAATATAAAAAGTTTTCATATGCTGCAAATGAAATGAAACAGGAAATTGATAATTATATTGATCAGTATAGAAATGGATCGAATGTACAGCCGATATGTGCTTTTGATATCACGCCAACGTATAGTGACCTAAAAGAAGAAGAAATCAATGGTGGAGGATCAAAAATAAAAAATATATCCGAAATGAAAATTGCTTATAATAATGGTAATTCACAATGGAATACGTCATTAGATAATTGGAAAGAAAAGAAACAAGAAATTCTAGAAATAAGTGAGCAATCGAATTGGATTGATAAATATGCAATAGAAGTGAATAATAAAATTATTGATAGAATAGGAAAAGTTCATAAGTGGGAATGTGAGAACAAAGGAAATAAATCTGTTTACATTTATACAGATGATTTTGGCAATATAGATCAACTGACTTATGAGGATATATTTGATGCTGATATAAAAGCAGATATCAGGGTTTATTTCTATTTTAATAGTAACAAAATCATAGGGTGTGATTTGGAATTTTATAAATCGGATGAATATGATTATCCGGAGAATGATGATTTTTATGGAAATTTATATTCTGTTTGTGAACGGTGCTATGTTAAAGATGGATATGTTTATCGTATATCGGATGATTTTAGTTTTAATGAAATGCATGATGTAAGAATCTCATTGAAAGATATGTTATCTACGGATTGGTGGTCAGAAATTTGTGATGATATCAAAGATAGAGTACCTAATGCACTTACAGAAAGCGATGTATCGGAAAATGTAAAAGAGGTGGAAGATATAAATAATGTGGAAGAAATTGTAGGAAATATTCGGACTATTTATAATGAAATTGAAAAGGGTGTAATAGAAGGAGAATACCAAACGAACGGCGTTAATAATGTAGATTATTGTTATGATAATGGAGAACTAGTTTTAGTAATAGATGTTTCTAAAAAGGATGGATACTCAAAACGTTTTTATTATAAAGATGGACAATTGATTTTTGCTTATTATGAGGGGGATGATGCACATCGTTTTTATTTTAATAATGATCATTTGATTCGTTGGAGATATGCATCAGATGCGAATATACCGGAGAAAGCGGAAAACCATGATTTAGAACAGAGCATAGAATACAAAGAATGGGAACAAAAAGTATTATCAGAGGCAAATAACTTGAAAATGGAGAGTTGATAAATGAAAAAGAAAATATTATGTAGTTTGCTTGCTTTATGTGCTTTGCTTATAGGATGTGGCAATGATATAGAGCAGAGATCATTAGAGAACGGTATAGTGGAAACAGAGAGTACAGAGATTGGTTGGAATCAGGATGAGGAAGATGATTTATCTGAAGATTTCAGTGAATCAGAAGATCAATTGATAGATTTCAGACTAGTTGATGGAAATCTGTATGATAAAGTAAAACAGAATTTTGAATATGAAGGATATGATTCAATAACATTATATAAATCGATTGATGATTATTTTTCTGCATATGCAAATGGTGGATGGGGAATTATTCCGGAATATTATGATGATTATAATAATGATGGTGAAAAAGATATTATATATATATCAGCAGACTCACCTATGTGTGTCTATTATGCATATAAAGATGATACGGAGGCATCTGTACATCAAATTGGTTTATTAAAATCACATAATTTTTTTTATACATATGATTATGATGAAATGTATTATTATATCGTACAGAAAGATGACAATTTTTATGTAGTACGTGAGGCACAAAGGGAATATTGCGTAGATGAGAATGGAAAAGATGAAGTCCTTTCAATTGAAAAAAAAGAAAACTATTATTATGAATGGAATATAGAGATTTGTAACCTAACAGAAAGTATAACGGAACAAAAATATATTACTGAAGAAGAAATACAGTGTGTAGAATATTTTGAAAATAATAAATTAACTAATTGTGCATTAAAAATTAGAAATAAAGGAAGTGATGAATGGAATTATTTATATAGTAATTATGATGAATCACATGGGGAAAATAACAAGTATATTGAATCTACTAGAAAATTGAAGAATGTACTTAATAAATATATTGTTGAATATGGAGAATATAGCGATAAGGGTATAAAATCGTATATGTTATTTATATAATTATTGCGATGTTTTTTTTGTAGGTCTGGGATTTTTAGATAAAACTAAAAAGCGATATGAAAGATTCTTTGGTAAATTAAGTATTTAACTATTTTATTTATCAATAAGGTTGAAATTGATATATTTATGATAAGGATGGCATTAAAGAAAAATAGAAGAAGATTGGTATTCCATTTCTTACTTTGCATTAATTTTTTTTCGGTAGTTATGGCTCAGCAAACCGTTTGTCTGAGTGATAGAAGCACGGGTAAACG
>OHYE01001112.1_pt1 | contig 11868 bp, 9 predicted proteins | sample 1580141 | NCBI WGS metagenome assembly OHYE01 (sample SAMEA3882530, study PRJEB24775) | human gut metagenome | biome: human-associated habitat; feature: intestine environment; material: feces | place: Netherlands | collected 2009/2010 | reverse complement strand
CGCATCGGCCGTCCCCCTCTCCGTTCCCCGAGCCAGAACTATGCCCGCCGCGCCCAAAAGATGACACACTCCCGCCATAAAGTTTATGGTTTCGCTCAATTTTATTTTTTCGCAACCAATTTGTCGAACCGCGCCGCCGGTTATCCCCCGTTTTCCCACATCTCCCCCACAGTTATCCCCGGTTTTATCCACAGCGCTTTTTGTAGAAATCACTGGAAAATCGGGTTTTCCACCGAGTTATCCACAGTTGTCCACAGGCAAATCGCCATTTTCGGGGCTGAATTGTGGATAATTATTGTTATCCACAGATGTGCGCACCGTAACGTCGGGTGTTTCCGTCCTCCGGCGCATTCCGCCGCTCGACGCGCCGTTTTCGGTTTTCGACGCTTTTTTCTTTTCTTTACAAGGAAAAAACATGATTTTTCTTTCTCATTTTCAGCAACCCGGTTTTCCCCAAAAGTCGCCGGGTTTTTGCCCCAAATTCCTCCGTTTCCAGCCGAAGGGAGAAAATGAAAAATAATTTTCAAAAAAGTATTGACATTCTTCGCGCCGTGCGGTATAATACTTTTTGTTCCGAGCAAAAAGGAACGGAAAATTGAAAATCGCACCCATAGCTCAGCTGGATAGAGCGTTTGACTACGAATCAAAAGGCCACAGGTTCGAATCCTGTTGGGTGCACCATGAAAAACCCTTGACGAGCTTCGCGCCGTTGAGGGTTTTTCTTTTGCCGTTTTGAAGCAATTTTTCCTGATATTACTTGATTTTTTTGAGTTTGACCCGCCGCAGCGCGCCCTCCTGTCAAGAAGACGCGCTGCGGCTTTTTTCGCTTTGGAGCCGGTCGATTCCGGTAGTTTTGATAAAAATGGGTGATTTGGCACAAATCATGGCACAAAACCTGTCCGGGGGATGCCGTTTTTTCCTTGTGCTGCCAGTGTTGTAACTTCCCGTTCGGGGCTGCGACGGTGGTGCGTTCTGGTGATGAAGATGTGGTGTAACACACAGGAAACATGGAGTCGAGGTGCGCACGGATGCCAAAGAGCATCAGCGGGCGAAGATATTCAGAGACCTTCAGGAAAACATCCTGTATATTTCGAAGTTCGCTATTGACAATCCGATTCCGAGCGAGTATAATCTGATTATGCAAACGGTTGCACAGAAAGAGAGGCGAACGGCGTGGCGGTGACCATCCATGATGTGGCGAAGCTGGCAGGGGTCAATTCCTCAACCGTTTCCCGCGTGATCAATGGCAAGGCAACCATCACGCCTGACACCAAGGAGCGCGTCTACGCGGCGATGAAGACGCTGGATTACCATCCCAACTCCCTGGCGCGCAGTCTGGCCAGCGGGCTGAGCGGGGCAATTGGTGTTGTGGTGGATGCGCGGGACGCCGATGCATTCAGCAACGTGTTTTTCAGCCGCAGCCTGTTTGCCATTGAGAAGGTGGCGCAGGCCAGGGGTTATCAGGTCATGATTGCCAACGGCGCGCAGAGCCATGGCAGCACGATTGAAAACCTGATGAAGGAGCATAAGGTGGACGGATTGATTCTTCCGCCTACGACGGTGCGCCCCTCCATGATGGAGACGATCGGCGATTTTCCGTATGTCGTGCTGGGCACACCGGACACGCTGCGCAGCGATACCTGCTGGGTGGACAACAACAACGAGCAGGGTGCGGAAATCGCCGTGCGCCACCTGCAGGAAAAGGGATACCGCTCGATCGCCTACCTGGGCGGCTATCAGAAACGGGGCTTTACCAAGCGCCGTGTCCGCGGCTATATGAAGGTGATCGACAAGGGGCAGGAGCGCGTGCTTGCCACGGACGGCACGGTGGAAAATGCCTATGCTGTGGCGCTGTCCGAGCTGGAGCAGTCAACGCACGCGGATGCGTTCGTCTGCAATGACAATCTGGCGGCTTTTGGGCTGCTGAAGGCCTGCAAGGAAAGGAAAATCGCCGTGCCGGAGGAGATCGGCATTGTGGCGTTTGACAATTATCCGCTGGCGGAGTATACGGAGCCACAGCTGACTATCGTGGATATTGATACGTCTTTGCTTGGGGAACAGGCAGCTCAGCTGCTGTTTCAGCGGATTGACAGCCGTACCGGCAACCAGCAGATCATGCTCTCGACGGTGCTTGTACCCAGGGCCTCGTCGGAAAGGAAGGGAAGAAAATGATCACCTCTGCCATTCGGCACCTTTCTTTTTACCCGTTTGTGCAAGCGCTTGCACGAAACCGCATACAATGGAGATTGGAGGCCGCGCCGGGCGACCTGACCGCCTGCGAGCTGGTGTGCTGGAAGCGCAGCGAACCAGAAGTCCTTTTCCGAACCAGTCTCCTGCCCGGCCTGGAGGACGGTCAGCGGCAGCAGTGGACGGGCGAAACCGTCTTTACCGGGGAGACGCACTACATTAAATACGGCTTCTGGCTGGAGGATCAGGCGGGAAACCGGAGATGGCTCAATGACCGAGGGCTTTTCACGGACATGCAGGAGTCGGGCAGCTTCGAGCTGCTGCAGGTCAATGAGACGGATATTTTCGCCGTGCCTGCATGGGCGCAGGGCTGCATATACTATCAAATTTTTCCGGAGCGCTTTGCCCGGCGCGGCCCGGCCGGTGCAGGCATGGATGACTGGAACGCCGCGCCGACACGGGATAACGTTTTGGGCGGCAATCTGGGCGGTATCATCGACCGAATCCCGTATCTTTCGGAGCTAGGCGTGGAATGCCTGTATCTGAATCCCATCTTTACAGGAGATTTCAACCATAAATACGCGACGACAGATTACTTTTCGGTCGATCCGATGTTCGGCACAAAGGACACGCTGCGCGAGCTGGTCGCCCGGTGCCACGAGGCGGGCATCCGCGTGATTCTGGACGGCGTATTCAACCATTCGGGCATTCACTTTCCCCCGTTTGAGGATCTGCTGAAAAACGGAGAGGAAAGCCGCTACCGGGGCTGGTTTTATCCCAAGCGGTTTCCCATCGAAATCGACCCGGCCTGCTATGAGTGCGTGGGGGATTATCCCTACATGCCGCGGCTCAACGGCGCCAACGGCGAGGTGCGAGCCTATGTGCGCGACGTGCTGCTCTACTGGCTGCGGGAGGCGGGCATCGACGGCTGGCGCTTTGACGTGGCGGACGAGCTGGATCGCCATGCCGTTATCTGGTGGCGAGAGGAAATCAAGCGCGAGTTCCCGCAGGCCGTGCTGCTGGGTGAGACGTGGGGCGACGCCTCGCGGCTGCTCGGCGCGGACGGCTTTGACACGGCGATGAACTATCTGTTCCGCGACGCGGTGACCGACTGCCTTGCCCGCGGGCGCATTGGCGTGAGCGAGCTTTCCCGACGCCTGAACAGTGTGCTGATGAAGGTTACCGGCCCGAACGGACATGCCATGTACAACTGTCTGGGCAGCCACGACACGGCGCGTTTTCTGACCGAGGCGAAGGGCGAGGCGTGGCGGCTCAGGCTGGCGATGGCGCTGCAGATGCTCTTTCCCGGCGCACCTGCCATTTACTACGGCGACGAACTGGGCATGACCGGCGAAAACGACCCGGGCTGCCGTGGCGGCATGGCCTGGGCCCATCCGGACAAGGATCTGCTGGCCTGGCAAAAGGAGTTAATTGCCCTGCGCCAGGCGCACCCCGCGCTACGCACGGGCAGCTATACGCCGCTGCTGGCGGACGACGAGAAAAGCCTGTTTGCCTTTGCCCGGGGCAATCGGGAGGAGAAGCTGCTCGCGGTGTTCAACCTCGGGGAGCGGGCGCAAACCTGGGATTGTGCGGGAGAATCTGTGCACGTTCTGCCGCATTCTGTCCATATTCTATTTCGACCTGTTCAGAAGGAGGAAAAACCATGCGTACAAAAAACCTCGTGGCGATCATCGCCTGCCTGATGCTGCTGTGCTCCTGCGCGCTTGCGGAGGACGTCACCCTTCAGTTCTGGCACCATTACAGCGCTCAGTCTGCGGAGAACGCAACGCTGATGAACGTGCTGATCCCCGCCTTTGAGGCGGAAAATCCGGGCATCAAAGTCAACGCCGTCTCCCATGAGTGGGCGGAGCTGCACGACAAGGTGCTTGTCAGTGCGAAATCGGGCGCGCTGCCCGATGTGGCGCGCTGCGACATCGCGTGGCTGCCGGAATTCCAGAAGATGAGCATCCTGACCGCGCTCGACGAGGAAATGGAGGACTTTGACACAGTCAGCGCTGCGCTGCTTCCCAGTGCGATGTCTACCGCGGTCATCGACGGTCATGATTATGCGCTGGCGCTGAACACCAACAGCAAGATCGTGTTCTACAACAAGGCGATGCTGGAAGCGGCCGGCGTGGCCGTACCCGAGACGATGGAGCAATGGTGCGAAGCTCTGCGCAAGCTCAGCGGCGAGAATGCAAACGGCCAGCAGATTTGGGGCTGGAACGAGCCCGCGCTGGCCGGCTGGAACCTGTGCCCGTTCATCTGGAGCTTTGGCGGCAGCCTAACCAACCCGGAGCAGACCGTCGCCACCGGTTACATCAATAGTCCCGCGTCGGTGAAGGCCATCGAGACGTTCGCCAAGCTGGTGCAGGAGGGCTGCATCACGGGCTTCAATGCCGGCGATATCCCGATGACCGACGGCTTTGGCACCGGGCGCTATGCCATGATGCTGGAGGGCCCGTGGAAGTCCGCGGAACTCGCCGGTGCGTATCCTGACGTGGCCTACGGCACCGCGCCCATCCCTGCCGGTGAGGGCGGCAGCATCTCCGTGCTGGGCGGCGAGGATATTGCGATGTTCGCCTCCGCCAACAAGGAGGCTGCGTGGAAGTTCATGCAGTTCATGACTGGCGAGTTTGCCCAGACCGAGATGGCCAAGTGCGGCCAGATCCCGGTGAACAAGGCGGCGCTTACGAGCGAGACGGTGAAGAATGCGTCCTACGCGCCCTTCATCGAAGCCATTCAGACGGCGAAGGCCCGTCCGACTGTGGCAGCCTGGAGTGAGATGGATAACGAGCTGACCATGGCTGTGACGGCGGTCGTCACAGGCGAAAAGACGGCGCAGGAGGCGCTCGATGAGCTGGCGGCCCAGTGGGATGAGCTGCTCAAGTAAGAGGATTTCCGCGGCGGCGGGGCGGATGGCTCCGCCGCCCCTTCTGAGGTGAGAACATGAAATTCCGTGCCCAACGAGCGCAGATCGCGCTTCTGCTGACACCGGGGCTGGCGATCTTCGCACTGTTCACTGTCTATCCGATCATCCGCCTGTTCTGGATGAGCCTGTGCGACATGAGCTTTGCCTCGATGCTGGAGCAGCCCTTTGCCGGTCTGGCCAACTACCGCGAGGTCTTCCGGGATCCGACATTCTGGACGGTCTTTGTCAACAGCCTGGTGTACACGGCGGTAACCGTGCCGGGACAGATGGCGCTTGGGCTCCTCATCGCCATTCTGCTTTCGGGCATCAAGCGCTTCAGCGTCACCTTCCGGGTCATCAACTACCTGCCTGTTGTGACCTCGTGGGTGGTCTTCCGCTATATCTTCAACACGGAGGGCCTGCTGAACTACTTCCTGTGGAAGGTGCTGGGCGTGACCTCCGGCAACATCCGTTGGCTGGATACGAGGTGGAGCGGTCTTGCGGTTGCGATGATTCTGGGCATCTGGAAGGGCATCGGCTGGAACATGGTCATCTTTCTGGCGGCGCTGCAGCAGGTGCCGCAGGACCTGTACGAGGCCGCGGAGATCGACGGCTGCGGCGCATGGAAGAAGTTCCTGAATGTGACGCTGCCCGGCATCCGCGGAACGGTGCTCTTCGTGCTCATCGAGCTGACCATCGGCGGCTTCAACGTGTTCACCTCCATCAAGATGATCACGGGCGGCAAGCCGGCGCATCAGACGGACACGCTGCTGACATGGATGTACTACAAGGCGTTCAGCACGGGCAAATTCGGCTATGCCGCCGCGCTGAGCTTCGTGATGGCGCTGACGCTGGGTCTGCTGGCCATCGTGCAGTTCCGCGCGATGAAGAGCCGAGACGAGTGAGGGGAGGGACGACCATGAAGCGCAGAAATCCCGCAAAAATCGCGGACGCCACCGTGCGTTACCTCCTGCTGGCCGCGGGGACGGTCGTGTTCACGCTGCCGATGATCTACATGATCTCCACCTCGCTGCGCCCGAACGGTGCGCTGTACGAGTATCCGCCGCGCTTTTTCCCCAAATGGGAGGCACTGACGCTGGAAAACTACGATTACATCCTACATCAGAGCAAGTTCTATCTGAACTTCCTGAACTCGGTGGTGGTGTCGCTGTCCACGGTGGCTCTTGCGGCGGCGGTATCCTCGGCGATGGCGTTTGTGCTGGGCAAGTTCAAGTCCAGGGCGACGCAACTGCTGTTCGGCTTCATCATCGTGACGATGATCATCCCCGGAACGACGATGATCGTTCCGCAGTTCGAGCTGGCAACGGGCTTGGGGCTGGTCAACCGGCTGTGGGGACTGATTCCGTTCTATGTGGCATGGGTAATCCCCTTCTCGACCTTCATGATCAAGGGATTTATGGAGAACATCCCCGGTGAGATCATGGACGCCGCATGGATCGACGGCGCCAACGTACTCCAGACGTATGGCAGGATTGCGCTGCCGCTGGCCTCGCCCGCGATTGCCTCCGTCAGCATCTTCAACTTTCTGACCGCGTGGGAGGAATATCCTTGGGCCAACACCGTCATCAACGACAACAGCCTGCGCACGCTGCCCATCGCCATCGCCGGCTTCTTCGGCCAGCATCAGTTCACGCAGTGGGGATATGTGTTTGCCATGTCCGTGCTGACGCTGATTCCGGTGATTGTGATCTTCATCTTCTGCCAGCGGTTCTTTGTGCAGGGTCTGACCGCCGGCAGCGTGAAGGGATGAGTGCTGCCGCAGCTGCATCAAGCAAGCGCAGAATACTCTTTGATGAACGCAAAAGAGTACGCCAAAGGGAAGCATACAAGAGGCTCTACTTCTGGTTTTCACAGGAGTAGACCGCTTTTCCATGAATTCTGTTCAAATGGGCATATGTCAGCGCCAAGCTGGAGAAGCTGCTCTCCAAACACATTTCTTTCCCACTTCACGCGCATCCCAACCAAGCATATCTGTTCTTATTTATAAAGATCAAAGAAAGTCTACGAATCAAAAGGCCACAGGTTCGAATCCTGTTGGGTGCACCACAAAAACTCTTGACGAGCTTCGCGCCGTTGAGGGTTTTTCTTTGTTTATATCAAAAACCGAAGTTCTACGCTTCGGTGCAGCTTGTTGACATAAGCAAACTTGACTTGAATAGCAAAATCAGAAATTCAGCTATTCTTTCATTTGCGGAAAGGGCTATTCTCCCTCCTTCGGGGGAGAATAGCCTTTTGTCGACAGTCTGAACCGAGGTTCTACGCTTTGGTGCTTTCTTTATGCTCTTTTTGTTTTCCAAAGCATTCCCAGCAGCGTGATCGACACGACCGCAAGAAAAATCGCTGTTTTTATCGGAATCTGGTCTCCCGTCAGTGGCATTTCCGGCATAGCCTCAAACGAGGCCGATATCGTAACGTCGCCGCCGCGTTCCACCGTTACCGTGTATGTACCATCCTCATTTTCCGTAACAAGCGCTTTTGAACCCGCATCAATTCCAGTCAGGCGATATCCTTTCTTCGGCGCTCCCGTAACCGTCAGCTTATCTCCTTCATGCGCAACAAGCAAACCTTCCTTCGTACTTATTCCATCCACTTCGATTTCGCCGTTCGTCGGCTGGCTGATATCGACAATGTACCAAGTCGCTTTTGCCGCTGCTTCCGCAAGGGCTTTCGATTCGATTTCTTCGCCGTTTTCATCGTGAGTCAGCGCTTTGAAATAGTCGCCTCTTTCAACATTCAGCGTTTTGACAGTGATTGCCGGCATTTCTCGCAACGAGTCCATTTCCCCGCTTAGTCCGTATATTTCTATCGCACTTTGACAGTCTCTTGCTGTAATATTCCCTTCTACAATTAGCTTTGCGTTCGGTTCGCTCCACATAAAGACCGCACTGTCTTTTTCATTTCCAAAAACATCTCCCTCAACCTTCACCGAAGTCAATTCTTCTGTTAAGAGTGTCAACGCATTGTTTCCAATTAAGCTCTCTATATTGCCTTTTATAAAAACGTTTCCAGAATTTACTCTAACCCCCGTTCCTGTCGCACGTATATTTCCCTTTACATTCACTTCATTTTTGCTTGAGGAACTCCCATCACTTACGACGGCTAATCCTTCTCCGTAGTATGTTCTCCACTCTCCATATTCACGATAATAATCCAAATCAGTATAATCTATGCTAATCTCATCCGCTTCAATGTTCCCGTATATATCAGCTTCCACGCCCTGATACAGATGCACGCCCGAAGACCCACCTTTTATATTTCCATAAACAGTAATTGCAGAAGACTCTGCCCTAATCCCGCAATCTTTCGCCTTGATATTTCCACTAATTACAGCTTTTCCACCACTTTTCACAAGCACGCCGTTTCCATCTGCCTGTATATTTTTCCCAATGTTTCTCACTTCATTTTTTTCTACGACGACTTCGGCTTTACTCAAATTGCTCGCACTGGCTACGCTGTCCATACTTCCACAAAATCCAAACATAATCAACATACCCGCCAATACAATCTTCTTTTGAATCATCGTTACGCCCCCTGTACGCATTTTCTTATTATGTCATTATACTATTTTGTCCGCAATTACGCAAGCGCGTATACGCGACTGCGCATCATTCGATACTATCTTTCACAGGTGATGAACGTGATGATGGTTAAAGACGCAGTTGCACAGCGCTTTCGTGAACTCTGTTTCCAGCGCGATATCCGAATCAACGAACTGGCGGTTCTTTCCGGAGTAACGCCGTCTACGGTGTACAGTATGCTCGACCCAAAGCGCCGTGAAATCTCCATTACCACTATCAAAAAACTCTGTGACGGTCTGGATATCACGCTCAGCGAATTTTTCACCGCCCCAGTCTTTGACAAACTTGAGCAGGAAATAAAGTGACTTATCAAAAAGTGTAAGCCTTGCTTTTTCAAGATTTTCATAAAACCCTTGACGAGCTTCGCGCCGTTGAGGGTTTTTCTTTATTTTCTTTTCCGATGTGCCACAGGTAAACGGGAACGCGCCATCCCCGTTTTTTCGTGCATCCCGCGGCCATCCATGCTATAATAAGGAAAATTCTTTCTACATTCTCCAAGGAGGCCGATTATGTTCTGCTCCGTCGCCATGAGCACCTATAACGGCGAGCGCTTTCTCGCCGAGCAGCTTTCCTCCATCTGCGCCCAAACCCGCCCCGTCGATGAAATTGTCGTCAGCGACGACGGCTCTTCCGACGGCACGCTGCGCATCCTCGACGATTTTCGTTTGGCGCATCCCCAGATTCACTGGAAAATTCTGCCCTCCGCGGAGAATCACGGCTTTCGCGAGAGCTTTCTGCGCGCCCTCAAGGCCTGCGGCGGCGATTTGATTTTCCTCTGCGATCAGGATGACCGCTGGGCGCCCGGCAAGGTCGAAACCATGCTGCGCCACTTCGAGGCCAACCCCGCCATGCTCTCCCTCATCTCCGATTTCAAGACCATCGACGCGGACGGAAACCTTCTGAACCCGAACGCGCCGACGGAAAACCTCTGGGTTTCCGACCGCGTTCTGCGCGCGCCCGTCTCGCCGACGCAGATCACCCTATCCGAAATGCTCGGCCGCAATCAGGGGCAGGGCTGCGCCATGGCCGTTCGCCGCGAACTGGCGCAGGAGTACGTCCGCCTGAACCAGCTCTGGACGCACGATTGGATTCTCAACCTGCTGGCCGCGCTGCACGGCGGGCTGTATTACTGCCGCGAGCCGCTCCTGTTCTACCGTCTGCACGGCTCCAACGTCATCGGCATGGCGCAGGGCGAGCACGCGCAGCGCCATATTCCCTGTATCCGCAAGCCCTACGCGCTGGCGCTGGCGTTCAAGTATTCCTTTTTGGAGGGCAACCCGGCGGCCAGCCGCAGGGAGCTCATCAGTATTCCGCTGGCGACCTACGAATCCGTCTTCGAAAAGACCGCCTGCAAAGAGACCGAGCGAATCCAGCGCGACACGTGGAAGGCGCTGCAAACCAAGCGCCTGCGCCTCATCGAACAGCGAAGGCCGCTTTCCTATCTCGCGTTCTTCCTGACGCATCGCGCGTTCTTCAAGGACATCGCCTACTTCTCCACCTTTGAGCAGTTCGCCATCCGCCTGATGATCGATCTGTGCGCCATGCGCAAATGAATATAAAATCCATATAGAAAGAAGTCTTTCCCATGTCTCTTGAAAAAGCAAAAGCCTATCTGGCTTCCCGCGGCCTGCTCGATCACGTCGTCGAGCTTGCCGCCTCCACCGCAACCGTCGCTGAGGCGGCGCAGGCGCTTGGCGTTGAGCCCGACATGATCGCGAAAACCATGTCGTTTTTGCAGGGCGACAAGGCCGTTCTGATTCTCACCGAAGGAACGGCGAAGGTCGATAACCGCAAATACAAGGATACGTTCCACACCAAAGCGAAGATGATTCCCTTTGAAGACGTCGAGCAGCGCGTCGGCCATGCGCCGGGCGGCGTCTGCCCCTTTGGTATTCCGGAGGATGTGACGGTCTATCTGGATGAGAGCCTGCGGCAGTTTGAAACCGTCTATCCGGCGGCGGGCAGCGACCACAGCGCCGTAAGGCTGACCCTTCCGGAGCTGGAACAGGCCGCGAACGCCGCGGGCTGGGTGGATGTCTGTAGGGTGTAACAAAAAAAGCGAGGGTCGATCAAACCCCCGCTTTTCTTTTTCGGTTGATGCTCTACGCCATTCTCCATAAGAAAAGACCCAGACGCTTGGTCTGAGTCTTCATCTGGAGGCGCCATCCAGAATCGAACTGGAGAATGAAGCTTTTGCAGAGCTTTGCCTTACCGCTTGGCCATGGCGCCACAGTGGAGCGGTAGACGAGATTCGGACTCGCGACATCCACCTTGGCAAGGTGGCACTCTACCACTGAGCTACTACCGCATCGCTCACTTGCGAAGATTATTTTAACACGATCCACTGCTGCTGTCAACCCTTTTTGCAAAAAAGTGGTCATTTTTGTCCTTTCCATGGCAGGACAGGCGGTTATTGTCAGAATATCGCGATTTATCGCGCGCCACAATAGGGCTGAACCGATTGGAGGTGAAACAACGAATGGCGAACAACACGAGCGGCGGCAACCGCATCAACGTGCCGCAGGCCAAGGGCGCGCTGGACAACATGAAATATGAAATCGCGCGCGAGCTTGGCGTCAACCTCAAGCAGGGCTATAACGGCGACCTGACCTCCCGCGAGGCCGGTTACGTCGGCGGCTACATGGTGAAGCGCCTATTGCCCGGACGAAGGAGTTCAAGCTGCTTTTCCGCAATTTTTCCGGTCACGAGGCTGATCGTCAGCTTCATCACATCGCCTTCTGCGCGGATGTCGATTCTGTCGATGCAGTATTTGACGAAATCCTCCGTAATCATTGCGGGGCTGTTCAACTCCGCCAGCCGTCCGAGCGAATCGCGAATCTGCTGAACCTTATCGCCCATGTTGCTCTGCCTCTCAAGCTCGCTTTGGCATCTCGCAAGTTGAAGGTTCTTCTCATCAAGTTCAGATGAAATCGAAGCGTTCATGGACAAAAAATCGCGATCTGAGATTGCCCCCTGTACATTGTACTCCAACAATTTATCTCTTTTCTTCGCCAATGCCTCCATTTCCTTCTTAATTTCTTCAATTTTCCTTCCCACCTCGTTTCCGCTCAGAATCGCCTCATACGCCTTCATATACATCTCAACGCAGGAATTTACATCGAACTTGTCTCCCCGAAATGTTTCATACAGGATCGTCTTGATTTCGTTCTC
>OHYE01001091.1_pt1 | contig 12033 bp, 9 predicted proteins | sample 1580141 | NCBI WGS metagenome assembly OHYE01 (sample SAMEA3882530, study PRJEB24775) | human gut metagenome | biome: human-associated habitat; feature: intestine environment; material: feces | place: Netherlands | collected 2009/2010 | reverse complement strand
CGGAGGAAACCACGATCCAGCGCGGCTACAAGAAACTGTTGCTTTCGGGCGGACATGCCGGATACGGAGAGGGAATTTTCTTCCGAAAAAAGAAAGAAATGCTGTAAACGGTGGTGCACAGGCACAGGGAAGGTTCATACATTGTAAAAAGTACGAAAACAGAAGAGGAAACAGTTGCGACACCCAAAAAGCATGGTATAATGAGAATATTGTGGCGTAAAGTGTTCTGCGGACAGCTGCAGAATACGGAAGAACAAAAAGCGCTTCATTGTACACAGGAGGAGAATTTATGTTGAAAAAAGCACCCATGAAGTTTGACAAAGAGCTTTTTAAGGGTACCGTACTGAACAATATCAAGACTCTTTACCGCAGAACGCTGGAAGAAGCTACCGAACAGCAGATTTTTCAGGCAGTATCCTATGCGATTAAGGACGTTGTTGTAGACAACTGGATGGCGACTCAGAAAGAGTACGAAAAAAAAGATCCGAAGATCGTCTACCATATGTCCATGGAGTTCCTGATGGGTCGTGCGCTGGGCAACAATCTGATTAACCTGCGCGCTTATAAAGAAGTGGCGGAGGCTCTGGACGAGCTTGGCGTAGATTTAAACCTTGTCGAGGATCAGGAGCCCGATCCCGCGCTGGGTAACGGCGGTCTGGGCCGTCTGGCTGCATGTTTTATGGATTCCCTTGCTACGCTTGGCTACGCTGCTTACGGATGTGGTATCCGTTATCGTTACGGTATGTTCCGTCAGGAGATCCGCGATGGTTATCAGGTAGAAGTGCCGGACAACTGGCTGGCTGACGGCTATCCCTTTGAGCTGCGTCGTCCCGAGTATGCAAAAGAGGTAAAATTCGGCGGCTGGGTAAGCTCTTATGTGGATGAAAACGGCCGTACCATTTTCAAGCAGGAAGGCTATCAGTCCGTACAGGCTGTTCCTTACGATATGCCGATCGTCGGCTATGGCAACGGCATTGTCAACACCCTGAGAATCTGGGATGCGCAGCCGGTAGAGTGCTTCAGCCTGGATTCCTTTGACAAGGGAGATTATCAGAAAGCCGTAGAACAGGAAAACCTTGCACGCAATATCGTTGAGGTTCTGTATCCCAACGATAACCATTATGCGGGTAAGGAGCTGCGCTTAAAACAGCAGTATTTCTTTATTTCTGCATCTGTACAGGAAGCAGTAGACAAATATATGCGCACCCATACAGATCTGCATAAGTTCCATGAAAAGGTCGCATTCCAGTTAAATGATACTCATCCGACCGTTGCAGTAGCAGAGCTGATGCGTGTCCTGATGGATGACCATGATTTGTCCTGGGACGAAGCATGGGAAATCACCTGCAAGACCTGCGCATACACCAATCATACGATCATGTCCGAAGCGCTGGAAAAATGGCCTATCGAGCTGTTCTCCCGTCTGCTTCCCAGAATTTATCAGATCGTAGAAGAGATCAACAGAAGATTCGTTCTGCGCATTCAGCAGATGTATCCTGGCAATCAGGAGAAGATCCGCAAAATGGCGATCATCTACGACGGACAGGTTAAGATGGCGCATCTGGCAATCGTAGGCGGTCATTCCGTAAACGGCGTTGCACGCTTACACACTGAGATCCTGGAAAAACAGGAGCTGAGAGACTTCTACGAAATGATGCCGGAGAAGTTCAACAACAAGACAAACGGTATCACACAGAGAAGATTTTTACTGCATGCAAATCCGATGCTGGCTGACTGGGTAACGGATCATGTCGGAGACGAGTGGATCACAGATCTGCCGGCACTTTCCAGGCTTCGCATTTATGCGGACGATGAAAAAGCTCAGCAGGAGTTCATGAACATCAAATATCAGAACAAGGTTCGCCTTGCAAAATATATCCGTGAGCACAACGGTATCGAAGTGGATCCAAGATCCATCTTTGACGTACAGGTAAAGCGTCTGCATGAGTACAAACGTCAGCTGATGAATATCCTGCACATCATGTACCTGTACAACGAGTTAAAGGATCATCCGGATATGGATTTCTATCCGAGAACCTTTATCTTCGGCGCAAAGGCTGCTGCAGGCTATAGAAATGCGAAGCTGACCATCAAGCTGATCAACAGCGTGGCGGACGTTATCAACAACGATCCGGTTGTAGATGGCAGAATCAAGGTTGTCTTCATCGAAAACTACCGCGTATCCAATGCGGAGTGGATTTTCGCAGCGGCAGATGTATCTGAGCAGATTTCCACCGCCAGCAAGGAAGCTTCCGGTACCGGCAACATGAAGTTCATGTTAAACGGTGCGCTGACCCTGGGCACGATGGACGGTGCGAACGTCGAGATCGTAGAAGAGGTCGGCAAGGAAAATGCCTTCATCTTCGGCCTAAGCGCAGAGCAGGTTATCCAGTACGAAAACTACGGCGGCTACAACCCGATGGATATCTTCAACAACGATCAGGATATCCGCCGCGTGCTGATGCAGCTGATCAACGGAACCTATTCCCCTCAGGATCCCGAGCTGTTCAGACCGCTGTATAACTCCCTGTTAAATACGCAGGACACTGCGAAGGCAGATACTTACTTCATTCTGGCGGACTTCAAGTCCTATGCAGAAGCACAGCGCCGCGTAGAAGCAGCTTATAAGGATGAGAAGAACTGGGCAAAGAGCGCGCTCTTAAATGTAGCGTGCGCAGGCAAGTTCAGCTCTGACCGTACGATCGAAGAGTACGAGCGCGATATCTGGCATCAGGAAAAAGTGATTCTTCCGAGCAAGCCGGAACTGTCGAAATAAACAGAATGATAAAGTAAACCACGTTTTTAACGGAGTATAGTGTGAAAAATAAGCGTGATCGCTTATTTTTCACACAGCTATTTGTGCCGCAGGCGTCACAAAGTAGCTATGATCGCAGAGCAGAACTGGAAGTTCTGCTCGCGATTCCTTCGGCGCAAAGCGCCTGCGGAATGGAGATTACTATGACGGACAGGCATCCTTATTATGAATTTGAAAAAGATACATATGAAATCGATGAATTTGACTGCTCGTCCATTTTTCTGTTTGTAGGAAAAGAGCGTGCGCTGCTCCTGGATACAGGTTGCGGAATCGGTGATCTGAAAGGCGTTATCAGAAAAATTACCGATAAACCGTACATTGTGGTTGCTTCCCATGGACATATGGATCATATCGGCGGGGCAGGCGCATTTGACGAGCTGTATATCAATCCGGCGGACAATTATTTTCTGGATGTATCCTTTGAAAAAATGCTGGAAAGCCGGAGAAATTATGCAGATTTTATCCGGAAGCGGGAGGATAAATATTATCCTTACAGCACAGAGAAAGATATGCTTTGCTGGGAGAAAAAACCGGAGCTGCTTCCGCTATCCGACGGTCAGACATTCGATCTTGGAGGGCGTATCATTACGGCATATAGCTGTCCCGGACATACCCCCGGCGAAATGATTTTTATCGATTCGAAAACCAGGTATCTGTTCTGTGCCGATGCGTGTAACCGTAATCTTTTGCTGATGCAGTCAGGCGACCATACGGAGGGAAGATATGTCAGTGTGGAAAAAGCGGCAAAGGCGATGGAACGAATTGTGTCGATGAAAGACCAGTATGATCATGTGATCAATTCTCATCATGATTACCGGGGCTTTGGCGCACCGTTGGCGGATTATGTGGTCGATCAGGCGCTGGAATGCATGAAGAAAATTGTCGATGGGACCGCAGAAATCAGGGAGATTCCAGATCCGTTACAGCTGAATGCAACGAAAACGGTCGCTGTATACGGGGATGTTTTCATTACCTACAGCAAGGAGGGCGTTTATGAAACAAGATAGCGCGCTTTTCGATTGTCATGAATAAAAAAAGTGTAAAACTTATGATCCCAGCGGCAGCCAGACAATCGTTTTGGCGTCGCTGGGGTTGTTTTGTCCCCAAAATAATCTGTACGCCGTGTGCGATGGTGATTTGCTCTGTGATGTGCAGGCAATCGTAAATGCGGCAAACAACTCACTCCTTGGCGGAGACGGTGTAGATCACAATTTTGACCGATGCAGCGGGGTGGCGGACGCTGTTGTTTAGCAGTTGTACACTGACATTGGTAAATGAGGAATTTATAAAATTTCTGACAGAACTGAATGAAATTGCAACAAAATATATGTCGATACCAGTTACCAAAACAAGTGTATCAAGGCAGATTACATTGGTTTCATCTCCTGGTAATTTGTAGTAAAAGGGAGGATTCATGGAGTATTCTGTAAAAAATCAGTGGATTTCCTGCCCTGTATGTGGTGGGAATACAAGGACAAAAGTACGGGAAGATACGTGTTGTATCATCAACCATTGTTTTGTCCGAAATGTAAGAGAGAGTATCTTGTAAATGTAAAACAATTTAAAACTTAAATTGTAAATGAGCCAGACGCTAAGACGCAGAGCTGATCCAAAAAGAAAAATGGATTGGTTCTGCGTTTTTGTTATGGCGACGAGGAAAATGCACGCATTTATGCGGTGCATTTGACGACCGCTAATCAGAAAGAGATTCGCAGAGCGCATCTCGTCTCTGCTAATTAAGTATTGGAGCAGAAAAGGTGTAATTGTAAATTTTTGCCGGGAGATTTGCATATGAAAGAAAGGATAGAAAGCAAACATAACAATACATTATGAAAAATTGCATGCTAAAAATTTTAACACATATTCACTGGATCATTTCGTGAGACATCAACGGGTAAGCGAATGTTGGCGCAACGTGGATGGACAGTGGAAACTGATACCGATAGAATTTGAAAGAGGCAGACAGGCGGATAGCAATGGATATTGTAAATCGCTAGCCGGCATCTTCGGTTGCTATGTTCAGGCTAGTGCCGAAGGAAAAACTGCATAGGTCAAAAAAATTAAAACGGTTTACTTTCTCGCTTTTAAATCATATAATTAAAGCGTATAAGCAAAGTGCAGAGGTGAACAGAATGACTAAAAAGGAAAAAATTGAAAATTTTATTGAAGAATATAACGGTTATCTTATTACCTCTCTGGTATGTAGTGAAGATATTTCTAAGACCTATATTGCAAAATATATTAAGGAACATGGCATGGAGAAGGTCTCGAGAGGCGTATATATAGCGGATGATGTGTGGCCGGATGAGTTGTTCATTTTACAACAAAGAAATGGTGCGATTATTTATTCCGGAGAAACAGCACTATATTTGCACGGTTTGACGGATAGGGAGTATTCATCTGTGTGTGTTACTGTGCCACAGGGATATAATGCGAGCCATCTTAAGGATAATGATTTTAATGTTTCGGTGAAATATGCTGCACCGGATTTATACAAAATAGGAATTTGTGAGATTGCATCCAGCAGTGGAAATTTGGTTAAGGTTTATGATCAGGAGTGTTGCATTTGCGATTTGATAAGGAATCGTAATAAGTATGAAGTACAAGTATTTCAAACGGCTATCAAGGAATATATGTCATCGAAAGACAAAAAGCTATCGCAGCTGATTGTATATGCGGATATGATGGGAATTCGAGATGAAGTGATGAAGTACGTGGAGGTGTTAGTGTGATTAGTTCATCAAGACAATTAAAAGATAAGGTAAGAAATATTTCGGATGGGAACAGTAATAAAGCGACTACGCTAAATGGAAGAGTTTGATTACCCGGGCATTCGCGTAATGCTGGAAGCTACGTTGGACAAGATGCGTCAACCAATTAAAATCGATATTTCTACAGATGATGTAATTACACCAAGGGCAATAGAATACGACTATAAATTGATGTTTGAGGATAGAACGATTTCCGTTCTTACATATAACAAGGAAACATTGCTCGCTGAGAAAATGCAGACAATTATAAATAGAGGAATCGCAAATACCAGATTAAGAGATTTTTATGATGTTTACAGTATCATGAGTTTCTATGGAGAGCAGATAGAGAAGCGGATTTTATACGATGCATTTTCTGCCACCTGTGAAAAGCGGAAAACTATTTTTAGCAAGGATAATATTGAAGCTACATTACATTTGATATCTGACGATTTGCAAATGGAAGAGCTTTGGGCGCAGTTTCAGAAAAGCAATTTTTACGTAGGAGATCTAGCGTGGAAAAATGTAATTGGCTATGTAGAGAGTACGATGAAGAAGTATTTACTGTGATATGAGGCATATCGCAGACAGAGATTGGCGAAAAAGCTGATGAATCATGTGGTAAACCACTTTGAACGGCACGAGGCATACGCTTCATGATTACAGCCCGGAGATAGACAAGAATCTTATCATCCATTGCTATCAGCCTGAGCCCGGTTATTGTGCCTGTGTACTGCAGGTGGCAGATAGCTGAATTGACGGTGAGACATTTCAAGTATAAAAATAGCCATAATCCTGATATTGATCAGTGCTATGGCTGTTTTTAGAGTATGGAAATCAGGAAGGAGCGCATAGATATGAACAGTAAGTCAAATACACAAGCTATGGAAACAGAAAAAATACCCCGTCTTCTGGCACGGCTGGCCATACCGGCTGTTGTGGCACAGATTATCAACCTTTTATATAATATTGTTGACCGTATTTATATTGGACACATTCCGGGCGTTGGTGCCGCAGCATTAACGGGTGTCGGGTTGTTTACACCGATCCTGATGCTGATCAATGCCTGTGCTATGCTTGCAGGGTCCGGAGGTGCTCCGCGTGCTGCAATTTCCATGGGAAAGAAAGACAATAAGACAGCGGAAAAGATTCTTGGAAACTGTTTTGTGATTCTTCTGCTTATGGCAGTTGCTTTGACTGTGCTATTTTTTGCGTTTGCACCACAGCTGCTGACGCTGTTTGGTGCAAGTGATCAGACACTTCCTTATGGGGTGGATTATGCAAGGATTTATATTCTTGGAAGTATTTTTGTTCTGATCGTGATGGGAATGAATCCCTTTATCACGACACAGGGATTTGCGAAGATCAGCATGATGACAACTGTGATTGGTGCTGTGATCAATATTATTCTGGATCCGATCTTTATCTTTGTATTTCATCTTGGAGTAAAGGGTGCTGCGCTTGCAACTGTTTTGAGTCAGGCTGTGGGGGCAATATGGATCCTTCGTTTCCTGTCAGGAAAGAAAACGATCCTGCATCTTAGAAAAGAAAACTTTAAATTGCAAAAGGAAATCCTCTTACCATGTCTTGCCCTTGGTATCTCTACCTTTGTCATGTTGTCCACGGAAAGCATTCTGTCTATCAGCTTTACTTCCAGCTTATCAAGATATGGCGGAGACCTTGCAGTAGGAGCGATGACAATTATTACAAGTGTCAGCCAGCTTGCAACATTACCGTTACAGGGAATTTGTCAGGGCGGACAGCCGATCATGAGTTATAACTTTGGTGCAGGAAACAGAGATCGGGTAAAAAAAGCATTTTTTACACAATTTACAGCTTGCACCGTTTTTACGGGATGTTTCTGGTTGATCATGCTTCTGTTCCCGAAGGGATTTGCAGGTATTTTTTCGAATAACACAGAATTGATCACATATACTGCATGGGCATTGAGAATTTATATGGCGGGCATATTCTCTCTTGGCTTCCAGGTTGCCTGTCAGCAGAGCTTCATGGCATTGGGACAGGCAAAGGTCAGCTTATTGCTTGCCTGCTTAAGAAAACTGATCTTGTTGATTCCGTTGATCTTTATCCTGCCGCATTTTATCCAGAACAAAGTATTTGCTGTCTTTTTGGCTGAGCCGATCAGCGATATACTGGCGGCGGCAATAACAACCGCAACGTTCTTTCATCGGTTTCATAAAATTTTAAATAGAAAATAGTTACAGTTCGCTGGTACACGAACCAAAACTCCTTGACGAAAGCTTCCGTTTTCTGCTATATTTGGTATATAGACCAGACGAAAAAACAAAGATAGTCACATAGAATGAGGTTGGAACAAATGGCAACAAGTTTAAGCGAACCAACAAAGAAACGCATCCTGCAGGTATGCGTAAAACTCTTCCTGGAGCAGGGGTACAAAAAGACAACTATGGCGGAAATCATCGAGAAGTCCAGCGTGTCCAGCAGCAGCTTTCAGAACATTTTCCGTGCAAAGGACGGCGTATTGACAGAGCTTGTGCAGTTCATGTTTGAGAATCAGTTTTCGATGGCAAGAAGTGCAGCGAGCACAATGCTCCCTCCGGTTTATGTTTATGCAGTGGAAACAGCGATCCAGATGACGCTTACAGAGCTGAATGAAAATCTGCGGGAAATTTATATTGAAGCCTATACCCAGAAGGAAGCCTGTGAGTATATTCAGCGCGAAACAGCCAAAGAGCTGTATCAGATTTTCAGATCCTATCAGCCGGAGTTGACAGAGCGTGACTTTTACGAGCTGGAGATCGGATCTGCAGGCATCATGCGAGGTTACATGGCGCATCCGTGTGATGCAGAGCTGACATTGGAGAAGAAGCTTCGCTTATTTTTCACGATGAGCCTTCGGGCCTATAACGTTCCAGAGGAAGAAATCGGGCGGGTGATTCGATTCGTGGAGGGACTCGATATCCGCACGATCTCTGAACAGGTGATGCAGAAGCTGTTCAAAGCACTTGCCATGCACTATGAATTTTCATTGCAGGGGATAATGTAAAAATGAAAAAGGAAAAGAGGGAGGAAACCCAATGAAGAGAAAAAAGCTGACAGCAAGTATGATCGCCCTGGTCATGAGCGTAAGCCTGCCCATGACAACCTATGCCGCCAACTGGTATCTGGAAGATGGCAGCGTTACGGTAAACGCAGACAATTCCGGACAGACGGTAACGCAGGGCAGCGGCTCTGCCGTGCCGGATGAGGCTCCTGTGATTACGCAGCGGGAGAGCTCTGTAGAGACAGGAAACACAATTGCGATATCCACGTCTGATAATGCAGCTGCAAATGTGACCATTAAGGATATCAATATTAAAAGCAGCAATGATGCGATTGATGTGAAGGGAAGTTCCAGTGCCAACATTACACTGGAGGGAGACAACAAGATCTTCTCTGAAACCGGCTCTGCACTGCATGTTTCGGATGGCAATGTCACCATAAACGGAAGCGGTTCTCTGAAGGCCGAGATTCAGGATGAGCCTTTTGGCTATAACCATAATGCCAAAATCGGCAGCCATGAGAAGGAGGACATGTCCGGCAGTATCCATATTACAGGAGATGCAACCGTAAAAACAGATGACAATATAGCACCGAACTGCGGCGGAGACGGAGCAGGCATTGGCACCGGCGAAAATGGGGAAATGTCCGGAAACATTGTCATTGACGGAAATGCGCAGGTTGAAGTATCCAGCAATGACCAGGGTGCGGGCATTGGCTCCGGCGATGATGGGAACCTAAGCGGTAACATTATGATTGGCGGGAATGCGCAGGTTTCGGCAACCGGTGCTGAAGACAGCGCGGGCATCGGCACCGGAGATGACGGCAATTTCACAGGCAGCATTACCATGGATGGAAACGCAAAGGTTACTGCCAAAGCAGGCGGAGATCACAGTGGTTCTGACGGCTCCGGTATCGGTGCTGGAGATGATGGGGATTTTACCGGGACAGTTACCATAGGCGGAAATGCTGCTGTGATTGCTGCAGGCTCGGATGAAGGCTGCGGAATTGGCGCTTCAGATGGTGAGAATATGAACGGCATCATCATCATTCGGGATCATGCAAAGGTCACTGCCTACGGCGGAGATCAGGGCGCAGCCATCGGTTCAGAGGATGAATGGGATATGACAGGAAAGATTATCATTGTCGGCAACGCCATTGTGAACACCGGAATGGTAGATAATGCAGGAAATGTTCTTTCGAACCGTATCGGCTATATTGGTGACGGGCAAGACTCCAACCATAATAGCAGTAAGGGACATTATATCATTGGACCGGACGTAACGATCAACAGCCTGAGCGGAAGTGACACAGAAGCACTGAAGCAGTACGTCAATATGCACCTGGACAGCGAAGGAAACCCGACAAACCTGACGGAGCTGGATATCAGGGTGGAAAATGGAATTTTTAAGGCAGAAGCAACCGGTGCGGGCAGCGTAGAAAAGATTCTCTACAATGGCAGCGAAACTGTACCTGTTGTTCCCGGAAGCTATCCGGTAACCTGCATAATCAAGATTGACGGAAGCGAAATGGAACTTCCGATCGGAACACTGGTAATACCGGAGCCGGCATCTCCCGGTGAAACCGGAGCACCTGTGGAATACAGAATGCAGACATCTGCATCAGAGCCGGTACAGGGAAATGGAAAAAGCACAGAATACAAGGCCCCTGTACAAGGACATTTTTATCAGGTAGTAGGTCAGGACGGAAAAAACATGATTTTTGCTACTGCGCAGAAGAAAGACGTGCTGGCAATTGCAACGGATTCCGATTTTGCCATGCTGACGGGAAAAATGGAAGACATCGAAGCGCTCAGGAAACAGGGCGTGAGAAGGATTATCTTCGCTACAAAGAGAGCAACCTCGACCTTCCTTCTTTCGGAGCTTCTTGAAAAGAGAGCATACGGAGAAATCTGGAGCCTCATCCACGATGGAGAGAACGTTGCGTTTACTGCAGTCGAAAAGAAGATGGATATAAGCAGCATCCTTACCCGGTTACAAACGAAATAAAAACTGATATAATAGGTACTGGTATTTGGAAACAGACATGACAGAAACAGGAAAGAGGCCATGATTGGAATGTGTGGAGATCATGCTTTGCAGACTTTGCACAGATGATTTTCCGGTAAATTTTATAGAAGGATATCAGAGGGAACCCGGCAGTGGTCAGACAGCAGTCCTGACGCTGCCGGGTTGCTGTCTGAACAGTAACCATTTAGAGAAATTTCAGAAATTTATTTTCTGAAATAGATAACTCGTTTTAACTCGTAAATATGAATTAGAAAAAATTTTTAACTCGACAAATCGTTAATGAAAGCCGCTTGATGACTAAGCGGCTTTTCTAATACGTCATTGGATATTTCAGGTAATTACTGTATAATTGATATAAATAGTGATTTGTATATGGTTTCAATGTCTGATGGGCTACGTGTAGATTCTTTTTATGAAGACCAGCTCGAAAGAGCATGGTAGAATGGTTTGAAAAAATGCAGATATTAGTAGATGCTGATGCTTGCACAGTCATTTGAAAAACTTATATTGATGGCGAAGGAAAGATGATATGAATATACAGATATTCGGGACAAAGAAATGTAGTGATACAAGAAAAGCAGAGCGTTTTTTCAAAGAGCGTGGCATAAAGTATCAGTTCATTGATATGAAGGAAAAGGGCATGAGCAAAGGGGAATTCAATTCCGTAGCTCAGGCAAATGGTGGATTGGATAACATGGTCAACTGGGATGGCAAGGACAAGGATTTGCTTGCCCTTATAAAGTATATTGCTGCTGATGATAAGCTTGAAAAGGTTCTTGAAAATCCCCAGGTGATTAAGACACCAGTGGTTAGAAATAGTAAGCAATCAACCCTGGGTTATCTGCCGGATGTTTGGAAAAACTGGAATTAGAGGACAAGAATATGGTAAAAAAAATTATGCGGGATCCATTGTTTTTCGCTCAGAAATCTACAGATGCAACGGAGGCAGACCGACAGGTGATTACAGATCTGCTTGATACATTAAGGGCAAATCTGGATCATTGCGTTGGCATGGCAGCCAATATGATCGGTGTAAAGAAAAATATCATTGTGGTGGCAGCAGGTCCATTTCAATTTGCTATGGTAAATCCGGTTATTACAAAGAAGACCGGAGCATTTCAGACAGAAGAAGGATGCCTATCTCTGGAAGGGGTGCGTCCGTGTACAAGATATAAAGAAATTGAAGTGGATTTTTTGGATGCAGATTTCAAGAAGCAGCATGGCAAATATTCCGGTTGGACTGCACAGATCATCCAACACGAAATAGATCATTGTAATGGAGTTGTAATATGAAACCTAAGTCGCCTAAGAGCCTGGAACTATATGACATTATGATAAAACGGGGATATCCAGCGGAGTTTTGCGATCAAATAACGAAAAATCTTAACACCGACTGGACAGCCGGACGGATGATAGG
>OHYE01001088.1_pt1 | contig 12039 bp, 10 predicted proteins | sample 1580141 | NCBI WGS metagenome assembly OHYE01 (sample SAMEA3882530, study PRJEB24775) | human gut metagenome | biome: human-associated habitat; feature: intestine environment; material: feces | place: Netherlands | collected 2009/2010 | reverse complement strand
TCTCCCAGCGTTTTCAAATTAAATTTGACAGGGGTATGTAACACCCACCGTTATTTCTGGTCGCCGTTTTCTTCGGCGGCCTTTTTCATTTTCTCCAGCATCTGCTGATCCAGTTCGTTGCGCCGCTGAATGCGCTCCAAATCGGAGAGAGCTTCCACTTCCTTGTCCTGAAGTTTAGTGTGTGCATAATATGCCAGTTCCTTTTCAATCCAGCGGTCAAAGGATTCCTGATCGGTCCAATAGGTTTCCAGCTTTTCACGCTCGTCCCGGAACTCTTCCAAAATCAGGCACAGGGAATCATTCATCTCGGCGGAGTGGTCATTTCCTTTGAATTTCAGGGAGCAGGACCATTCTTCGCTGTGGGGCGGGCGCTGGACATCGATCTCGAACCGGATACCGGCCTTCTTGTTTAATTGGTAAAGAACCGCAATCACATCAGACAGGCTGTCCAGCTGGATTTCGGGTTTCTGGTAGCCAATCAGGTCTGCCGGAGATATGTTTAAGATTTTGGCGATGGCATTGATCATCGCTATGGATGGCTCAATTTCACCGCTTTCGTATTTTTGAACTGTGCGCATCGTCTTGTCCAGACGCTGTGCCAGCTCTGTTTGGCTCAAGTGAGCGGCCTTGCGGGCTGCCTTGATTCTCTCGCCAATTTCGGCTGGGTTGCTGTGCATTGTCATCACCTCGTTTGTATTGTAACACGAAGCCGTGCGAATTACAAGGTCGTAATACGAATAATTTTTTCGTATTTGGTGTTGACAAGCTGTCGTGGATGGCTTATAATCAAAATACGAACTAATAATTCGCATATTGGCAATAAGGAGGTCATTCACATGGAGAAGAAAGTTTATGTCGAACTGCCACCCTTCACTGGACGCAATGTCCCCATCACCGAGATTGCAGTCGCCATGCACAAGGATGCCCAGTATGTGCGCATTGGTTTGCAGCAGGGAATCCTGAAATTCGGCTATGCGATCAAGCTGGAAAACTCTAACGAGTACAACTACTACTGCCCCGACAGAAAGGTGTGGGAGGAAATTGGATACTTCCAGCCGGAAACCGCATAAAAAAAGAGCCCTCATCCTGGCAGATGAGAACTCTTGGCGGACAGTACAAACGGCAGCTGCCGTGTGACTATCACTCAGCAAGGATATTATAACACGACAGCTGCCAAATTCAACAATTATTTAAGGAGGAACAGAATTTGACAGCTTTACCAGACAGCATCATACAAAATGGTCTGTTCTGTTGCTGGAAGTATGAGGAACGGAATGGGAGGAAAACAAAGGTGCCATACCAGCCGGAAACCGGACTGGGAGCGAAAAGCAACGATCCTTCCAGCTTCGTACCTTATAAAACAGCAGTACAGGCCAGCGAATATGATGGCATTGGAATTGGCATTTTCAACGGCATCTGTGCGATTGACCTGGACAACTGCCTTTCGGACAGCGGCTATTACACCCAGACCGCCGCAGAAATTGTGGCCTTAATGCACAGCTATACCGAGTACAGCCCCAGCGGAAACGGTCTGCATATTCTCTTTTCGGCAAAAGGGTTTCAGTATGATACTAAGCGATTCTACATTATGAACCATCAGGCCGGAATCGAAGTTTATGTGGCGGGAGCAACAAACAAATATGTCACGGTGACCGGCAACCGCTGTGAGGATTATGAGTATGGTGACCGGACTCAGGAGCTGCAAATGTTACTGGACAAGTTCATGCGCAGACCAGAAGCAAGTACAGAAAATGCAATAAATGCAAAAAACTCTGATTTAAGCATGGAGCAGCTTCTGCAACTGGCAAAAAGCAGTAAGAATGGGGCAGCGTTCACAGCCCTTTGGAACGGTTTGCTGGAGGGATATTCGTCCCCATCAGAGGCAGATCTGGCGCTGTGCAGTCACCTTGCCTTTTGGACAGGACGGGATGCTGCCAAGATGGACACTATGTTCCGGCAGTCGGGTTTGATGCGGGATAAATGGGACCGGCAGCAATCCGGCACAACGTATGGTGCAATCACCATTCAGAAGGCAATCGAGCATTGCCGGGAAATCTACACTCCAAAAGCGGAGCCGTCACCGGTTTTTCAACCTATTGTTCCGCTGACGCCACAGTGGAGTGATCTGCCTGCATTTCCGGTAGACGCTCTCCCGGATGTGATTCGGAATTATGTGAGTGCGGTAGCTGAACACAGTCAGACTGCCCCGGACATGGCAGCGGTGATCAGCCTGGGTGTGCTGGCTATCTGCTTACAGGGAAAATACAAGATAGAGGGAACGCCGGGATACTGTGAGCCTTTAAGCTTGTACACAGTGGTGATCGCCGCACCGGGGGAGCGAAAGTCCAGCGTCATGCGGGATATGACCACATTCCTCTATGAGTATGAGCAGGAATATAACAAGGCGCACAGCATGGAAATACGGGAAAACCATTTGCAGCGGGAATCTATGGAGCGCCAGATCTCCGGTATGCAAAAGAAGCTGGAGCGCAAGGAAAGCCGGGAAATGGAGTTGGAGCTGCGGCAACTTCAGGAGCAGCTGGAAGAAATTCCAGAACTAAAGCCGGTTCGCTTTTTTGCGGACGATTGTTCCAGTGAAGCGCTGACCAGTTTAATGGCGGCCAACAACGGAGTGTTCTCCGTGATCTCCACCGAGGGCGGCATCTTTGACATCATGGCAGGTCGGTATTCCAACAAATCCAACATTGATGTCTGGCTGAAAGGCCATTGTGGAGATGCCATTTATGTGGATCGAATGACCCGTGAAGCAGAGTGCATCATGCATCCGGCACTGTCAGCTATCCTCTCTATTCAGCCCAGTGTGCTGGATGAAATCATGTCCAATACCACCATGACCGGACGTGGCTTAATTGCCCGCTTCCTGTATGCGTCTCCACCATCCAGAATTGGCAGCCGGGTCTTTCGTACCCAGCCGATTCCGCCCGAAATAACCGCCGTTTATCGCAGCTTGATTTTTCGCCTGATGGCTCTGCCGATTGCTGGAAATGCCCAGACGGTACACCTTTCCGAAAAAGCCTTTGATCTGATGGCCGATTACTTTCAGGAACATGAGAAGTTTCTGGTTGGCGAGGGACAGGCAATTTCCGATTGGGCAAGCAAATATATCGGTGCCGTACTCCGGATTGCGGGATTGTTGCACTGTGCTGATATGGAAGATGACAAAACAGAAGTGACAGCTTCTACGATGAGCAAGGCGATTCAGATCGGCAAATATTTTCTGGCACACTCTGTCTATGCCTACTCCATGATGGGAACTGACTTGAGCATCCAGAAAGCCAAATTTGTCTTGGCAAGGCTGAAAAAGAAGAATGTATCGGAGATCAAACGTTCTGAGCTTTTTCAGATGTGCCGGGGAAAGTTTTTCAAGAAAACGGAGGAGATTTTTCCGACTTTGGAATTACTGGAGGGGCATGGATACATCCGGCTGGAAGAACCGGAACGCCAGTCGGTAGGCAGACCAGCCGATGTAAAATCATCGTGAACCCCGTCGCATGAAACCGCAATTATCTGCATTTATTGCATTTCCTGCACAGAGTTGCACTCTGGTATCGCACCACCGTCCCCATCGAAAAATCAGCAGATTTGGAGATGGATGGTTCGGGAGAATCCGGTGGATTTTCCCGAACCGTGGGCGGCAGGATTGCTTACAGAAGCAAGGATGCCGGACACACCTGACTTGCTGTGTGGATAGCACACGCAAGTCAGGGAGGCTCCCGCAGGAGCCGCATCCCCCTCGGAGAGCCCACGATACTTTGCAGCCGCAGGATGAAAGTATCATAGTGGGTTATTACACTTCCGCAGGAAGTGCGCCCCGGCCCGCAGGCCGTACAAACGTGAAAGGAGCTCTATGGCGAGAAACGACGGGATTGACCGTACCAGTGCAAGAAACGTAAACCTGACTGCCGCCAAAATCGGAAATGCCCAGCGGCACAACGAACGAGAAAAAGAATCCTATACCAACCCAGATATTATACCAGAACGCACCCCTCAGAACATCCACTTTAAGAAGCCTACCGCCGGGTATGCAGAGATGTTTGCCCAGATGGAGCAGAAGGGCGTAATCTCCACTCGTGGCCTGAAAACAGATGCCAACCTTTACGGAGAATTGATTTTTGATGTAAACTCCGCCTACTTCTATAACCATGGTGGGTATGAGTTTGCCAAGCGATTTTATGCGGACGCTTACAAAGCTGCCATAAAGATCGTGGGCGGCGAACAGTATATCCTCTCCGCTGTTATGCACGCCGATGAGCGCAACCGGGCTATGTCCGAAGCACTGGGGCAGGATGTATTCCATTATCATCTCCATGTGGTCTATGTTCCGGTTGTGGAGAAGCAGATCCTCTGGTCCAAGAGGTGCAAAGACAGGTCTCTTGTGGGAACAATCAAGGAAACCATTATTCAGGTGAGCAGCAGCAAAAAATGGCTGTCCAAACCGGCATTGGACGAACAGGGAGCGCCTATTCTCCAGAAGAATGGCAAGCCGGTGCTGCGGAAGTCTTACAGCGTCCTCCAGGATGATTTCTTCCAAGCCATGCGCAATGCCGGATATTCTGATGTGGAGCGTGGAGAACGAGGCAGTTCCGAGGAACACTTGACTGTGACGCAGTTCAAGGTGGAACGGGAACAGGAGCGATTGGAACAACTCACAGCACAAACGCAGCAGAAAGCGCAGCAGGCAGCTTCTCTGGAAAAGAAGATTGAGAAGATTCAAAGGCAACAGGTTGCCGTTCAGGAAGTGGAGCAAATAGAACCTCATGCCATTCCATTTTCCTCAAAAGTCGTGCTGGATCGTTCTGAATATGAAAATCTGGCAGCTGCGGCAAAGAAGTTTTTTGTCCAGGAGCGCAATGAATCCAAGCTGCAAAAGGCTTTGGATGCAGCATTGAAAATGATAAGTGAGTTGAAAGCAAAGGTCGCTGCATTGACCTCAGAGCTGACAGAGTACAAGTCTGTGCGGGGGCAGCTCAACACCGCAGGTTTAGAGCAGCAAAATGAACTTTTACGGAACAAACTTCATCGTTACGAGATGGTAATAGAACGAAATGGCTTGTGGAATTTGTTCCGACCCAGCAGAAAACCGGATCACAAACGGCAGGAAGAACGTTAAGAAAACGGGCCAGTTTTTTCTAAGAAGCTGGCCCGTTTTCAAATTATCATAACTTGAGAAAATTATTTGTTTATGATATACTGAAATATATTCAGCGTTCGCTGATTTTGAATCGCCAAAAGCAGAATTTTTAGCCTGAATGGACGGGGTAAAAATGGCCGTAAGTTATAAAAAATTATGGAAATTAATGATTGATCGAGATATGAAGGAAAAGGGCTTATGTGCTGCCGCTGGTGTTAGTCATGCTTCCATGGCTAAGCTGGGTAAGAACGAAAATGTTACAACGGATGTGTTGGTAAAAATATGTACAGCACTGAACTGTGATATCGGAGATATCATGGAATTAGTACCAGAGAACACGAAATGAAGGAGGTGTGGGCATTGGCTGAACAAGCGCTGAAACAGGCTATTGCCGTTCCGGCAAAACCTATTTTGAAATGGGCTGGAGGCAAAACACAAATGTTAGAGGATTTGCTTCCGAAAGTGCCGTCCTCCTATGGAAGATATATAGAACCATTTTTTGGTGGAGGTGCAATGTTTTTTGCCCTTCAACCTGAACAGGCTGTCATTGCGGATAGCAACCCTGAGCTCATAAATTTATATCGCCAAGTTGCAAACCATGTTGACGATGTGATTGGTCAATTAAAAAAATATGAGAATACACAAGAAATGTTTTATGCGGTCCGGGGACAAGACTGGACAATGTTGTCTGAAGCTGAAGCAGCAGCACGAACAATTTTCTTAAATAAGACATGCTTTAATGGTTTATATCGTGTCAATAAAAAAGGACAGTTTAACGTTCCTTTTGGAAAATACAAAAAACCAAAAATTTGTGATGAAGAGGGATTAAAAGCTGCATCTGCTGCATTGAAGAAGGCGGAAATTGTATGCGGTGATTATCTTCTTGTTCTGGAGCACTATGCGCAACCAGGAGACTTCGTATTTCTTGATCCGCCTTATTTGCCTATTTCTGAATATTCGGATTTCAAAAGATACACTAAAGAACAATTTTATGAAGAAGATCATGTTGAGTTAGCCAAAATGGTTAAGACTTTGCATGAACGTGGATGCCATGTCATTCTGACAAATTCCAATCATCCGCTGGTACACGAGCTTTATGCTCCGTTTACTATTGATGTGATTCAAACAAAAAGGCATATCTCTTGCAACGGCAGCACAAGAAAGGGCGAAGATGTTATCGTCACAATTCCGCCCAAGCAGCGTACACTGATCAAATTGCTGCCGAAGCCGCTGCCTGAACAGGTATCAGCATATCCTCCGACTCGATTTATGGGGTCAAAGAGCAAATTGCTTTCTGAGATTTGGTCCGTCGCATCGCAGTTCAACGTGGATACGGTAGTGGATTTATTCTCTGGTTCTGGCATTGTTGGTTATATGTTTAAGGCACAAGGTAAATCTGTCATTAGCAACGATTACATGGCAATGTCTGCAACATTTACAAAGGCTATGATTGAGAATAATACAGTAACTTTGCCCTTGGAAGAAGCAGAGCGGCTTCTTGTTACTCACAAAGAATCTGATCATTTTGTTTCTACAAAGTTTAAAGGATTATACTATACTGATGAAGAAAATGACCTGATCGATACGCTTCGCACCAATATTGCTGCAATTCGGGACCCTTATAAACATGCGATTGCTATGACCGCACTTATTCGTGCCTGCACTAAGAAACGTCCAAGAGGTATCTTTACCTATACAGGACACAGATATGATGATGGACGAAAAGATTTGCAGAAATCTTTGGCTGAACAGTTCTTGGATGCAGTTGAAGCTGTAAACAGTGCAGTGTTTGATAATGGTAAGGTGAATCGTTCTAAACGTGGCGACGCAATGGATTTGCGAGTCGAACAAGCTGATTTAGTTTACATTGACCCACCGTATTATTCTCCTCTTTCCGATAATGAATATGTGCGCAGATACCATTTTGTAGAGGGGCTGGCTCGTGATTGGAAGGGGGTAGAAATCCAGGAGAACACACAAACCAAGAAATTCAAATCATATCCTACACCTTTCTCCACACGCAAGGGTGCCGCAGATGCTTTTGACAGACTCTTTAAGAAGTTTGCTAATAGCATCCTGATTGTTTCTTATTCCTCTAATAGCCTTCCTACACAGGATGAAATGGTGGCAATTATGGCCAAGTATAAGAAACATGTTGAAGTAATTCCCATAGATTACAAATATTCTTTTGGCAATCAAAACGAAGCCAAAACACACAGAAATTCTGTTCAAGAATATTTGTTTGTTGGATATTGATTGGAGGTTACAGAATGAATGAGCAGATCGATATTTGGCTGGTAGGCAATACCGGCTTGCGTAACCCCAATCGCATTCAAGACGGATTCAAGGTGTTTGCCGGTTCTCCATTTGTAGGAAATCTTCACAGCAGAGACAATGAAATCGGGTTTATGAATTACTTGAACGAAAAAGGAATTATTCAAAACGAGGATGGAAAGGACGAATCTGGAAGTCACGCAAGAAAATGGCGTTTAATGTTTGCGAAAAATGGTTTTATCTATCCTCAAGTCAAGAAAAAAGATGGCAAACAAGAAGAGTTGGGTCCTCTGGATGATATTACTCCATTTGGTAGATCTTTTTTGAAGGCTGATACCTATCCTGCGGTGCAGGAGTGCTATTTGCGTGCAATGAGTGTAGAGCAATTTGTTATGCCGGATGGAATCCATTATTTTTCGCCTCTGAGATGGTTGTTGGCCATTATGTTAGAACTTGAAAAGAGAACTGGAACATCTGAGCTGAGCCGTATTGAATTTGCCCTTTGGGGTCATACCACTAATCCAAGTTACAATCTTTCAGATGTTGTCGATCGTATCCTGGATTTGAGGAAGCGCAGAGCAGCTGCGCCTGCAAAGCGTCCGTTTGACAAGAGAGAGATCGCTGAGCGAGGTAAAAGCTATGACAAAAAGGCTGATAATTTCTTGGATTACAGCGATATGAATATGCGTTATCTCCGTATTTCTGGTGTGCTCCAGCGTAAAGGCAGGGGCTTGATTATTGTTCCTGCCAAACATGTGATGGCTGAAAAACTTGCCAAGAGTACTGCCAGTGCGGAACCGATCATGGAACAGTATAAACTTCTATGTAACGGCGCACCGCTGCCTACCGACAATGTTGAAGTTGCAAAGTCGCTGCTGGATGATCTGATCAAGCAGATGAAGGAGCGGCATATTGCATTCGATATTTCGGATTTGCCGCTAACTACTCCTGCCGAGATTAATATTGCAAGGCAACGACTTGAAAATATTCTCGCTCAGACAGATGAAATCCAGTATGCCAATGATCAATGCAATCAGTGGAAAGAAATTGCTGATTATATGTTGCTTCTCATTAAAGGTGGTGGAAAGCAGGTTTATGATGAAGATAATGCCATTGAAGTGCCCAAAGATGAAACACCGGCGTATCTTGAGTGGACACTTTGGAGAGCAGCTTTGGCAATTGATCACATGGTGAATAAGCCATACGAAGTTCGTGGTTTCAAGCTGGATGCCGATTTCATGCCTGTTTCCGCAGCTGGTGGTGGCAAAGGTGACCTATATTGTGAATTTAATGATTTTACTATTCTCACAGAGGTTACAATGTCCACTTCTTCCCGTCAAGAAGCGATGGAAGGTGAACCTGTCAGACGTCATGTTTCGGATGCGGTCTTAAAGTACGAAAAGCCTGTGTACGGTATGTTCATTGCAGTCAAAATTGATACTAATACTGCCGAAACTTTCCGCCATGGTATTTGGTATGCTAAAGGTGATATGAAACAACATCTGGATATTGTCCCACTGACGCTGGAGCAGTTCCAGAAATACTTTGTTGCAATGTTTGAGGGCAAGCAGGCAAAACCAGAACATCTGCGAGACCTGATTTTGGAATGTGAAACAAAGAGAGACATTTTGGATGCACCTGATTGGAAACAGCATATCAACACTGTTGTAACCGAGCGAGCACACGAGGTCAGAACCGGAATAAAACGCACAGATGTTGCTGATGCACCAATGGTTCCTCCCGGAGCTATGGTTAGACATGTGACATTTGGTGTTGGCCAGGTTGTTGGATTGATGGCATCTTTTCCTGGCTACCAAGCCAAAACAATGGAGGTGCCGTATCTGAGAGGATTGCCAGATGAGATTTCTATGGAAGCTGACGGTAAAACACTTCACCACGAACGATTTGGTGAAGGTTCTGTTTATGCATATATCATTGTTTTCGACAAAATGATTATGCCGATGTCCTATCCGTCCTCGTTCAGTGATAGTTCTTTATCCATTCAATAGATATGTTTTAAGCATGATCTATACCAAAAATGTTTTTCATTAAGATCTATCATAAAATTAAACCCTTATGTCTATACTGTTACTTTAAGAATAAGTTTCAAGAGGTGACGGTATGTATTTTGGAGGAAACAAAATGAAAAACTTTGATTCTCGAACATATAGCATAAACGATTTTATAGAGTGGGATGATAGAGGGCAACTTGAAATATCTCCTAAATTTCAACGCCGATCTGTTTGGTCTCCTCAAGCGAAATCATATTTAATAGATACTATTCTTAAAGATAAACCTCTGCCGAAAATATTTATTAGAGCGACCACAGATCCTAAGACAAAGAAAACCACCAGAGAAATTGTTGATGGACAGCAGCGCATTAGAACAATTCTTTCTTTTGTAAAAGACGGCTTCAAAATTAGCAAAGTTCACAACGAGGAATTTGGTGGGTTATTGTACTCTGAACTTCCAGAAGAGGTACAAGGAGAATTTTTGAAATATGAGTTGTCTGTTGACTTATTGTTAGATGTTCAGGATAGAGATATTTTGGATGTTTTTGCCAGATTAAATACGTATTCTGTCTCCCTCAACAAGCAAGAACTGTTCAACGCAAAATATTTTGGCTATTTCAAGCAGCTTGTCTACAAGCTTAGTGGAGATTTCTATACTTTTTGGACTGAGAATCGTATTTTTACAGACACAAAAATTATGCGAATGGCAGAAGCAGAACTGATGACAGACATCATCATTGCTGCTTTAGAGGGAATCCAGTCTAAAAAATCAGCAGATAAGTATTATTCTAAATATGATGAAGTTTTTGATAATAGGAAAGAAATTGAAGCTAATATAAAGGCTACAATGGATTTAATCGGAAATCTTTTTGGCTCAACACTGAAGACATCTAATTTTAGAACCGTTCCGAACTTCTACGGCCTTTTTGTTGCTCTTTATCACATGAATTTTGGCGTTCCCAATATGAAATTGCCAAGAAAGGTTATCACAGAGAAGGATATACCTAAAATCATTAATACGCTCGAGGATATAAACAGCATTTTTGAAATGGAGGAGATTCCAAGAGAATATTTTGATTTCGTTAAATCAACCAAGGATGCTACCACTGACGTACCGGCCAGAACAACCAGATGCGAATTTATTGTAACTAAGCTGTATGAATGTATAGAGGATTGATATGCCTAATATTTTGGATGACCATTTGGCTGACTTCAGGGCGATGTGTGACTGGGCGCTGAAACTGTATTTTGATACAGTTTCGCTATTTAACGAAAATCAGGTTAATGGGTTCACTGCAGACATGAAGTATATGATTATAGAAAATATCATTCTGAATGTCTGCAGCTCTTGGGAAAAATTCCTTGAGAATATATTTATTGCGTATATGCAAGGAAAACAAAGTGAAAATGGAATTGCTATTAGAGCATATGTTTCTCCTACGAGCGACGAACACGCATACAATCTGATTAAAAATGTGACAACTTATCCGGATTGGACTGATATAGCCAAAATAATGATCAATGCAGAGAATTTTTTTGAGAATGGCGGGTCTTTCAAGTTGCTACATACATTAAAAGGAGATCTGAACGCCATAAAAAAGATCAGAAACGCTATTGCCCACACTTCAAAAAGAGCTCGTGAAGATTTTGAAAATTTGGTAAGAGGAAAAATTGGGCACTTGCCTAACGATATTACTCCAGCCAAGTTTGTTTCTGAGTATAAAACAGGAAGCAGACGGGCTGACCCAACTTTCTTTGAATACTATATTAATTTTCTCAAAGATTCTGCGTCAATGTTAGTAGAATACAAAGCTGATGCTGGAGTGTAATTGTGTTCATTATGGACAATGCAATAATAATTGTTAGTGTCAATCTTAAAGTGTTAAAGCCAGAGCACAAAGATGTGGAGGCGTAATAAGATCTATCTATGAAACTATTTACAAACTTAAGGTGTATACCAAAAAGTCAATGCTGTGGAAACAGTATCAGCCGAGCAATTAACAATTGCCCGGCTGATGGGAATTTAGTAGATATCCCTTTATTCCTCCATGACCTCAAGCATCATTCTGGCACCCAGCTTAAAACTATTCTGGAACAGTAGGCACTCTGCCATGGTCTGATACTCACGAACGGCGTCTGTATATCAAGAGAACAGTTCTTTCTGCTCATCCGTCATGGTAGCCAAAAGCTTTTCTTCATTTCGGGTAATCAGTTGAAGCACTTCCTTGTATTCCTTGGAGGCACTTGTGTCATATTCGGTCGGTTCGATGTTGCCATACCAAAATTCTTCAAGAAGTCTCATACGGCATCCTCCCCATAGATCAGCTCTTGGAGGATGATTTCCTCTGCACGGTTGCGGATGTTGTTCATGGCTCCGACCCATGCCATCTGATCCTGCGATTTCAGCTGCTCATTGATACCTTCTTTCTCGGCCAGCTGTGTTACGAGCAGATGAAGTTTGTTGCGTGCCTGGGTGTCAATATCAGCCAGATAGCTGTGCAATCCTCCGCTGAGAACAAGATCGGAATAGAGAATGGGACGATATTCTTTTAGGTATTGCTGGTGCTTTCTGCCCCACATGCCAATAGGAGATGTACTCGC
>OHYE01001080.1_pt1 | contig 12133 bp, 7 predicted proteins | sample 1580141 | NCBI WGS metagenome assembly OHYE01 (sample SAMEA3882530, study PRJEB24775) | human gut metagenome | biome: human-associated habitat; feature: intestine environment; material: feces | place: Netherlands | collected 2009/2010 | reverse complement strand
GGATAAAAAATGGGCACTGCCGCTGGGGCTTGCCCTTGTGGCTCTTCTGATCCTCTGGGGATCGCTGGGCATGGGGACAGCGTCGAAGCTGTTTCCTGAAAAACCAAAGGCGATGCCTTCCGTGACTGCATCAGAAGGGGCTTCTTCCTCTTCGATGCTTCCGCAGGAAGAGAGCCGCCGCGTCTATGATGCATCATCCTATATCAGGGGAAAGCCGCTTGCTGACCCCTTCCATATGGAGGCGATGACGGAAAAGGCGATGCCTGTGGAAACGACAGGCGTCTCTTTGCCTTCTTCTGCGCCTCGCACGGCGAATTCCTCTGCCGGATCGGCAAAAGAGAAAAGGTCGTATGCATCTGATGTGCCGCGTCTCATGGGTGTCATGTCATTTGGCAGTGAGAAGCGAGCGGTCATAGAGGTCCATGGGGTGACGTACACGGTCAAAGAAGGAGAGCAGGCAGGACTATGGAATGTTTCCAGCATACAGGGAAAGACGGTCACACTCGCCGGTGCTTCCGGCGTTCTCACACTCAGCACCCGCTGATAAGAACGGCGGGGGCTGTTTTTTGCTGTGCATTTTTGCTTTGCAGCGGTATTTCTGCTCAGGCGCTGGATCTGGATACCAGCGCACATGAGACGATGACCGAAGAGCTTTCCTCCCGCGATCTCCGGATGCCGGAGAAAAAGCCGGATGAGGCCATTGTACAGGTGGCGCCAGCCCCGGAGAAGAAGGTCAGCCTGCATGTGAGCGACGCTCCTGTGGCAGAGGTACTGCGGGGACTCGCGGAGATGACGGGAGAAAATGTCATTTTCTCTTCTCACGTGAAGGAGCGGGTCACGGCCAGTCTGGATGATGTGACGCCGGAAGAAGCGATGACATCCATCATGGCGGCTTGTGGACTTGCCGGGCGGAAAGAGGAAAGTACGCTTATTATTTTTTCCTCCGTAACGGAGAAAGAGTCCGGCATCTTTGCGAAGTCATACCGCCTTTCCTATGCGAATGCCAAGGAAGCTGCCGAAAGCCTGACGGACATGGTATCCAAAGGCAAGGTGTCTTATAACCAGTCGGCCAATACCGTGCTTGTGAGTGGGACGCCGGCCGAGCTGATGCAGGTGGATGCGCTCCTTCGCGGTATGGATATCCCCGAAAAGCAGGTGAAGGTGGAGGCGGAAGTCATCGCAGTCAATAAAAGCTCGGCCAAAGAGCTGGGGCTGGACTGGAATTTCAAAAGCCTCACCGGCAGTGCGGACTATGACCGTGACAGCTGGACGGAGCAGCACTATGTACTGGGGGAAGATGGAAATATCAAGTACGACAGTGATGGAAATCCCAAGATCCGAAACATTGAAAAAAGCGGCTGGGATGTAACGATCCCTGATGGCTACGCCGGTATCTCCTATGGACGTGCGCCGGGCGGGCATCCCTACACCTTCTTCTTTCAGGCAAATCTCAATGCACTGGTCACCAAAGGCAAGGCAAAAGTACTGGCAAAGCCGCACGTCGTCACGATGAATGGCAGGAAAGCCGACATCCTGATCGGGAGCCGCATCCCGGTCATCGTAGAGCATATGGAAAATGGCGTGAAGACCACGACGACAGAGTACAAGGATGCCGGCATCAAGCTCACATATACCCCCATTATCAGTGCAGACAATGAGATCACCGCTGATGTGGAAGCAGAAGTCTCGACGCCCTACCTCGTCCCTGAGATGAAAGCGTACCGCATCATCACGCGCTCGGCGAATACGATGGTGCGTCTGGCATCCGGGCAGCTCCTGGCTATCGGCGGTCTCATCGATAAAGAGGAAGGAAAGACCTTCCGCAAAGTACCTATTTTAGGAGACATCCCGCTTCTGGGAAAACTCTTCCAAAGTCATGGGAAAAGTCTGGAGGAGTCGGAAATCATTATACTTATCAGGGCGGATGTCATCGAGTGAGAAAACAGGTTCTGCAGGCTCATGGGAGAAAGCCAAGCCGAACGCCCCGCCGAACCTGCATTGCTTTTGGGGCAATGACAGCAAGGGGCGCATGTCCTAATGTGCCCCCCTGAACTATACACCTCGATCCTTATCCTTACATCATATATTGGAGCAAAAACATGGCAATTCTACGTATCAACGGTCTGTCGAAATCCTTCGGCATCAAGACTGTCTTTGAAAATGTTTCCTTTGACATCCGAAGCGGGGAACGCATCGGTCTGGTCGGTGCGAATGGCGCGGGCAAGACAACGCTCCTGAAATGCATTCGCGGTGACGAAGAATACGATAAAGGGTCCGTCAAGGCGAGCGACGGTGCCATCATCGGCTACCTCCGTCAGGATTTCAATTACACCTCCCATACCATCCGCGAGGAAATGGAGGAGGCGTGGCGGGATGTCCTCTTTTATAAAGATCGCATCGAAGCGCTGACGAAAGAGCTCGAGCAGCACAAGGACGATGAGAAGCTTATTGAGCAGTATGGCAAGGCGGAAGAGCGATTTGAATTCTTGGGCGGTTATGATTATGAGTCGATGACGAAAAAGATCCTGACCGGGCTCGGCTTTACGCAGGAGGATTGGGACAGAGACATCCACGCCTTCTCCGGTGGGCAGAAGGTCCGTATCAACCTTGCCGCCGCCTTCGTGCGCCATCCGGATTTCCTTCTCTTAGACGAACCGACGAACCACCTCGACATGGGCATGCTCGAGTGGCTCGAAGACTACCTGCGTTCGTACAAAGGCGGGATCCTCATGATCTCCCATGACCGCTATTTCCTGGATGCAGCGGCGACGGGGATCATCGATCTGGAGAACCATCATATCCGAAGCTTCCGCGGAGGCTACTCGCGCTATCTGGAGACAAAGACGAACCAGGATAAAGCCTACCAGAAGGCTTACGACAAGCAGCAGGAGCACATCAAGGAAACGGAAGAGTATATCCGACGCTACAAGGCAGGCATCAAGGCGAAGCAGGCGCGCGGCCGCCAGTCACAGCTGAACCGCCTCGAGCGTCTCGATAAGCCTGTCCATCAGGCGACGCTCCGTTTCCACTTTGATCCGCCGCAGGAATGTGCGGAGAAGGTACTCGACATCGTGCGTGCGAAAGCCTCCTACAAGGATCATCTGATCTTTGAGGATCTGAACCTTCACATCAAAAAAGGGGAGGTACTCGGCCTCATCGGCCCGAATGGCGCGGGCAAGACCACGCTCCTGAAGCTCGTCACGGGAGAAAAGACGGCAGACAGCGGCATCATCCAGCTCGGCAATAATGTGAAGATGGGCTACTACTCGCAGGAGCAGGAGCGACTCCACCCCGAGCTTTCCGTCCTTGACGAAGTGCGTGACACCTTCAATTTCGGAGAGAAGGAAGCCAGAAATATCCTCGGGATGTTCCTGTTCCGCGGCGATGACGTATTCAAGCAGGTCGCCATGCTCTCCGGCGGAGAGAAGGCACGTCTCTCGCTCCTGTGTCTCTTTCTCGAGAAACCGAATTTCCTCATCCTCGACGAACCGACGAACCATCTCGATATCCCCACGAGGGAGATCATGGAGCAGGCCATCCAGGCCTTCGGCGGCACCTCACTCGTCGTCTCGCATGACCGCTATTTCTTAGATAAGATCACGACCCGCATCGTAGAAATGGAAAATGGAAAGCTCACCGAGTACCTCGGGAACTACAGCTACTATAAAGAGAAAAAGCTCGACCTCGAAGCCTTTGAAAAAGACCGCAGCGGGGAAGAGACTGTAGAAGAAGAGCCGGAGGAAGATAAGACTGCGCCTGAGAAGGAACACCAGAAGAAGCAGGAAGTCTCGGCCGTAGAAAAGGAAAAGCTCAGCCATGTGGAAATGGAGATCGGCCGCCTCGAAGCGACGGTCAAGATGTACACTGCGCAGATGAGCATGGATCCGGGCAACTATGCAGACCTTGCCGCCGAGTACGACGAAGCGCAGAAAAAGCTCGAAGCTCTCTATGAGAAATGGGACGAGCTCGCCGCAAGGATGGAATAGGAAACCTGGATGAGAGGCGCCTTTCGAAAAATACCGATGATGGGATGAAAACGGGCCATAGAAAACAACGTATCGGAGAGCGTGCATACGGTGCCTTCAGTCGAATGGTTCAGCCTTCACGAAAAAATTATTTTCCCACTCTTGCGTATACGTGGTATAATAAATTGTATTTCCGAATATATGATAACTTGACGGCTTCACCATAGCGTGAAGTCATCATCAAAAAAGTGCGCCTAGGCGCAATAGGTTGCCCGAGGGGGAAAAGGAAAGAAATGAAAAGAGAAGATATCCGCAACATTGCCATCATCGCTCACGTCGACCATGGTAAGACGACTCTGGTCGATGCCATGCTGAAGCAGAGCCATATTTTCAGAGATAACCAGAAGGTCGCAGAACGCGTCATGGACTCGAATCCACTGGAACGTGAACGCGGCATCACCATCTTGGCGAAAAATACCTCTGTCATGCATGACGGTGTGAAGATCAATATCGTCGACACCCCAGGGCATGCGGACTTCGGCGGCGAAGTTGAACGTATCCTGAACATGGTCGATGGCGTACTGCTCCTCGTCGATGCTCATGAAGGCCCGATGCCGCAGACGAAGTACGTTCTGAGAAAAGCGCTGGAACACAAGCTGAAGCCGATCGTCGTCATCAATAAGATCGACCGTCCGGATCAGCGTATTTCCGATGTCGAAGGCGAGATCCTCGAGCTCTTCATGGAACTCGATGCGGACGATGACCAGCTCGATTTCCCGCTGCTCTATGCATCGGCAAGAAGCGGCATCGCCAAGCTCCACATGAATGATGAAGGCAAGAACCTTGACCCGCTCTTTGATGCGATCCTGAAGTATATCCCATGCCCGGAAGGCGAACCGGATGCCGGCCTGCAGGTCATGGTCACCACGCTCGAAGCGGATGACTACCTCGGCAAGGTCGCTATCGGCCGTGTGACCCGCGGTACCGCGAAGCAGGGGATGCCTGTCGCTATCACCGATGGCGAAAAGATCAGAAGCGACCATATCGGCCAGCTCTTCCACTGGCAGGGCATGAAACGTACACCTGTCGATGAAGCGAAGGTCGGCGACATCATCGCTATGGCCGGCTTCAAAGATATCAATATCGGTGAAACGGTCGCTGATGCGACGAACCCGGAAGCACTGCCGGCGATCCACATCGACGAACCGACCCTGTCCATGGTATTCCATGTCAATAAGAGCCCATTTGCCGGCCGTGAGGGTGACTTCGTCACTTCCCGCCATATCCGTGCCCGTCTCTACAAGGAAATCGAAACGAACGTGGCTCTTCGTGTAGAAGACACGGAAACATCTGATGCATTCAAGGTTTCCGGCCGCGGCGAGCTCCACCTCTCCGTCCTGATCGAGACCATGCGCCGTGAAGGCTTCGAACTCGAAGTCTCCAAGCCGCAGGTCATTTTCAAGGAGATCAATGGACAGAAGTGCGAACCGCTCGAACGTCTGACCATCGAAGTACCGCAGGAATTCATGGGCGCTGTCATGGAAGGTCTTGGACCGAGAAAAGCAGAAATGATCTCCATGGAAGAACTCGCAGGCTATATGAAGATGGAATTCTCCATCCCGGCCCGCGGCCTCATCGGCTTCCGTAATGAACTCCTGACCACCACCCGCGGCACAGGTATCCTCTACCATGTCTTCCAGGGCTATGCGCCATACAAGGGTGATATCCCGGGCAGAACCAGAGGCTCCCTCGTGGCTTTCGAATCCGGTACCACTACCGCATACGGTCTGAACTCCGTCCTCGACCGTGGCGAGCTTTTCCTGGAACCGGGCGTCGAAGTCTATGAAGGTATGATCATCGGTGAAAATACCCGTGATCAGGATATGGATGTCAACCCATGCAAAAAGAAACATCTGACCAACACCCGTGCCTCCGGCTCTGATGATGCCATCAAACTGCCGCCATGCCGCAAGTTCACGCTGGAAGGGGCGCTCGAATGGATCAATGATGATGAACTCGTCGAAGTCACTCCGGAAAGCATCCGCATGAGAAAGATGGTTCTTTCCCGTCAGGCTAGATATAAGAGTGCCAATGTAAAGAAAAGCCAGCAGTAATGGCTGAATAAAAAAACGAACCCGCAAGGGTTCGTTTTTTATTTGGAGGAGAAAATGAGGAATGAAGAATGGTGGTGCGGCGCATCATACAATGAAAGCGCTGCGGATTATTGGAATCACGTAAAATGCGTTGCCCCTTGGAGAAGGGGCAGGCCGAAGGCCAGGGATAGACTGCCTCGAAGAGGCAGATTTCTGCAGAACGGCCAGTAGGTTGCTTGAGGATCACTGAAAAACGATTCACGCAGATGGGACGCTGACAGCTACGCAGAGTTGCGCCTCTGCGGGGCACTCTATCCGGCGCCTCTGGCGCGACCCCTCTCCAGGGGTCTGCTCAGTTGGTGAGGATTTCTTTCCCTCGAAATTTGAAAGCAGGGAGGAGTGGCTAGGGATTAGGGATTGGGGATTAGGAGTGACTGGTGACTGGGATTCTCCGGCATCGTCATCCCGAGCGTAGCCGAGGGATCTCTACTGCCCTTCGGGAATCAGCGTGTATGCGCCGAGGAAAAACGTTGTCTTGGTGCTGTCTCACATCAGGCAATGAGCGTTCTGCCATAGAGATTTCTCGCTTGCGCTCGAAATGACGGCGGCGCGAAGCACTATCAAAACTCTGCGGCGCTTCATTATTTTTATGCGCCGCCCCCGTTGAACCCTCTGAACCTATAGAACCCGCTCTCCCTCTTTCGCACGCAATTAAGGAGCGATACGCCACACGAGCTAATCCTGAACCCTGAACCCTGCCCCCCTTTTGGAAAAGGAGCTACTCTATGCTTTCTCTCATCGTTCGTTTTTGTACGAAATACATGTCCATCGGCGTCGTGCTGATCGGCATTTTCAGTATTTTCTGGCCGGAAGTGATGAAGCCGTTCGCCCCGAAGATCCCGACACTGCTCGGCATCATCATGTTCGGTATGGGCATGAGCCTCACCCCCGGTGATTTCAAGAATGTATTCAAGCAGCCGAAGAATGTAGCGATCGGCACGGTGCTGCAGTTCGTCATCATGCCGGCCGCTGCTTTCGCACTGATTCATCTCTTTGCTCTTCCGCCGGAAATCGCGATCGGCGTCATCTTGGTCGGCTGCTGCCCCGGCGGCACGGCTTCGAATGTCATTTCCTACATCGCCAAAGCGGACGTCGCTCTGTCCGTATCCATGACGATGGTGAATACCATCCTTGCGCCATTTGTCACACCATTTTTGGTATGGCTCATTGCCGGTGCCTGGGTCGATATCGATTTCATGTCCATGATGATGTCCATCGTGAAGATGGTGCTCCTGCCGCTCCTCGTCGGTGTCGGCATCAATACTTTCTTCCCGCGTCAGGTGAAGAAGGTGAATACGATCATGCCGATGTTCTCAGCGCTGGTCGTCATCATCACGGTCGGCTGCGTGGTCTCCCTCTCCGGCCGCACCATCCTTGACAACGGCCTTGTGATCCTCGCCGTCGTCATCCTGCATAACCTTTGCGGCATGCTGCTCGGCAATTTCTGTGCCCGCCGCTTCGGTCTCAATAAGGCGCAGACCCGCGCGATGACCATCGAGGTCGGCATGCAGAATTCCGGTCTGGCTTCCACGCTGGCTCTCATGTACTTCACCGCGGCCGGCGGCATCGCAGGCGCGATCTTCTCCGTCTGGCACAATGTGTCCGGCTCTCTCTTCGCCTCCTACTGTGTAGGCAAGGACGAGGAAGCAGAGAAGGAGACGAAGATTTCTTCCGCTGTCGAATTGAAATAGTTTCCCGCAAGCAAAAAGAGATTCCGATTTTCGGAATCTCTTTTTATTTAGTGATGAAATAGCGCACCACACCTTGCCGACCTGAAAAATTTCCCTTCTAACTGATCCTCAGCACACGTCTCCCCTCTTCCCAGCCGCCGAGGTGGCGGAGGAAGAAGCGGGCGATGATGCCTGTGATGAAGACGGAAATCAGCGTGCCTTCACGGACGCCCTCGATGCTCCCGATTTCCACATAGGAGAGACAGATGGCGAGCGTCACGAGGATCCCATCGTTTGCGATCTTGACCTTGCCGAAGTCCAGGTGATAGGTGTCTGAAACGGTATAGACCAATCCCTCCCCCGGAAGCTTCAGGACGTCCGCGATGCCCTGAAGTGCCACCCCCAGAGAAACCATGGACGCGCCGAGGAAAAGAATGATGAGCTTTTGCCAGTAAGCGTCCGGCGTGATATTTCCCAAAGCATGCATGCAGAGGTCGATGAAGGCAGCAAAAATCATCGTCATAGGCGCCTGCAGCAGCTGCACCTTCGGAAATTCCTTTCTGAGTATCAGCATCTGTCCCAAAAGGAAGACCATATTGACCGCAAAGGTCGTCTCCCCGAACGTGAAGGGAAATGTCTCGCTCATGACATAGGGCAGACTGGAAATCGGAGAAGTCCCGAGAAAACTTTTCACCACCAGCACAATACCGGCGGACTGGATCCATAAAGCCACTAAAAAAAGCAGCCAACGCCTGACAACAGACATGCTATTCCTCCTTTATAGTATGTCTATTGTACGGCGAAGACCACTCGGGTGTCAAATGATTTAGTGTGCAGGTTGATGGGTTCAAGGTTCAGGGTTAGCCCGCGGGGCGGGTCGCCCTTTGATTCCGTTTGAAAGCCTCGCTTGAATGAGAAATTAGAAATGAGAAATGCGAAATGGTGGTGCGGTGCGAAAAATAATGAAGCACCGCAGAATTTTGATAGCGCTTCGCGCCGTCGTCATCGAAAGCGTTGCCGAGAGATCTCTCCTGCAGAACGGTCAGCTTGCTAATTGCGCTGTTTCAACTACCGCTTGCTTCTAATCCCTAGCCACCAGTCACCAGTCACTCCTAATCCCTAGCCACTCATCCCTGCTTTCAAACTTGTGGTGGCGGCTTCGCCGCGAATATATATAGGGCGATGCCCGAAAGTTTCTTGGCTGGCAGGTTTCCCTTTTAGATTTTTCAAACATCGACCGCCTGACCGCAAACAAAAAAGATTCCTCCGCTTCGGTCGGAATGACGATAAGAGATTACCGCTCCTCTAAAACTCCGCGACGCTTAGATCCTTCATTCCTAATTCGGGCAAAGATTTCATTCCCCATCAAGGGGCAGCACGCCCTCGGGGCTAACCCTGAATCTCCAAATTATATCTCATCCTCGTCTTGAATATGCAGTTTCTTTCTCCAGTAGCGAGAATAAATTGCCCCCAGAGGATTGTGCGCGAGAAGTCTGTCTTTCACGACAAGAGATGTGACGGGGCCTACTGCATTTGATGTGAAGATCGTGTCATGTCCCACGCAAAGGCCGCAGATGATATTGAGATCCACGCCTTTTTCCGCCAGAAACCTTGCCTGATACTTCGGATTGCACATCGCTTCATGCTCCGCTTCCGGATGCACCTGCTTTAAGCCGAAGTTTTTCTTCGCGAAGGAACAGTTCTTGCAGCAGAGGGAGTAGACCTCAAAGCCCTGCTGTCGGAAGTATTTCACGATGTACCTGGCTTCTTCATGAAGACCGATACAGAAGGCCAGTCCGAGCTTCTTGTAGCCCATCCGTTTGGCAAATTCAGCGGTCTCCTGCAGACGGCAGATGTCGCTGTAGTATGTCCCTTCGACATAGGCCGCCGCCTCCATGATTTTCCGTTCTTCTTCGGTATAGGCCTTACGGATCTCCTCTTCTTTCACACCCGTACAATTCGCCCCACGGGTATAGCAGGCATGATGCGGGCAGTTTGCACAATCAGCTTTCATAATGGTTCCTCCTTTTGTTTTTACACCTGTCCCTATTATAGCGCAAAAAAGAAAGTTAGGGATTGGGGAGTGAATGGTAACTGGTGACTAGGGACTAGGGGGGATGGAACGTCATTCACCATTCTCGCCCCTTCCTTTGGAAGGGGCAGTCGAGCGCAGCGAGACGGGGTTGGTCGCGCGCTTGTTGAAAATACGGTTTCTCCGTGTCGTCATCCCAAGAAAACAACACCTGTGTGCTGCCTCTTTCTACTTTCGCGCGTCCTTTATCGGTCTGCAAGGAGGATTTCTCGACTTCGCTCGAAATGACGATACACATGAAACGGCTTCCACCATTGTTCTTTCTCTTCCATTCCGATACAATAAAGAAAATCAATTTCCCACTTGTTGTAAAAGGAGACCGCCTATGACTTCTTTCCTGCTCTTGACGGCCATTGTGATCTTTGCCTGTGTGTTTTTGAACCGTGTCTCGGACAAGCTCGGCATCCCTGTGCTTCTCGCCTTTATCCTGCTCGGCATGTTTTTCGGCTCGGATGGTCCTATCAATATTGCTTTTGAAAACTACAACTTTGCTGAAGAGATCTGCTCGACCGCACTCATTTTCATCATGTTCTATGGGGGCTTCGGGACGAACTGGTCCATGGCAAAGCCTGTCGCCGCCCCTGCGATCGTGCTTTCGAGTGCGGGCGTCGTCGTGACAGCCCTTTTGACAGGCGGATTCATCCACTTCATCCTAGGCGAACCATGGCTTCTGAGCTTCCTCATGGGGTCGGTCATCGCCTCGACTGACGCTGCATCCGTCTTCTCCATCCTCCGTGCGAAAAGGCTGAATCTCAAGTATCACACCGCCTCGCTTCTGGAAGTAGAGAGCGGCAGTAACGATCCCGCCGCTTACATGATGACGATCATCTGCATTTCTCTCATGCATGGTTCCGCTGACCTTTGGGGAACGCTCATCCTTCTCGCAGCGCAGATCGTTTTCGGGCTTGCCTTCGGCTTCGGCATCGCAGCCATCTCGAAGTGGGCGCTGAAAAAGACCGACTATCTCGCAGGCGGCTTCGACATGGTGCTTTTGACCGCCATCGCTATCTTTGCCTATGCCGCTCCCGCAATGCTGGATGGAAATGGCTACCTCTCCGCCTATATTGCCGGCATCATTTTAGGAAACAGCGATTTCCCCGGAAAACGCTCTATCGTTCATTTCTTCAATGGCGCAACGAATCTCCTCTCCATGATGATCTTCTTCCTGCTGGGGCTTCTCTCCACGCCGTCGAAGCTCCCTGAGATCGCATGGCCTGCCTTCCTCATCGCGCTCTTCCTGACCTTCGTGGCACGGCCCCTCGGCGTCTTCGCTCTCCTTGCCCCTTTCAAAACGCCCGCTGCCGCAAGCGCACTGATCTCCTTCGCAGGCCTTCGCGGGGCTTCCGCCATCGTCTTTGCCATCGTTGCTTATACGCAGGCGCCGGTGAATGACATCGTCTTCCATGTCACCTTCTTCATCGTTCTTCTTTCCATCCTCTTTCAGGGCGCGCTTCTGCCGCTCGCAGCGAAGAAGCTCTCTATGATCGATCATGAGAGCGATGTCATGAAGTCCTTCACCGACTACACGGAAGAGATGCCGGTACAATTCATCCAGTTCACCCTGCCCGCGGGGCATGCGTGGTGCGGACAGGCGCTCTCGGAGATCGCATTCCCTCCTGAAACGCTCGCCATCCTTCTTTCCCGCGGCGCCGAGAAAATCATCCCGAATGGTGACACGAGGCTCTCTGCCGGAGATACACTCGTCCTTTCCGCTTTGAGCGTCGCTCCTGTCACAGGCCTTGCCCTCTCGGAGATCCATGTCACGAAGAAGAGCCGCTATTACCAGAAAAGCCTCTCCTCTCTCCAACTCCCCCACGGTCATCTTGTCGTCCTCATCCTAAGACAGGGAGAAGTCATCATCCCGAAAGGAGATACCGTACTCGATGCAGGAGACGTGATGGTGATGAATGGGAAAAATTAGTGACTGGTGACTAGTAGCTAGGGGCTAGGAAATTCTCGCAAGCTGAGCAGCCCCTGGAGAAGGGTCGCGCCAACGGTGCCGGATAGAGTGCCCCGCAGGGGCAAAACTCTACGTAGCCGTCAGCGTCCCATCTGCGTGAATCGTTTTTCGGCTATCCCCAAGCAACCCACTGGCGTTAGGTTTCACCGGTTCAACATGTTCTACCGGTTCTACAGGTTCTACAGGTTCAGCGGGGAAGGTGCGGCGCATAAAAATATAGAAGCGCCGCAGAGTTTTAGATAGCGCTTCGCGCCGTCGTCATTTCGAGCGTAGCCGAGAAATCTCTATGGCAG
>OHYE01001068.1_pt1 | contig 12232 bp, 7 predicted proteins | sample 1580141 | NCBI WGS metagenome assembly OHYE01 (sample SAMEA3882530, study PRJEB24775) | human gut metagenome | biome: human-associated habitat; feature: intestine environment; material: feces | place: Netherlands | collected 2009/2010 | reverse complement strand
GGATGTACTTGACAACTACGCTAAAGACATGTTGAAAAATAAGCAAACACTTCAGAACATCATCGACCGTGCGGTTGAGGAGAAATTGGCTGCTTGGTTGAAAGAGCAAGTGGAACTTGATGTTAAGGAGGTAACCGCTGACGAGTTCAACAAACTTTTTGAATAAAAAGATCTTTACTCGGCCTCTTAGGAGGTTGTTTTATATCAAAAAAGGGATTTCTCTCTAAAAATATCTTAGCGGATAGCAAAATAAATTGTTTCTTTCAGAAATTTATTTATAACTTTGTTTTTCCGTTAAGTCACAGAGGGAAATCCCTTTTTACGTCTTCTCGGTAAATAAAAGATAGGAGAAAATATGGAAGATTTTAGAAAGTATGCTACAAAGCATTTAGGTATGAGTGGTACGGCTCTGGATAGTTATATGAACATCTCCAGTAGCTATATCTCCCCGACAATTATAGAGGAACGACAGCTGAATGTCGCTCAAATGGATGTATTCTCTCGGTTGATGATGGACCGTATTATTTTCTTGGGCACGCAAGTGGATGATTATACCGCTAACGTGATTCAAGCGCAGTTGTTGTATCTGGATTCCAGTGATCCCGGAAAGGACATCTCTATTTATATCAATTCGCCGGGTGGCTCTGTATATGCGGGCTACGGCATTTACGACACGATGCAGTTTATCTCCAGCGACGTATCTACGATTTGTACGGGTATGGCCGCCTCTATGGCGTCTGTCTTATTGGTGGCGGGAACCAAGGGAAAACGTTTCGGCTTGAAGCACTCCCGTGTAATGATCCATCAACCGCTTGGCGGCGTACAAGGACAGGCTTCAGACATCGAGATTACCGCTCGCGAGATCTTGAAGGTTAAGAAAGAACTGTACACCATAATCTCGGATCATTCAGGTAGACCCTATGAGGAGATCGAGCGCGATGGCGACCGTGATTTCTGGATGACCGCGGAGGAAGCGAAAAAGTATGGCATGATCGACGATGTTTTAACACGTAAATAACAAAAACAACAATAAGAAACTATGGCCAAAACAACAGGCGATACATGTACGTTTTGCGGCAGGAGTAGCCGTGATGTTAATTTGCTTATCAATGGGATCTCTGGTTGTATTTGCGATGATTGTGCCCGGCAGGCGTATGAGATCGTAAAGGAGCAGACAGGAGGTAAGAAAACTTCTTTTGGTTTGAAGCAGAAAGATCTGCCTAAACCGGAAGATATCAAGACTTTCTTGGATCAGTACGTGATCGGGCAGGATGACGCGAAGCGTTATCTGTCGGTATCGGTATACAACCATTACAAGCGTTTACTTCAAAAGGTTACCGCCGACGATGTGGAGATAGAGAAATCTAATATTATCATGGTGGGCGCTACCGGTACGGGCAAGACTTTGTTAGCCCGTACGATCGCTAAGTTATTGCATGTCCCGTTCGCTATCGTGGACGCTACGGTACTTACCGAGGCAGGTTACGTGGGGGAGGATATCGAGAGTATCTTGACCCGGCTATTGCAAGCGGCGGATTATGATGTGGAGGCGGCCCAACGGGGTATCGTCTTCATCGATGAGATCGATAAGATCGCACGTAAGAGCGATAATCCGTCTATCACTCGGGATGTCAGCGGTGAGGGTGTACAGCAAGGTTTGCTGAAACTTCTAGAAGGATCGATCGTGAATGTGCCTCCTCAGGGGGGACGTAAGCATCCGGAGCAAAAGATGATCGCGGTGGATACGAAGAATATCCTGTTCGTTTGCGGTGGTGCTTTCGATGGAATCGAAAAGAAGATCGCTCAACGCTTAAATACCCGTGTGGTCGGTTATTCGGCTAGTTTGGGTACGGCTACCGTAGACCGGAATAATTTACTGAAATACATCACCCCGACTGATTTGAAGTCGTTTGGCTTGATCCCGGAGATTATCGGTCGTTTACCTATCCTCACGTATCTGAATCCGCTGGATCGTGATACGCTTCGTAACATCTTGACCGAGCCGAAGAACTCCATTATCAAGCAATATGTCAAATTGTTCGAGATGGATGGCATTAAGCTGACGTTCGATGAGAAAGTCTATGAGTTTATCGTGGATAAGGCGCTTGAGTTTAAGCTGGGTGCCCGTGGGTTACGTTCAATCGTAGAAGCCGTGATGATGGACGCTATGTACAGTATGCCATCTCAAAAAGTAAAGGAACTCCATGTAACGTTGGAGTATGCGAAAGAGAAATTTGAAAAATCGGACGTGAACCGTTTACAGGTCGCGTAAACGTAGGCGGTTTACTATAAATAATACGAAGTATGGCAAAGAAGGATCATTTAACAGAAGAGCTAAATCGGCACTTTGGCTTCGGTACCTTTAAGGGGAACCAGAAGGCTATTATTGAGAACGTGCTGGCCGGGAAGGATACTTTTGTATTAATGCCGACGGGGGGAGGTAAATCTCTTTGTTATCAATTACCATCCATACTAATGGAAGGAACTGCGATCGTGATATCTCCGTTGATCGCTTTGATGAAGAATCAGGTGGACGCGATGCGGAATTTCAGTGAGGAAGATGGGGTCGCCCATTTTATCAATTCCTCTTTGAATAAGTCGGCTATCGACCAGGTGAAATCGGATATATTATCAGGACGTACCAAGTTGCTGTATGTAGCACCGGAGTCCTTGACCAAGGAAGAGAACGTGGATTTTCTGCGTCAGGTAAAGATCTCTTTCTATGCGGTGGACGAGGCGCATTGTATCTCGGAATGGGGACATGATTTCCGTCCGGAATATCGAAGAATCCGTCCGATCATCAATGAGATCGGTAAACGTCCGTTAATCGCTCTGACCGCTACCGCCACACCTAAGGTGCAGCACGATATCCAGAAGAATCTGGGTATGATAGACGCTACAGTCTTTAAATCATCCTTCAACCGCTCTAATTTGTATTATGAGGTTCGTCCGAAAGGAACGAATATAGACCGCGAGATCATTAAGTATATTAAAGCCAACGAGGGTAAATCGGGTATCGTATATTGTTTGAGCCGTAAAAAGGTGGAGGAATTTGCCGACATCTTGAAAGCCAACGGGATAAAGGCGTTGCCTTACCATGCGGGAATGGATTCGCAAGTACGTTCCGCCAATCAGGATGCCTTCCTGATGGAACAGGCGGATGTGATCGTGGCTACGATCGCTTTCGGTATGGGTATCGACAAGCCGGATGTCCGTTATGTGATTCATTACGATATCCCGAAGAGCCTAGAAGGTTATTACCAGGAAACCGGTCGTGCCGGTAGGGATGGCGGAGAAGGCCAATGTATCGCTTTCTATGCTTATAAGGACTTGCAAAAATTGGAGAAATTCATGCAAGGAAAGCCCGTGGCCGAACAGGAAATCGGCAAACAGTTGCTTTTAGAGACTGCGGCCTATGCCGAGACTTCCGTCTGCCGGAGAAAAGTGCTATTGCATTATTTCGGTGAGGAATACCTGGAAGATAATTGTGGTAATTGTGATAATTGTTTGAACCCAAAGAAGCAGGTGGAAGCGAAGGAATTGTTAAGTGCGGTACTGGAGGTTATCAGTACGTTGAAAGAAAAGTTTAAGGCAGATTATATCGTAAATATTTTGGTAGGTAACGAAACCTCCGAAATCCAAAATTACAAGCACAATGAATTAGAGGTCTTCGGTTCCGGACAGGACGAGGATGATAAAACTTGGAACGCCGTTATTCGCCAGGCTTTAATCGCTGGCTATTTAGCGAAGGATATTGAGAATTATGGTTTGCTGAAAATCACGGAAAAAGGTAAGGAGTTCATGAAGAAGCCGGTATCGTTCAAGATTACCGAGGACAATGAATTCGAGGAAGAGGAAGAGGAAGTTCCGGTTCGTGGGGGAGCCTCTTGTGCGGTAGACCCGGTTCTTTATTCCATGATGAAGGATTTGCGTAAGAAATTATCCAAGCGGTTGGAAGTTCCGCCTTTCGTGATTTTCCAAGATCCCTCTTTGGAGGCTATGGCTACTACTTATCCGATCACGTTGGACGAGTTGCAGAATATCCCGGGAGTGGGCGCTGGTAAGGCGAAACGTTATGGCAAGGAGTTCATTGAGTTGATCAAGAAACATGTAGAGGAGAACGAGATTGAGCGTCCGGAGGATTTGCGCGTACGTACGGTCGCTAATAAGTCCAAGTTGAAGGTCTCAATCATTCAGCGGATCGACCGCAAGGTGGCGCTGGACGAGATCGCGTTGACTAACGGACTTGAGTTCACCGAGCTTTTGGATGAGATCGAGGCGATCGTATATTCCGGTACACGTATCAATATCGATTATTTCTTGAATGATGTGATGGATGAGGATCATATCGAGGATATTTACGAGTATTTCAAGGACTCGGAGACCGACGGTCTGGAAGACGCCATCGAGGAATTAGGCGGTGACTATACGGAAGAGGAGATTCGCTTGGTCCGTATCAAGTTCTTGTCTGAAATGGCAAACTAATGGAAGGGTGGCCCGGTTCCACTCTAAAGAAAAAACAAATAAAGAAGCTTATTGTTCCTTCCGAAAGAGATTTATTTTTCCTTCGGAAGGAATTTTGTTTTCGTTCGGATGAAAGTTTATTTTCTTCTGAATCGAATTTTTAATTTCTCCCGTATCGATTTATTGCGTGAAAAGTCGTATATTTGCACGCAATAATTTTTAAAGCATAAGTTCTATGTCATTTATTGCAGACAGGGTCGTTATGGATGGGTTAACGTTTGACGATGTATTGTTAATCCCAGCTTATTCGGAAGTTCTTCCTCGTAATGTCGATCTCACGACAAAGTTTTCACGTAATATCACATTGAATATACCGATGGTATCGGCCGCTATGGATACGGTTACCGAGGCCAAGTTGGCTATCGCTATCGCCCGTGAGGGAGGTATTGGTGTGATTCATAAAAACATGACGATCGCCGAGCAGGCAAAGCAGGTCCAGACCGTTAAACGTGCGGAGAATGGAATGATCTATGATCCGGTGACTATCACGAAGGGCAAACGTGTGGCGGATGCCTTGGCAATGATGGCTGAATATAAGATTGGCGGTATTCCCGTGGTGGATGAAGGCGGGTATTTGGTTGGTATCGTGACGAACCGTGACTTGCGTTTCGAAAAGGATATGAACCGCTCTATCGATGAGGTGATGACGAAAGAGAATTTGGTCGTAACCGGACAATCTACGGATATGGAGGCCGCCGCTCAGATCCTTCAGGAACATAAGATCGAGAAGTTACCGGTGGTTGATAGCCATAATAAGTTGATCGGCTTGATTACCTATAAAGATATAACGAAAGCGAAAGATAAACCGAAGGCTTGCAAGGATTCGAAAGGTCGTTTGCGTGTAGCTGCCGGTGTAGGCGTTACGTTCAATACCTTCGAGCGTGTAGCCGCTTTGGTGGATGCCGGGGTGGATGCTTTGGTGATCGACACGGCACATGGTCACTCAAAAGGTGTGGTGGATGTCTTGAAACAGATTAAGGCGCAATATCCGCATATTGATTGTGTGGTCGGTAATATCGCTACGGGCGAGGCTGCTAAATATTTAGTGGAAGCCGGGGCGGACGCCGTGAAGGTAGGTATCGGTCCGGGTTCGATTTGTACAACTCGTGTGATCGCTGGTGTGGGTGTTCCCCAGTTGTCGGCTATTTACGATGTGGCGAAGGCGTTGGAAGGAACTGGTGTGCCTTTGATCGCTGACGGTGGCTTGCGTTACTCCGGTGATATCGTGAAGGCGATCGCCGCTGGTGGATCTTCCGTGATGATGGGATCTCTGTTGGCGGGTGTAGAGGAGTCGCCGGGCGATACGATTATCTTCAATGGCCGAAAGTTTAAGTCTTACCGTGGAATGGGGTCGTTGGAAGCTATGCAAAAGGGGTCCAAGGATCGGTATTTCCAAGATGTGGAGGACGACGTGAAGAAGCTGGTTCCGGAGGGAATCGCTGCCCGTGTTCCGTTTAAGGGTTCTTTGTATGAGGTCATTTACCAAATGGTAGGTGGTTTACGTGCGGGAATGGGTTATTGCGGGGCTCATAATATCGAGGAGTTGCATAAAGCTCGTTTTACTCGAATCACCAATGCAGGTGTGCAAGAGAGCCATCCGCATGACGTAGCGATCACGCAAGAGGCTCCGAATTATAGCCGCGGTGAATAGTAATACAAGTTTTACGTTTTATAAAAAACACTAATTTAATGGGATAGCATACTTTTCTTGTCGGCTCTCCGTTAGATTAGTGTTATTTTTGTAATGTATATTCGTGCTATGGTAAAAGAATTTTTGATGAAAAAGTTACTTATTTCATTAGGGGTATTCGCTTGTGTGACAGTTAACGCTCAAACCGCATCCGATTCGGTCGTTATGATGGTCGCTGGAAAACAAGTGCCTTTATCTGAATTTATTTTTATCGCAGAGAAGAATGGAGAGGTGGATTTATCGAATACAAAGTCCGTCAAAAACTATGTCGAGCTATTTAAAAATTTTAAGCTAAAAGTAGCGGAGGCGGAATCTTTAGGGATCGACCAGACATCCTCATTCAAAAGTGAGCTGGATGGATACCGGGCTCAGTTGATCGATAGCTATATGTCGGATAAGGAGGGTGAGAAAGCGGCTGCCCGTGCGGTATATGACCGGGGGGATCACTCGGTAGAGTTGACCCACATCTTATTCCGTTTGCCGGAGAAGACGGTCTCCAAAGATACGGTAGCTGTATATCAAGAAGCCATGCGAGTATACGAACGTCTCCAGAAAGGAGAAGATATGGAAACAGTCGGAAAAGCTTTGGCCGAGAAGGACAAGGAGCATGTCGCTTGCGAATATGTACGTTGCTTGCTCCCGATGCAATCCCTGAAAGTGTTCGAGGATGCCGCCTATTCTTTGCCGATTGGCGTGGTGTCTGAACCTGTTCGCACGAAATTAGGATTTCATTTAATAAAAGTCCATAGCCGCAAACCTAATCCGGGACGGGTACGTGTCGCTCATATCTTGATCGCATTCCCGAAAGATTCCGCTATTCAGGACTCATCGGCTTTTCTGGCAAAAGCGCAAGCTGTCTATAAGCAAGTACAAGAGGGTGCGGATTTCGGTGAGTTGGCGAAAGAGTATTCGGGGGATGCGGCTTCCGCTAAAAAAGGGGGGGTATTACCTTGGTTCGGGATCGGCGAGATGGTCCAGCCTTTTGAGCAAGCCGCTTTTGCGTTGAGCAAGCCGGGTGATTTATCCGGGGTGGTGGAAACTCGTTTTGGTTACCATATCATTAAGTTGATCGATAAGAAGGGACGCCCTTCGTTTGAGGAAGAGGAAAAAGCCTTGTCGAGACGTATGGGGCAGGGTGAACGTAACTTCGAGTTATATAAAGCTTTCGACGATCGTATGAAAAAAGAATACGGATACGTTTTCTATCCGGAAGCCTATGCGGAGCTGCAAGCGTTATGTAATGATTGTTTCCCCACGGACGAGGCGTTTTATGAGAAAGCGAAGGATATGAACAAGACGCTTATGCAATTGGATGGAAAGGATTTCCCGCAAGCGGAGTTCGCTTATTATATCCAACGTTGCCCGTTCTCGACAAAAACGTATGCGGGTGATTTTATGCAAGAGGTCTATGATTTGTTTATCCGCGATATCGTAACGACCGCCGAGCGTAAGAATCTGGAGACAAAACATCCGGAGATCCCTCATTTGATGCAGGAGTACCGGGATGGGATTCTGTTGTTTGAGGTCAGCAACCGGGAGATCTGGAGCAAACCCTCCGCCCAGCAGAAGGTGTTGGAAGCGAAGTGGATTGCGGATTTGAATAAAAAATATCCGGTGACTGTCAACTGGAAATTATTGAAGAAACTAAAGAAATAAAATAAAGATAGATATGAGGATAGTCTTCATGTTCCTAGCGTTCGTTGTGTTGTTGGGTGCCTGTAAAGGTTCTCAGCCAGCTGATACTACGGATGTCTTGGTTAGCGTGAAAGGACGTACCCTAAATCGTTCGGAGGTGAATAAGCTAATACCCCGGGGGATTTCCTCCGCTGATAGTCTGTTGCTGGCCGAGAGCTTTACCAAGAAATGGGTAAAGGATGTATTGGTGTACGATGTGGCTTTGCGTAACTTGGGGGATGAGAAAGAGGAGGTCGATAAATTGGTAGAGGAGTACAGGCGTTCCTTGGTTCGTTACCGTTATCAGGAACGATTGGTGGAGGAGAAGCTGAAAACTGATATCCGGGAAAGTGATAAATTAAACTATTACGAGGAAAACCAGAAAAAGTTTATCTTGGATAAAGGCTTGATCAAGGGATTATTCTTGAAAATCCCGGTTGATGCCCCGGGACTTACCGACGTCAAAAAGTGGTACAAATCCACAGATGTGGCCTCTTTAGAAAAAATTGAGAAATATAGTGTGCAAAATGCCACGATTTATGAGTACTTTTACGACAAATGGGTTGATTTCGATGAGGTAATGGATAATATACCGATCCATGTGTCGAATCCGAATGCGTTTCTGAAGGCGAATAAGTATGTTGAGGTGGCGGATAGCAGTTATTGTTATCTGTTGAATATCAAGGAATATTTACCTTCCGGCAGTGTGGAGCCATATGATTATGCCAGTCCGCACGTCACGGAAATGCTGGTCAACCAACGAAAAGTTGAATTCTTGAAAAAATTTGAAGACGAGTTATATAACGATGCGATCCGGAGCGGTGACGTGGAATTCCATTCCGAGCCGTGATCTCTAATTTTATAAATGGGTAGACATGATGAAAAAGATTTTAAGTGTATTCTTTCTTGCCTGTTGTTCTTGCATTGTAATGGCGCAAGACAATGTGATCGATGAAATTGTGTGGGTGGTAGGAGATGACGCTATTTTACGTTCGGATATTGAGACGCAGCGTTTGTATAATCAAAACGAGGGGGTCCGTTTGGATGGCGACCCGTATTGCGTGATCCCGGAGCAGATGGCGATACAGAAACTATATCTGAATCAAGCAAAGATCGATAGTATCACCGTGAACGAGAACCAAGTGATCCAGAGCGTGGATCAATGGATGAACATGGCTGTGAACCAAATCGGGTCTCGCGAGAAATTGGAGGAATATTTCGGTAAGAAATTTTCCCAGATCAAGGATGAGCGTAAGGAGATGGTGCGGGAGCAGCAGGTAGTGCAACAGATGCAGCATCAATTGATCGGCGAGATCAAGCTGACACCTTCCGAGGTGCGTAAATATTTCAGCCAGTTGTCTCAGGATAGCCTGCCGAACATCCCTACGACAGTAGAGGTGCAAATCGTTACCTTGGAACCGAAGATTCCGTTTGAGGAAACAGACGCTATCAAGGCCCGCTTACGTGATTTCACGGAGCAGGTTAATTCCGGCAAGATGGAATTCTCCACGTTGGCCCGTTTGTACTCGGAAGATCCGGGTTCGGCGTCTCGAGGTGGTGAGCTGGGTTTCATGAGCAAGACACAGCTGTTGCCGGAGTTCGCGAACGTCGCGTTCAACTTGAAAGACCCGAAACGTGTCTCCCAGATCGTACAGACGGAGTATGGTTACCATATCATCCAATTGATCGAGAAGCGTGGAGACCGTATTAACTGCCGCCATATCTTATTGAAACCGAAGGTTTCCGATAAGGAGTTGGCGGATGCTACCACTCGTCTGGATTCATTGTACAATGATTTGCAGGCGAATAAGTTCACGTTTGAGGAAGCCGCTACATTCGTCTCTTACGACAAGGATACACGTAATAATAAGGGTTTGATGGTAAACCAAGATTACGAGAGCAGCAATATGGGAACCCCTAAGTTCGAGATGCAAGAACTTCCACAGGAAATCGGTAAGGTGGTATATGACATGAAAGTCGGAGAGATCTCCAAGCCTTTTACCATGTTGACGAACAAGCAGAAAGAGGTAGTAGCTATTGTTAAGCTGAAAGCTCGGACGGAAGGACATAAGGCGAATTTGGCCGATGACTTCCAAGCTTTGAAAGCGATCGTAGAGGCTAAGAAACGTGAGGAATTATTGAACGACTGGATCACGAAGAAACAAAAATCAACCTATGTGCGTATTAGTGACGGTTGGAGGAATTGTGATTTCAAATATCCGGGTTGGATTAAGGAATGAGACTAATTAACAGGTTATTTCTAGCGCTCTTATCGTGTGCTTTATCGGTTGGCGTATTTGCGCAAACGCAAGATAGCACGGTGGTAGCCGCCAAAGATAGTGTCGCTCCCAAGAAGACGAAGGTCTTTTTGGAGCATGCGAATACGCTTTCGTTCGATAAGGAGAGGAACGCCGAGGCTCAAGTACTGAATGGTGATGTTTGTTTTCGCCATGATAGTTCGTATATGTATTGCGATAGCGCATATTTCTTTGAGCAGACCAATTCCTTGGAAGCGTTTAGTAATGTTCGGATGGAACAAGGGGATACCTTGTTCGTGTATGGAAATTACCTGTTTTACGATGGAAATACCCAGATCGCTTATTTGCGGGAGAATGTCCGCATGGAGAATGGGCAGGTTACCTTGTTTACGGATAGCGGATATTATTTCGACGGAGGTCTGATTGTCGATTCCTTGAATCAGCTCTCTTCTTTTTACGGGCAATATTCGCCTAGTACGAAATTGGCTATCTTCAATGATAGCGTCCGTCTGGAGAATGAGCAATTCACGTTGTATTCCGATACCTTGCATTATAATACGGACTCGAAGATCGCCACGATACTCGGACCATCCATTATCGTGTCGGATAGCGGCACGATCTATTCTTCCAGGGGTTGGTACGATACCGTGAATAATACCTCTTTGCTATTGGATCGTTCTCAGGTGGTTTCCGGCGACCGTATCTTGACGGGCGACTCTATCGCCTACAACCGGGAACTGGGTTTTGGGGAAGCGTTCGGTAATATGAGTCTGCAAGACACGGCGCAGCATGTCATGCTGGAAGGCCAATATGGCTTTTACAATGAGAAGACCGAGTATGCTTTCGCTACGGATAGCGCCCGTTTCTTGGAATTCAGCCAAGGGGATACATTGTTTCTGCATGGTGATACCTTGAAGATGACTACGGTGGACTCCCTTTACCGGGAAGTAAAAGCTTATTACGGCGTCCGTTTCTATCGGACGGATATGCAAGGTGTTTGCGATTCGATGCAGTTTAATACAAGAGACTCTATATTATATATGTATACGGACCCTATCGTTTGGAATGAACAGTATCAGATCTATGGGGATACGATCTTGATATTTATGAATGATAGCTCGATCGATTTCGCTCACGTGAAGCAATTCGCTTTCGCGATACAGCAAATCGATTCTACTGCGTTCAATCAATTAAAGGGAAATGACTTGAAGGCTTATTTCGAGGGACAGGTCGTGAATCAGATCGATGTGTCGGGCAACGCCGAATCGATTTTCTTCCCATTGGAGAAGGACGGTTCGATGGTCGGCATGAACGAGACCAAGAGCGGTTTCCTTACGATCTGGCTAAAAGACAATAAGTTGGATAAACTGAAGATCTGGCCGACTCCAACAGGTACGATGACCCCTATTCCTGATTTGAAGCCCGACCAGAAATACTTGAAAGACTTTTATTGGTTTGATTATATCCGTCCGAAAGATAAGGATGATATTTATCAGGTCGTGAAAAGAAAAGCTCAAGATGCTCCGAAAAGAAGCAATAAATTCGTACATTAGCGTCGTATTCATAATTAATAGGTAAAGCTATGGCACTTTTCTCGTTTTATAACATGCGTAAACCGCGTCAATATGATCATAAGCCTATTTATTGGGACCCCCATAAGGAAGCCTTGGAGGAACGTATAAGTAAGGTCAAACGTGAAATGGGTGTAGAGGAATCGTTGGAGGAATATAAGCCGCATATCAAGGGAACTTTTATTGAAGGCACCTCACATTTGAAGAGAAGCGTGGGGCGGGGCGAGGATTCCCGGGCTCGTAAGTATAAGAATGTGAAACTGGCGGTAGCCTTGGCTGTCTTGGCTGCTTTCTTTTGGTATTTGTTCTGGTAATGAGCGATATCATTCATTTACTTCCGGATCATATCGCCAATCAAATCGCGGCGGGAGAGGTGATTCAACGTCCGGCCTCTGTCGTTAAAGAGTTGGTCGAGAATGCGGTGGACGCTGGCGCTTCCAATATCCAAGTGAACATTAAGGATGCGGGTAAGACATTGATACAGGTGATCGATGACGGGAAAGGTATGTCCGAGA
>OHYE01001062.1_pt1 | contig 12258 bp, 7 predicted proteins | sample 1580141 | NCBI WGS metagenome assembly OHYE01 (sample SAMEA3882530, study PRJEB24775) | human gut metagenome | biome: human-associated habitat; feature: intestine environment; material: feces | place: Netherlands | collected 2009/2010 | reverse complement strand
CAGGCAAAGTAAAAGCACCCCGCGCCTTCCGTCAAGGGAAAGCGCGGGGTGTTTTTGTCGTCGCAGTGCTAGCCGGCGTCAGCCAGATCGCCGGTCGCCACCGTGCGGATGCCCGAAAGCGGACGGGACTGCAGCGCGGCGATCGCATTCGCCGCTGCATACAGCTCATCATTTGTCGCCGCACACTTGATGCGTGTGAAGTTCAGATTCTTCACTTTTGTCTCTCCCGTAGAAGTATCTTCCACGCGGATCTGCAGTTTCATATCGACAAGTTTATTCTGAATAGCCATAGTAGTATTCTCCTTATAAGAAATAAAAATGGGTGCAGAGATAGCGCAAGGGGCGTGCTGCCCCTTACTCATGAATGAAAGCTCTGCTCGAATGAGGAAATGGGGAATGAAGGTGACGGTTTCACCGAGATCGATGGCGAGGTCGCAGCTGTTCTGACATTCGTTATCTCAAATGACGTTTCTCGCCGCTCAGGATGACGAAACGGGGCGATGCCCGAAGGCGGTATACCCGTCACTCCGAATCCCTATTCCAGCACGGTAGCGCTGGTTTCTACGATCTTCGCGCTCTTCAGCGAAGTGACGGGAGCGCCGGAGGAAGACTCCAGCACCGGGATGATGAGAGCCGCCTTCTCCTTCACCGTAGCCAAAGTGAGATCCTCCTTCGGAGAAGGAATCGAAAGGATCATAGAACGTCCGCCTTCGACGTTGAAAGTCAGTTCAAGCATTTTTGTATTGGTCGCCATAGTAGGTCTCCTTATCGTGTAAGTCCATGGCAGGCAGTGCCAGCCAAAGAGAGGAATATTCATGAAATGTTTCGGAAAGAATAGGATGGCCCTCTGCGATCGACGTCTCGAGTGAGAGATGCCTCCTCTGATAAGAAATGGTATAGCGCACCGCGGAGAAACGCTATATATAGGGAAAAGTCGCACAAAAAAACACCCGGAAAGACCGCCCGCCTTTACTGAAATGTAGGGGATGCTCGGAATCGGTGCCGGCGGCGTCAAGTGTACCGAAGTACGAACGTCTTGGCTATCGTCGGGGCACGCCCTCCCATGCAGCAGGGAAGTGTGCGGTCAAATTGGATTTCTCCGGGGTTATGGGGTTGACATGGATTGGGCCTTGAGCAGGCTTCGAAAGAAAGGTCCACATCATCTTGGCCTGCCCGATGGCCTCGGATCCTTCTGCAGATCTATCCTCACCATCAGTCGGCTCTCCGTATGATTCCTTGCGCATTAGAATTCCGAAATCGGAGTCGCCGCCCGGCTTGGATTTGCAAACAGATGCATCCTCAGCTCATGACTTTATTCTACAACTGTGCTCTAAAAATTGCAAGTCGCAAAGTGTTTTTAAAATACAATCCTTTGAATGATAAATTGTCACCTCCCCACCATCTAGTGCTTTGTATAATTGTTCGGCCTTGTTTTTTCTCCGGAAATATGATACAATAGCGCACTTTTTTCACAAAGTCTCGTTTGACTTTTTGAGACCCCGCTTTTCTATCTTTTGGGGTAAAATCCATGCGCTGATGGAGGGAAATAGTCAAATCCGCCTTCCAGATCGCCGGATACAGCAGTTGCCTATAAAAATAAATCAGGCGAAAATATTTTCGGTGTTTCCATCAAAAGTAGCGGCTTTGTGAGGAGATCCTTCGACTCACTCCTTTTCTTTTCTGGCGAAGATTATTTCACATAGACTGTTATCGACCGCTCAGGATGACGGCTCGGGGAAAAATCGAAAAGCCTTCCCCGCATGGGGAAGGTGGCGAGCATAGCGAGCCGGATAGGGCTCTAGCCGTGTGAAAACTACACGGGGCATGAGTCGAAGAATCTGGGAACAAATTGCCCGTACCTGTACTTAGAGGGGAAATCGGTGAAACGTTTATACGATACCATGATGAATTTCGGGGAAATAAGGTAAACCTGGATAAAATAAGGTAAAATAAGAGAGTAAAAACTGCATCGCTAAAAATTTTGCATATATAGAGAATCCAATATGATAGCTTGCATTTGGGTATAGGAGGATTTCATATGGCTCATGATCAGAAGATCGATGTACTTTGGGATGACAATCCAGTAGATATTAGCGAAGAAGCCAATTTCATCTGGAGCATTGCCAATAAACTGCGTGGCACCTATATGCCGGATAAGTATGGTGATGTCATCATCCCTATGACGATCATACGTCGCTTTGAGTGCGCTTTGGCAAAGACAAAGGCGGATGTCGTAGCCAAATACAAAGAAAATCCCAATTACCCTGCGAAGGGCATGTACAAAATTTCCGGCTATCGGTTTTATAACGTCAGTGAGTTCACGCTGGAGGAGCTGTGCAACGATGCCGACCACATTGCGGAAAACTTCAAGGCGTACATCCAGGGCTTTTCCGATCATATCAAGGATATCTTGAATAACCTTGATATGGAAGCCCATATCAAGAAGATGGACGAAGGCGGCTGCTTGTTCAATACGGTCAAAGCGTTCTCAGAACTGGATCTATCCGTTGAAAACTTTGACAGCATTAAGATGGGGTATATTTTCGAGAATCTGATCGGCAGATTCTTCCAGAACGTGGATGCCGGTCAGTTTTACACCGGTCGTGATATTATCAAGCTGGGCATATCCTTGCTTGTTTCTGAAGGCTGTGACGACATTTTTGATGACCATAAGCTGATCACCATTTGTGATCAGGCTGCTGGTACCGGCGGTATGCTGAGCACGGCGTACAGCTATTTCAAGCATTATAACCCTACGGCTGACGTGAAACTGTTCGGTGTGGAGTTCATGGGTGTCTCCTGGGCGGTGGGCATGGCGGAAATGCTGATCAAGGGTCAGGATGCGACGAACTTTGTACATGCGGACTCCTTCAAAGAAGACCCCTCCGCGGATACCAAGGTGCGCTTCGTGCTGATGAATCCTCCCTTCGGTACTCCCTGGAGCGGCAAGGATGCGAAGGCAGGACAGGAAGATGCGGTCAGAGAGGAACACGACAGGGAAAACAGCCGCTGGGGAGCAGGGCTGCCTAGTGGCGGTGATTCGCAGATGCTGTTTTTGCAATCTGCCATCGCGAAGCTGGATGAGAAGGTCGGCCGCGCCGCCATTATCGAGAACGGCTCTCCCTTGTTTACCGGCGCTACAGCATCCGGCGAGAGCCAGATCCGCCGCTGGCTGCTGGAAAATGATCTGCTGGAAGCGATCGTTGCTATGCCGACAGATCTTTTTTACAACACCGGTATAGCCAGTTACTGGTGGATCCTTTCTAAGAATAAACGCAAAGAAAGAAGGGGCTATGTGCAGCTGATCGATGCGACGAATATGTATCACAAGCTGCGCAAGCCTGTCGGAAACAAGAAAAACGAATTCTCGCCCGAGGATAGAGCGCAGATCGCTAAGCTGTATACCGATTTTGACAAGGCGGATCCTGAGTACAGCAAGATCTTCAAGAACGAAGATTTCATGTACCGTGAGTATGCCGTCATGCAGCCTTTGCAGCGCAGCTATTCTATCACCGAGGCAAGTATGGAACGTATGCTGCAGAAGGGCGCGCTGAAAGGCTTGTGGGATGAAGCCAAGGTCGCGGAATACGAAGAGCAGGGGAATGCTTTGAAAGGTAAGGACGCAAGCAAGCTGAAGGCCTTTTATGCTGCGAAGCCTCGCTATGATGTCATCTTGGCGAAACTCAAGGCGCATGTGACAGATGAGAAATGGTTCTCACCGGAAGCCTTCACGCCGGTGCTGCAGTCTGTACTTGGCGATGCGGCAGACAAAAAGACCTTCGAGAAAATCATGGACGGACTATCCAAGATGGATAAGACGGCGGAAATTCAGCGCGATACAAAAGGAAATATCATCTACGATAAGGAAACCAAGGACATAGAGCTTGTGAAGTATACCGAAGATATCGAGACCTATATGGCGCGTGAGGTGCTGCCGCATATCCCTGATGCGAAGTGGTTCTGGGAAGAGGATTTGACGAAGAAGAAGCCTGTGATTAAGACCGGCGCGGAAATCCCCTTCACCCGCTACTTCTACAAATACCAAGCGCCGAAGCCGAGCGGAGAGCTGCTGGCGGAGTTTTTAGAAATCGACAAGGCGGTCAATGAGCGCATTGCTCGCCTGCTGAAATGAGGTGATGGGAATGCGTGAAATGAAGGACAGCGGGATTGAGTGGATTGGGGAGATTCCGAAGGATTGGAAATGTTGTAAAGTTAAATATTCAACTTCTTTTGTAGGTAGCGGAACAACTCCTACTAGTAGTAATCAAGATTTTTATGACGGTGATATCAATTGGATTCAAAGTGGTGATTTATACAAAACCGTCGTTGTTGATACTGTTGAGAAAAAGTTAACAGAAAAAGCATTAAAGTCTTTTTCTGCTTTGCATATTTATCAAGCTCCTTTTATTATCATGGCAATGTATGGAGCTTCTGTTGGTAATACGGCTTTTTCGAAAATCGATGCATGTTGTAATCAGGCTTGCTGTTGTATAAAAAACAATGAGTCTTTTAATTTAAAATTTATGTTTTATTGGTTAGATTTTGCTCAGATAGATTTTTTAGGTAGAGCTATTGGTGGTACTCAGCCTAATATCAGCCAAGATAATATAAAGAATCAGTATATAGTTAAATCGTCTTTAGAAGAACAACAGCAAATCGCTGACTACCTCGACACTCAATGCTCCGAAATCTACGCGACCGCTGAAGATATCCAAAAGGAGATTTCTCTTTTGGAGGACTATAAGAAGTCTGTGATCACCGAAGCGGTGACGAAAGGTCTGAATCCTGATGCAGAGATGAAGGACAGCGGAATTGAGTGGATTGGAAATATTAACCAAAAAGCATCTTTGTGTCGTTTGAAATTTTTTTCGTACATGAAAGGACGTATTGGTTGGCAGGGACTAAAATCAGAAGATTTTATTGATAATGGACCTTATTGTGTTACTGGAACAGATTTTATAAACGGAAAAATAAATTGGGATACATGTTATCATGTTAGTGAAGAACGATATAAAATGGATAGTAATATTCAACTTAAAATTGGCGATTTACTTGTAACTAAAGATGGAACGATTGGTAAACTTGCTAAAGTTACAGAACTTCCTGAAAAGGCATGCTTGAATAGTCATTTGTTGATTATACGACCGTTAAATGAACGTTTCACTAATGAATATTTGTATTATGTGATATCTAGCGATGTTTTCGTTAGGTATTATAAGTATTCATCAACGGGTTCTACAATGGAATCTTTGTCACAAGAGAAATTAGGTAATTTTATTTTTCCTGTATATGATTTATTAAGTCAACAGCAAATCGTCGACTACCTCGACTCCCAATGCTCCGAAATCGACGCCATCATCGCTGATAAAAAGCGCCAGCGTGGCATCCTTACGGAGTACAAAAAGTCTCTGATCTATGAGTACGTCACCGGCAAGAAGGAGGTTCCTGTACATGAATAACATCCTTTCGGAAAAAGAATATCAGCGTTATATCATTGACCAGCTTGTAAAGCCGGAATGCGGCTACGTGGAAGCTCCGGCGGCGGAGTTTGACCGTCTTTTTGCCATGAACCGCAAGGCGCTGTTCGATTTCCTTGAGGCTACGCAGCCGGAGAAGATGGAGGCGCTTCGCAAAATCTATAAAGGGACAATGGAAGATACCCTTGTGGCCTTCATCAATCAGCAGGAAACGAGGACGAACGGCAGCCGCCTTGATGTGCTGAAGCATGGCGTGGAGCTGGCAAATATTCATCTGGATCTGATGTATACGAAGCCTGCAACGACCTTCAATCAGGAGCTCAACGCTTTGTATCATAAGAACATCTTCACCGTTTCCGAAGAGGTCTGGGCGAGCGACAGCGAACGCGTGGATCTTGTCATATTCCTGAATGGACTGGCTATCATCACCTTGGAGCTGAAGTGCAATGCGGCGGGACAGTCTTATCAGGATGCCATCTATCAGTATCGCATGGAGCGTAGTCCGAAGAATCGACTTTTCCTGTGGAAGGCCGGCGCTTTGGTCAATTTTGCCATGGATCTGGAGCAGGTCTATATGTGTACCAAGCTCAGCGGCAGCAGCACCTTCTTCTTGCCCTTCAACATGGGCTGCGGGGAAGGGATACAGGTCGGTGCTGGGAATCCGATACTGAAGGACAATTACAGCGTGCATTATATGTGGGATGATATCCTGCAAAAGGACAGCCTGCTGGAGATTCTTGGCAAGTTTATGTTTATCGAGGTCAGTGAAAAAGAAGATGCGAGCGGCAAGGCAAAGAAGAATGAGACGGTGATCTTCCCACGCTATCATCAGCTGGATGTAGTGCGGAAATTGCTCGCTGATGTAGAGGAGCATGGCAGCAGTCTGAATTATCTTCTGCAGCACAGTGCCGGCTCTGGCAAAACTAATGAGATCGCATGGCTGGCGCATCGGCTGGCGTCTTTGCACAATGCGGATAACAAAATCATTTTCGATCATATCATCATCTGCACGGACCGCGTGGTGGTAGACAGACAGCTGCAGCAGGCGGTGCTCGGCATTGAGCATAAAGAAGGGCTCATCCGTGTGATGGATGACCAGTGTAATTCACAGGATCTGGCGCATGCACTCAGCGGGAATACCAAGATCATCGCGACGACCATCCAAAAGTTTCCCTACATTGTAGACAGTGTCAAGGATTTAAAGAGCAAGCACTTTGCTGTCATCATCGATGAAGCGCATTCCTCTACGGCAGGGAAAAATATGGCAGCCATCACAAAGTCTCTGGGCTCGTGTGAGGCGGATGCGAATGCGGATACGGAAGATATGATCGCTCACGAAATCAGCTGCCATGGGAAACAGCCTAATGTTTCCATCTTTGCTTTCACGGCTACGCCAAAGCCGACGACGCTGCAGCTTTTCGGCAGAGTGAATGCCAAAGGGCAGTATGAAGCCTTCCATATGTACTCTATGAAGCAGGCGATCGAGGAGGGTTTTATTCTTGATGTGCTGCAGAATTACATCACCTACGATACCTTCTATCGCCTCAACAAAGAGATCAAAGATGATCCGGAAATGAAAACCAATGATGCCAAGCGTCAAATCGCTCGCTTCGTGCAGCTGCATGAAACGAACATTTCGCAGCGCATCGAGGTGATCATCGAGCATTTCCGGCAGAATGTCATGCAGGAGCTGAATGGGCAGGCGAAAGCCATGGTGATCACGGAGTCTCGCGCAGGGGCTGTCAAATACAGAGAGGCCTTTGAAAACTATATCAAGCGCAAGGGCTATACGGGGCTGAAAGCATTGGTCGCGTTTTCCGGTAAAGTCACCATAGATGGCAAGGAATATACGGAAGTAGGTATGAATGGTATTGCCGAGAAGAGGCTGCCAAAGGAATTCGATAAGGACGAATATCAGGTGCTCTTGGTCGCGGACAAGTATCAGACGGGCTTCGACCAGAAGAAGCTGTGCGCGATGTATGTACTGAAAAAACTCCACGGCGTCAATGCAGTGCAGACGTTATCCCGATTGAACCGCATCTGCCCGCCGTTTGATAAGAAAACTTTTGTTTTGGATTTTGCGAACGATTATGCAGATATAGAAAAGGCATTCAGTCGTTATTATACCGTGACTTTGCTGTCAAACAGTATCAACCCGCGCTCGATTTACGATATCAGTGCGAAGATCGATGGATACTTTTTCTTGGATCCCGGGGATGTGGAAGATTTTAATACGCTGCTGTATAAGGAAAAAGTCACAGCGGCAGATAAAAAGAGAATGACCTTTTTCCTGCAGAAGGCGAAGAATCTCATCGAAAAAAATCATGACGAACCCATGCAAAAAGAGATCCAAATGGTAGTCCGTCATTTCATTCGCTGCTATGAGTTTTTGGTACAGGCCACCTGTTTTGAAGATGGTGAGATCCACAAGAAATACAAATTTTTGTCGTATCTCTCGACGTATCTGAAGGTGCGGCATTCCGGCGGCGGTTTTGATCTGACAGGCAAAATAAAGGCTGATAGCTTCGTGCAGAAAAAGAGTGGTGAGTTTGCGAATGTGAAGCATAAGGCTGATCCTATTGTGCATCTGCCGACCGCTGAATCTCTGAGCCTTACTCCTGCTAAGATGGAACGTCTGTCGCAAATCATTGCGGAGATCAATAGCAAAACGGGGAAAAGCTATGATAATGACGTGGCGGTCAAGGCTATGCTGCAGATCAAGGATATCATGCTGAAGTCTGACAAGCTGCGTGCCAGCGCGCAGAACAATACGGAAAGAGACTTTGAATTTGCTTATTTCGATCACATCGATGATGCTCTGATAGCAGGACTGGAACAGAATGAAGACTTCTTCAGTCTGCTTCTGGATAATGATGAGATCAAGCGGCAGGTGTTGGGGATCTTTGCCAATGAAGTGTATACGGAGCTAAAAGGAGAAAGAAACAAATCAATGCCTAAAGATGTAAGAAAATAGACAGGAATAAAGTCCTACTTAAGGAAACACTGATTCTGTGATTTAATCATCTAACTTGGCCTAAGTTTAATATCAGCGGGAAAGTGGCTCCAATTGATAAAAAGATTATGCGTGAAGAAAGAAGAGGTGGCACCTATAATGTTTGCGTAGTCTCGAATCTACATTCCGTCTATAGAGGTGTATTGTTTGGCATTCGTTTTAATTGCTAACCAAAGTAATAATGTAGAATTACTAATCTTGGAGGCTCAGTGCTGAACCTGCTGGACTAAAAGAGAAGGGAGATAAAAAGTTATGAGTAAAGTTAAAGCATTAGCTGCTGCGCTGTTAATAAGTGTATGCACGAGTACCGTATCCTTTGCAGAAGTAAATAATATTCATGAAGAGGATATAAATTGGAAGATTGACTATCCAGTTGTAACGGTAGGAGCGAATGAAAGCGCCCAAGATGCTATTAATAGTGACATCATGAACTATGTTGGACAGCTTAGAAGTGACTTCGAAAGTGGGAAGTACTATACTTGCAGTGGAAAATACACAGTACATTATGAGGATGATGATGTTTTGTCACTCTCTTTGTACTTCCTCCGGCTTCCATATGGGGCAAATGGAAATCATGTCACCAGCTATGATTTAGTCTACGATAAAACTACAGGGGAACGTATACCGCTTGAAAATTATGTTCGGATCACATTAACTGACCTGAAGCAATATTTACGAGGACACAGTTATAGTTATGGGGGAAAAATATTAAGGGACATCAATGGTGACTATGTTAAATCGGTTCCGATTAATTATTTCTTGGAAGGAAACGGTGTAGTTTGCCTAGTTTTTCAACCATATCAATTGGCCGCGGGTTGCTTTGGCAACTGCTATGTAAGACTTGAACCTCAGTATATTGAATACCTGAATCGAAAAAATCAATGGTAAAAGTCGGAGCATCCTTTTAGAGAAATACTGTTAGTCGTTTTATGTATCATACTTTCGTAGATCACTATAACTCAGGTCATGAAATACGACGGCTGATGTCGTCATCCCGCTTTCCTAAAGGAAGGCGGGATTTTTTGCGCATGGGTGCTTTCCACGTTTTTTCTTTGTTCGGAACATGCTACAATAGGCATAGAATAGAAAGGAGTGGCATGATGAAGAAGAGACTCAAAGAGCTTCGGAAAGGGAAGCGTTGGTCACGGTATTTTCTCATGATCTTCGGTCTGCTGCTTGCTCTTTTCTGTCTGCTGCTTCTGGTAGCGAAAATCATGAGCTATGGAGCGGCAGAGCTTTTCAACTATGCGGCTTCTCGGCAGGAGATGCTTCGGGGGACGATCACGGTGGAGTCGATCACCGCGAATATCCATGGCGGTGTCACTTTCGAGAAGCTGGCGTGGGATGATCCGGCGGGGAATCCCATCCTTCGTGTGCCGTCCGGATCTTTCAAGGTAGATCCGTGGGATGTACTCAGGATGCGCTTCGTCTCTACGACCATCCGGGAGATCACGCTGGAGAGCCCGGCCTTTGCGGTGTATTTCGATGAGGAGATGAATGTGGACTTCATCAACCGCCGGCAGGGGGAGATCGAGCAGGAAAAGGCGCGGGATGCGAAGGAAAAGCTGGAGGATCGGATCTCGAATTTCAATCGTGAGGGAAAGCCGCTGGATGTCACGATCACGGTGCATAATGGCCGAATGGCGGCTTTCTATCGGCAGCGTCGCTATCTTGTCTCGCGCGTATCGCTGAATGGGCATATCGACACGCGCGGCGTGAGTGATCTCCACATCAAGACGGGGGAATTCGGCGGGACGATGGTGGGGAATGGCATCGAGGCGGATTGCGAGATTGATTTCAAAGAAAAGAATCTCCCCTCGATCGTCTCTGTCACGGCGAAGGGGGTGATCCCTTCTTCCATGGGGCTGGGGGATGATATCCATGACAAGATGACTTTGACTGCTTCCGGACGCGGGCCTCTGTCTCATCTCATCTGTGAGGGGACGGTCACTATGCCGGAGCTTCATGTGCCGGCGCTGGATTTCTATGATGTGAAGGGGGATATCCACTACGATGACGGGGCGATGACGTTCTCTGACGTGAAGGCGCGAGTCTACGGCGGCGTCGTGACGGCGCGCGGGGACTATAATGTCGATAGCCGCGTGTATAATATCTATCTCCACGGGGAGGGACTGGATAGCCGTATCCCGACCAAGGAGCCGAGGTTCTACTGTCTGGTCACGCTGGATGGGGAGATCCACTGTGACGGGAATGTGAAGGATCTCGTAGCTTTCGGCAGTTTCTCTTCCGGCGGCGGTTTCTACAGTCTTATCCCATTCCGTGGCATCACTGGTACGTTTCATAACTGCTATCGGGCGCTGGATTTCTATGATGTCACGATCGATACGGATTTCGGCCTCATTCATACGGATGCCTTCCATATCATCGATGGGAAGCTCCACTTGGGGAAGATAGAGCTGGTGGATAAGGAGAGCGGGGAGTCGATGAGTATCACGGATGCGCGAAATCAGAAAGGCCCAGGAAGGGTCATCAGCCAGATCCGGGAGGATATCAAGGAAATCAAGGAACGAGTGAGTGGGCTCACGACATAGAGATATTTCCCGAACGGTAGTTCTTTTGGCCTCACTGCTTGCCCAAAAGAAAACATGTTTGCTGTTTTCGCTTTTTGCCCTATTGGTACGACCGCTCGCGAAAAAAATATCATGTGAAGGAAATCTATCTCTTCGGCTCCTATGCAAGGGGCGAGGCAGATGCCCAAAGCGATCTGGAGTTTCTTATTTTTGGCGGAGATGGATTTCGTCTCACTGAGATCCTCTTCAGTCTTATGCGGCATCGCATCATCTGATCGTTTCTTCCTTCATCAGGGATCTCGTCGTCCTTGACTAGCTTGAAGAGGACGGAGAGCTGGAGGAAGCGCGTGTTTTGAAAGCACTGGAACTTTCGTATAAAGAAGTCTACGATCTGGAGGAAATGCTATAAAAACGGATAAGCGGGGCAATTTGCCTATGTTTTCCAGAAAATAGTTACTTTCGATAATTCAATGTTATCTATTCTAAAAGTAAATAATCCCCTGCTGCCGAGGATCGGGTATTCCGTATGGGGGCTCTCTATATGGAAAAACACCTAAAAAACGCTGCATGGCAATGTTCCACGCAGCGTTTTTCGTATAGGCAGAGAAAAATGGGGGCCTATTCCATCACATTCTGTTTATTTCATCAGCTCTGCCATTTTTTCGATGATGATATGTCCCAGCTCGTCCTTGCTCATCTTCGGATACTGTTCCATATGTCCGTCCTTGTACAGGAGCGATGCGATGTTTGTCGTGCCGTTGAAGCCGGCGCCCGGCATGGCCACGTCATTGGCGACAAGCATATCCAGGTTCTTTCTTTTGAGCTTCGATTTACCGTGTTCGATGACGTCCTGGGTCTCTGCGGCGAAGCCTACGAGGAACTGTCCCCTCTTCTTCTGGCCGAGTCCATAGAGGATATCCGGATTCTGTGTAAGGTCGATGTGCAGGGAGTCGAAGTCTTCCTTCTTGATCTTCTGGTCGGCCTGCACGGTCGGGCGGTAGTCTGAAACGGCCGCTGCCATGATCGCAGCATCACAGCTGTCGTATTCCGCATTCATGGCTTTTTCAAGCTCGCGGGCATCCTGAACGTAGACCATTTTGACGCCATAGGGCGCAGGAAGTGCCGTAGTACAGGAGACGAGTGTCACGTCTGCTCCTTCCATCCATGCGGCTTTGGCGATGGCATAGCCCTGTCGGCCGCTGGAGCGGTTGCTGATGAAGCGGACTGGATCGATCTT
>OHYE01001060.1_pt1 | contig 12286 bp, 9 predicted proteins | sample 1580141 | NCBI WGS metagenome assembly OHYE01 (sample SAMEA3882530, study PRJEB24775) | human gut metagenome | biome: human-associated habitat; feature: intestine environment; material: feces | place: Netherlands | collected 2009/2010 | reverse complement strand
CTTAAATGAATAAATCATATCCGTGTCATCTACGAGATTGATCAGGGATGCGATGATCTCATTCAGTTCCATCGGGTTCTTCGGCTTTTTGATCAGTGTAACTTCAAAAACACCGTCATCGAGCAGAACATCTTTTCCGGTCATCCCCTTGAATCCGCCTACAGATGTAGAGTTTGTGATCATTCCGTAGATAAACTCGTCCTGAATACGCATATTGTTATATTCCACCTGCATCATAAAGGATGGGATATCATGAAGGCATTTTGCGCCTTCTAAAATATAAGCGGCATGTCCGAGTACATTTTTCCATTCCTGGCTCGTCTTATAAGACACTTCTGTAAAAAGTCCAAATGCTGCGACATAGACAAAATAATCCCCATTAAACAGACCGACATCGCACGGAAACGGTTTTCCTGTGACGGCCGCCTCTGCCGCTTTTTCCATATCCTTCGGTATTCCAAGCGAAGAAGCAAAATCGTTCGTGCTTCCGGCCGGTATGTATCCCAATGGAACTTTTGCTTTGCATTGCATCATTCCGGTTACCACTTCGTCTAATGTACCATCTCCACCGCTGCACACAACAAGATCATAATTTTCGGCATACGCTTCCACTTTTTCTTTTGCATCTCCTGCACACTGCGTCGGATATATCGTAACCTCATAATCCGCTTTTACCATGGTGTCCACGATGTCTAACAACTGATTCTTAATCTGTGCCTTTCCTGAGCACGGATTGAATACAAACAATAATTTCTTTTTCATATCCATAAATCACTATACTCTCTTATTCATTCAACATTTATTTGCCTGTCAAAAGTCTCTCTAATGCTTCCACTGCTTCCACTTCGTCTGTTCCTTCCGCATCTATCGTGACAACCACTCCGTTTGTCAGAACAAGGCTCATCATTCCCATGATGCTTTTTGCATTGACATGTTTCCCGTCCATCTCCAGATAAAGATGACTGGAAAACTGATTGGCGGTCTGTACCATCAATGCGATCGGTCTTGCTTCCATTCCTGCATCCATCTGCACTTCTACTGTCTTTCTCATCGTCTTATCATTCTCCTCCTATTCCCTCAATCCGTCTGCGATCTCACTGATCTTCCGAAGTCTGTGGTTCACACCCGATTTTCCAACCGGCGGATCTAAATACATTCCAAGTTCTTTGAGTGGTGCCTCAGGGTATTCCAGCCGCAATAACGCCATCTCTTTTAAATTGTCCGGCAGGCTGTCTAACCCCATCACTTCCCTGATATATGTAATGTCCTCCAGCTGTTTTACTGCCGCATTGACCGTCTTGCTGATATTGGCAGTCTCGCAGTTGACCTTACGGTTGACGGAATTACGCATCTCTTTTAAAATGCGCACGTTCTCTAAATTCATCAGTGCCACATGCGCTTCCATCACATTTAAAATATCAACAATCTGTGCCCCTTCTTTTAAGTAAACAACAAAATGTTTTTTTCGTTCCACGATCTTGGCATCCACATCAAAACTGTTCATGATATCCCGAAGCTGTTCTGCCTGCGGCATAGTTCTGCACACAATCTCAAAATGATAGGACTTGTTTGGATCACTGATGGAACCACCAGCTAAGAATGCCCCTCTGATGTAAGCTCTTTTACAACAGCCCTGCAAAAGTAACAGACCATTGACTGTCTCTGTGATCATCGGGATCTGATGATCCTCATCCCACATTTTTACTGTCTCATAAATTTTCTTCTGTTCTCTTCCGGATTTTTCTCTTTTCTCCTCCGGAAAATCGAACAGTTTTTTTAACAAAAGATCGTACTTTGTATTTAACAGTTCATTTTCAGAATCCAGAAAAAGGTCACACCCGGATTCACTCACCTGCACTTTTCCATCAAATGCGATCAGCGCCGCCAGCTCCGCGATCTGACAATGACGGCTTTTACCAAGATGTCTGGAAAGTTCTTCTTTTACTTCACTTGAAAAAGACATTCTATTTACCTCGCAGGGCATCTTTTCCTATATCCCTATGCTCAATCTTCAGACCATATTCCTTCTTGTCCATCATTCTCTTGTACAATTCATTGGCAAGCGTTACCGAGCGGTGTTTTCCGCCTGTGCATCCAATTGATATGACAAGCTGGTTTTTTCCCTCTGCAATGTAGTTTGGTATCAGGAAGTTGATCATATCCTCTAATTTATCCAGAAACTCGTGCGCCTCCTTAAATTGAAGCACATAATCCTGAATTTCCTTGTCATTTCCTGTCTTGGCACGAAGCCCTTCCACGTAATATGGATTCGGCAGAAAACGCACATCGAAAACCAGATCGGAATCCGCCGGGATTCCATATTTAAATCCGAACGATAAAATCGTGACAAACAGATTTTTATAATCCTGGTTCTGCACAAATATTTTTTCAATCTCCGCTTTCAGCTCTCTTGTCAGAAGCTGACTGGTATCTATAATATAACTTGCCCGCTCTTTTAAAAAGGCAAGTCTCTCTCTCTCTTTTGCAATTCCTTTATCGACACGCTCCGAGCCTGCCAGTGGATGGCTTCTTCTCGTCTCTTTGTATCGCTTTACAAGTACGGAATCCTCCGCATCCAAAAATAAGATATCATAAGCGCCGCCGTTTGCCTTGATCCGGTCAAGCACACTTCGGAGTTCCTCAAGTGCCTGTCCACTTCGGATGTCGATCCCGACAGCGACTTTCTGTAATTCTGCATTCTGCTGCAGATCAGACAATTCCACAAATTTTTCCAATAAAGGGATTGGAAGATTATCGACACAGTAAAAGCCGATATCTTCCATCATTTTCAGTGCTGTACTTTTTCCGGCTCCAGACATTCCTGTTAATATCACGAATTTCATATTATAACCACACCTTTCTCATAAGTTTGCAGCTTAAAATTCACCAATCATTTTCACTTCCGGTTCCAATACTACACCAAACTGTGCCTGTACCTTATCCGATACGTCCCTCATCAGCTGACAGATATCTGCTGCTGTTGCATCCCCTTTGTTGATCACAAAACCACAGTGTTTCTCAGACACCTGCGCACCACCCACCTGATAGCCGCGAAGTCCTGCATCCATGATCAGCTTTCCTGCAAAATATCCCTCCGGTCTTTTGAAAGTGCTTCCGGCACTCGGATACTGCAGTGGCTGTTTCTCTGCTCTTTTTTCATTCAATTCTTTCATTTCGGAACGGATTTCCGCCTCATTGCGCGGCACAAGTTCCAAAACAACTTTTGTAACAATATATTTTTTCTCTGGAATACAGCTATGCCGGTAACCCAGGTCGAGCGCATCTCTGTCAAGTTCCAACTGTGCACCGTTTTCATCGAGAACATATACTTTCTCAATGATGTCCTTCATCTCTCCGCCATAGGCTCCGGCGTTCATGACAACTGCTCCGCCGACACTTCCCGGAATTCCGGCAGCAAATTCCATGCCGCCCAAACCATTCGATGCCGCAGTATTGGCAATTTTCGAAAGCATCGCACCTGCCTGTGCCGTGATTTTCGTTCCATCCACTTCAATGTTTCCCATTGGGTCTGTCATCTCGATCACCACACCACGGATTCCCTTGTCTCCCACAAGCAGATTACTGCCATTTCCGATAAAAGAATATGACACATGATACTGTCTGCAGAGTGCAAGGATAGCCACAAGTGCTGTTTCATCCGGCTGGACCAGCACATCTGCCGGTCCACCCACACGAAACGTTGTATGTTTTTTCATTGGCTCTTCCATAAATATCCCGGAGCCACCCATTACATTTTGAAGTTCTGTCAAAAACTGGTCATTCATTGATCTTCCCTAAGCTTCCTTTAAGAATGCAATATAGCCTCTGTATGCCTCATACAGATCAACTTTACTAATGATCTCCCATGGCGCATGCATATTCAATACCGGAACACCGCTGTCGATGACATTCATTCCATAATTTGCAAGAATGTAAGCGATTGTTCCGCCGCCGCCCTGATCTACTTTACCAAGCTCGGCTGTCTGGAAGGATACCTCATTTGTATCCATAATATTTCTTAATTTTCCAATATACTCTGCATTTGCATCATTGGAACCACCCTTGCCTCTGGAACCTGTATATTTATTAAATACAAGTCCTTTTCCAAAATATGCGGTGTTTCGTTTTGTCATAACGCTTGGGAAGTTCGGATCAAACGCTGCCGATACATCGGAGGAAAGCACCTTGGAATTTGCCAGTGCTCTTCTGAGTGCCAGTTCTGAATAACTTCCTGCTGCTGCCATTACTTCTGCAACGGTATTTTCGAAAAATCTGGACTGCATTCCGCTGGCTCCCACGCTTCCGATCTCCTCTTTGTCCACTAAGAGGCAGACACTTGTGATCTCCGGATCTTCTGACACAAGCATTGCTTCAAAGGATGGATATGCGCACACCCTGTCGTCATGTCCATAACCCATGATCATGCTGCGGTCAAAGCCGTAATCTCTTGCTTCTCCTGCCGGAACCACCTCGATCTCTGCGGAAAGGAAATCTTCCTCCTCTATACCATATTCTTTGGATAAAAGATTCATGATATTTGCTTTCACTTTTTCTTTTACTTTCTCGTCTTCTGTCTGCATTGGAATGCTTCCGATCAAAAGATCAAGATTTTCACCCTCGATCACTTTTGCAGCTTTCTTCTCTAACTGTTCTCCTGATAAATGGATCAGAAGATCACTCACTCCAAACACCGGATCGCCTGGTTTATCGCCGACATTTACCTTTACAACAGTTCCGTCTTTTTTTGCAATAACACCATGTAATGCCAAAGGTAACGTTACCCACTGGTATTTCTTGATTCCACCATAATAGTGGGTGTCTAACATAGCGAAATCGGTATCCTCATATAATGGATCCTGTTTTAAATCCAGACGTGGTGAGTCAATGTGTGCTCCAAGGATATTCATTCCTTTTTCCATGCTCTCTTTTCCGATCACAAATAAAGCCATGCCTTTTCCCATGTTATTGGCATATACTCTGTCGCCTGCTTTCAATGTTGTATGCTCTGCGATTACCTTTTCAAGATTTACAAAACCTGCTTTTTCTGCTTTCTCCACAAAAGAAGTAACGCACTCGCGCTCTGTCTTGCAATCAGAAATAAACTTGCGGTAATTCTCTGCAAACTGAAATACTTCCTCACGTTTATTTCCTTCCGGGTATTTTTCCCATGCAATTTTGTTTTCCATAATTTTATCTCCAAATCTAACTATATATTTATAACGGTTTTTCCGCTATATGCAAAAATGTAACTGTGCCGTCCACTTTCGGCATAATCGTGTATACACAGCTTAATCGTCATCATCATGGCCTTTTGTGATATTCTCCTGCACGCGGCGGTAAAGCTCCTGTGCTGCATTGTAACCCATTTTCTTCTGTCTGTGGTTAACCGCTGCTGTCTCACAGATGACTGCAAGATTTCGTCCCGGACGGATCGGCAGCGAATGACACGCCACTTTATTTCCAAGAAATTCTGCGTATTCATCCTCTAAACCCAGACGGTCATACTCATTTTCTTTCTTCCAGTCCTCTAGCTTGATGACAAGGTCAATCTGCTGTTTTTCCTTGACACACTCAACACCGTAAAGCGCTTTCACATCGATAATACCGATACCACGCACCTCGATAAAATATCTCGTGATGTCCGGAGAAGTGCCGATCAGCGTATGCTCATTAATCTTGCGGATCTCCACAACATCATCTGTTACCAGACGATGTCCACGGCGCACAAGCTCCAATGCCGCCTCACTCTTACCGATTCCGCTCTCACCCATGATCAGAAGTCCTTCACCATAGACATCGACCAGAACTCCGTGAATGGAAATACATGGTGCCAGCTGTTCACTCAGACAGAAAATCAATTCTGCCATAAATTCCGATGTGCTTCTCTTCGTTCCCAAAACCGGAACATCATTTTCCGAAGCAATCTGTAAAAAATCTTCATCCGGCTGTAAATCCCTGCAGAAGATAATGCATGGGATATCATATGTGGTAAATTTCTGTAAAATCTTTTCCTTCTTCTCCACATCCAGTCTCTGTAAATAGGTGTACTCAACGTTTCCGATGATCTGTACACGCGACTGCTCAAAATGTTCAAAGAACCCACTCAGCTGCAAAGCCGGACGGTTCACATCACTGATCTTAATACGGTGTTTTTTCAAATCCATGTCCGGCAGGAAATTATACAGATCCATGATCTGTGCTACTTTGCTGACACTTACTCCATTCGTTCCATTCATACCCTTTTCTCCTTTATGTTCTGGGGAATTTTTGTTTTTCTCTGCGCCGGAAAATACTTCTGCCGCATAGAAAACCCATTGTCATAAATATATCACAGAACCGCGTCTTTGTGAAGAAATTCATATACTGCCTGCGCCGCTTTTTCGTTCATGCTCTCGGTGTCGGCAAGATCTTCTGCCGAGGCCTCTCGGATTGCCTCTAACGACTGATATTTCTTCATCAAAGCTTTTCTTCTGGACGGACCGATTCCCGGAATATCATCCAGTATGGAATGCACCTGTTCTTTGCTGCGCAGTGACCTGTGGTATTCGATAGCAAAACGATGCGCCTCGTCCTGAATTCTTGTGATAAGTTTGAATCCTTCACTGCCCCGGTCAATCGGTATCTCAATATTGTTATAGTATAACCCACGGGTTCTGTGATTATCATCTTTTACCATACCACAGACCGGAATATTCAGATGTAATTCATCCAGCACTTTCAGGCAGATATTGACCTGCCCTCTTCCACCATCCATCATAATAAGATCCGGGAAGCGTGTAAAACTGCCATACTCTGCACCGAGTTCTTTCTCCTGCATTTCTTCCTGCTCCCGCATGCCGTGTGTAAAACGCCTTGTAAGGACTTCATGCATGGAAGCGTAGTCATCCGGCCCGGTGACAGTGCGGAGCTTGAACTTTCTGTAATCGCTGCGCTTTGGTTTTCCTTTTTCATAAACCACCATGGAACCAACCGTCTCGAATCCGTTGATGTTGGAGATATCAAACGCTTCCACACGCTGTAAGCCCGGAAGATCCAGCCATCCTGCGATCTCTTTCATCGCTCCGATAGTTCTTCCCTCCTCACGCTTGATCTTCTCCTTATCCTGCGACAACACAAGTTCCGCATTCTTCTGCGCCAGCTCCACCAGTTTTTCCTTCATTCCTTTTTGCGGAATACGGATATAGACTTTGCCGCCGCGCTTCTCCCCCAACCATTCTGCCAATACTTCATGGTCATCGATCTCCTCCGGCAGCATGATCTCCCTCGGAATAAACGGCGTGCCAGAATAAAACTGTTTTACAAATGTAGTCAATATTTGTTCCTTAGTATCTTCATTTCCGATCTTTACATAAAAGTGATCCCGTCCGATCAGTTTTCCATCCCGGATAAAAAATACCTGTACGACCGCGTCTCTGTCATCCGCAGCAAGTGCAATAATGTCTTTGTCCTCGCCGTCGTTATGCGTGATTTTCTGTTTCTGTGCAATCTGCTTCACGCTGTTTAAAAGGTCGCGATATTCGATTGCCTTCTCAAACTGCATCTCCTCGGAAGCAGCCATCATTTTTTCCTGTAACGATTTTAAAATTGGTGCATAGTTTCCATTTAAAAATTCAACGGCTGCATCCACACGCTGTCTGTACTCCTCTTTGCTGATATAGCCCTGACACGGCGCATTGCACTGATGAATATGATAATTCAGGCATGGGCGGTCTTTTCCGATATCTTTTGGCAGATTCCGGTTACACGTTCTGAGCTGATATAATTTATTGATCAGTTCGATCGTATCCTTGACTGCTCCTGCACTCGTGTACGGTCCAAAATAGCGTGACCTGTCTTTTTTCTGTTGTCTGGAAAACAGAACCCGCGGAAAATCCTCTCCGACCGTCACCCTGATATAGGGATAGGTCTTATCATCCCGCAGCATGGTATTGTATTTTGGTCTGTGTTCCTTGATCAGATTACATTCTAAAACAAGTGCCTCCAGTTCAGAATCCGTGATGATATATTCAAAACGCGCAATCTGTTTTACCATCTGCGCTTTTTTGATCCCCTCATCATGGCTTGCCTGAAAATACTGGTGCACCCGTTTTCTAAGGCTGACAGCCTTTCCAATATAAATAATCGCATCCCTGCTGTCATGCATAATATAAACTCCCGGCTGATCCGGGAGTTTTTTTAATTCTTCTGCAATCTCAAACATTATTCACCATCATTGCCTTTACTCTGGCGTTCAGCGTCCATTGCCTGTTCCATAAAGCTCTTCTTTGTGCTCTCTTCCTCCGGTTCCGGAATACCTTTGATCTCACGGAAAATCTTCATAAATTCTTTTCCGGTGATTGTCTCATGCTCATACAGGTATTCAGAAATCTTATCTAATGATTCGCGGTTCTCGATCAGAAGCTGCATTGCGTCATCATAACATTTGTTAATGATGGAAAGAACTTCTCCATCGATCTGTGCTGCGGTCTCCTCACCGCAGATCAGTCCTGCCCGGTTATCCAGATACTGATTCTCTGTTGTTGCAAGACACATCATGCCAAACTTATCTGACATACCATACTGTGTAACCATCGCTCTTGCGATTGCTGTTGCATTCTCAATATCGTTTGCAGCGCCGCTTGTTGCGGAGGAAAATACGAGTACTTCTGCCGCACGTCCTGCCATGTAGGTTGTGATCTTGGCAAGCAGTTCATCTTTCGTCTGTAAAAACTTCTCCTCTTCCGGTGTCTGTAACGTGTAACCGAGTGCTCCCATTGTTCTTGGAACGATCGTGATCTTCTGAACCGGCTCTGTGTTCTTCTGAAGTGCTGTCACAATCGCATGACCAACCTCATGATAGGAAACGATCTTACGCTCTTTGTCACTCATCACGCGGTCTTTTTTCTCTTTACCGCCTACTGCAACTAACTCAAAAGCCTCAAATAAATCTGCCTGATTTACATATTTTCTGCCCTTCTTAACCGCATTGATCGCAGCCTCATTGATCATATTGGCAAGATCAGAACCAACAAGACCTGCTGTTGCAAGTGCCAATGCATCCAGATCTACGGTCTCATCCATAAGGACATCTTTGGAATGAACTTTTAATGTCTCAAGTCTTCCCTTCAGATCCGGCTTATCGACGATAATACGGCGGTCGAAACGTCCCGGACGAAGCAGCGCTTTATCTAAAACTTCCGGTCTGTTGGTCGCAGCCAGGATCAGAAGTCCCTTGGAAGTATCAAAACCATCCATCTCGGCAAGCAGCTGGTTTAAGGTCTGCTCTCTCTCATCATTGCCACCGCCATAGCGGGAATCACGGCTTTTACCGATTGCATCGATCTCATCAATAAAAATAATACATGGTGCCTGTTTCTGTGCCTCTTTGAAAAGATCACGCACACGGGATGCACCGACACCCACGAACATTTCTACAAAATCAGAACCTGCCAGAGAGAAAAACGGTACGACCGCCTCTCCTGCTACTGCCTTTGCAAGTAATGTCTTACCTGTACCAGGAGGTCCTACAAGCAGCGCTCCCTTTGGAAGTTTTGCTCCGATCTCACGGTATTTCTTTGGATTATGAAGGAAATCAACGACTTCCTGTAAGGACTCTTTTGCCTCATCCTGTCCGGCAACATCTTTAAAGGTAACGCCGGTGGTTTTTTCCACATAAACTTTTGCAGTGCTCTTGCCAACGCCCATAGCACCGCCACCCATACGCTTCATCAAAACACCCATCAGTATCCAGATCAGTACGAGCGGAAGCAGGAAGCTTAAAATATTGTAAATCCATGTGGAAGTGTTGTCCGGGATCACACGGGAGATCGTGATTCCCTTATCCTTCAATAAAGGAAGCAGATCCGGATCATCCAAACGTCCACAATAATAAGTCTGTTCCTGAAGATATGGATTCTTGTTTTCAGAAACCGGTGTGATATTGATCTGGTAAGAATCAAATTCCACAGACTCTACTTTTCCATCTTCTACCATCTGAAGAAAGTCAGAATAACTGATCTCCGAAGTGCTCATAGAAGTATACCGGTTCATGACCATGCTCATAATGAACAATGCTACCAGTGATACCAGGATAAACACCATGATCATCTGGCCGTTCTTGTTATTCTTATTGTTATTATCCCCATTATTGCCATTGTTATTATTGTTTCCATTGCTGCCATTATTTCCCGGACCGCCGCTGCCATAGCCGCCTCCGCCGTATCCGTTATTGCCGTTATTGTAATTGCTCTGGTTATCCATAAATCTATCCTTTCCACAGCCAGATTCTGGTTTGTCTGGCTGGACTTATCGTATTGAATTATTTTCTTACGGCAAAAGTTCTCCTAATCTTTCAACCGTAATGAAACATTAAATTCTTTCTTATTATATTGAAATTGAACTTCAAAAGCAATACATTGTTCGTGAAGTTTTCCTTTCATTTCTAAAGATTTTATAAACTCACTCGGATTAACTGCTAAAATTTTTTTATTTTTTTATAGATTTTAGAAAAACATAGTAGTATACTATTTCAGTTAAAAAAAATTGTGTAATGTTTCCGCTGCACCCAGGCAGCGTTTCATTACCATATACAAACTAAGAGGATTTTGTTACTAATCATTATATTTCACATTTTTAGAGGAGGATAACCCTATGCCTGTAAAATACGTTTTTGTCACCGGTGGTGTTGTATCCGGTCTCGGTAAAGGTATCACCGCTGCTTCCCTCGGAAGACTTTTAAAAGCACGTGGATACAAAGTTACCATGCAGAAATTCGACCCTTACATCAACATCGATCCAGGAACCATGAACCCAATCCAGCACGGTGAAGTTTTTGTCACTGATGACGGTGCTGAAACTGATCTGGACCTTGGACATTACGAGCGTTTCATCGATGAGAGCTTAACCAAAAATTCCAACGTCACAACCGGAAAAGTATACTGGTCCGTTCTTCAGAAAGAACGCCGCGGCGATTACGGTGGAGGAACTGTCCAGGTCATTCCTCATATCACAAACGAGATCAAGAGCCGTTTTTACCGCAATTTCACTTCCGATGAGACACATATTGCCATCATCGAAGTCGGTGGAACGGTAGGTGATATCGAAAGCCAGCCTTTCTTAGAAGCGATCCGCCAGTTCCAGCATGAGGTCGGACATGAAAATGCCATTCTTATCCATGTAACGCTGATTCCATACTTAAAGGCTTCCGGCGAACTGAAAACAAAACCGACACAGGCTTCCGTAAAAGAATTACAGGGAATGGGTATCCAGCCTGATATTATCGTATGCCGTTCCGAGCACGAATTAGATCAGAGTTTAAAAGATAAAATCGCTCTGTTCTGTAACGTGCCAAACAGTCATGTGTTGCAGAACCTTGATGTGGAATACTTATATGAGGCACCACTTGCAATGGAAAAAGAGAATCTTGCAAAAGTTGCCTGTGAAGCTTTACATTTAGCTTGCCCAGAACCTGATTTAAAAGACTGGGAAGCAATGGTAGATGCACTCCGTCATCCAAATAAAGAAGTAAAAATTGCATTAGTTGGAAAATATATTGCCCTGCACGATGCATATATCTCTGTTGTGGAAGCATTAAAACACGGCGGAATCGCAGAGCATGCCACTGTCAACATTAAATGGGTAGATTCCGAGGAACTTACTCCTGAAAATATAGACGAATATTTAGGAGATGTTTCCGGTATCTTAGTTCCTGGCGGATTTGGTTCCCGTGGTGTGGAAGGAAAAATTCTCGCAGCACAGTATGCCCGTGAACACAAGGTTCCTTACCTTGGTCTCTGCCTTGGTATGCAGGTTGCCATCATCGAATTTGCAAGACATGTCTGTGGATTCAACGATGCTCACAGTGTTGAGCTTGATCCAAACACAACACATCCGGTCATCGCTTTAATGCCAGACCAGAATGGTGTGGAAGATATCGGCGGAACCTTAAGACTTGGTTCTTATCCATGTATTTTAGACAAGACTTCAAAAGCTTATGAATTATATGGAACTGAAAATATTGAAGAACGCCATCGTCATCGTTACGAAGTAAACAATGACTTCCGCGCGGTTCTCACGGAACACGGCATGAAACTCTGTGGTACTTCTCCTGACGGACGCATTGTTGAGATGGTAGAACTTCCGGATCATCCTTGGTTCATTGCAACACAGGCGCATCCTGAACTGAAGTCCAGACCTAACAGACCACATCCGCTGTTCCATGGATTCGTGGAGGCAGCTACAAAATGTAAGCGGTAGTAACCGGAGTTTAACGGACGTAGTGTCGCAGATTCTGTGGTGCTTTTATAGG
>OHYE01001036.1_pt1 | contig 12522 bp, 8 predicted proteins | sample 1580141 | NCBI WGS metagenome assembly OHYE01 (sample SAMEA3882530, study PRJEB24775) | human gut metagenome | biome: human-associated habitat; feature: intestine environment; material: feces | place: Netherlands | collected 2009/2010 | reverse complement strand
ACGGAAATCAAAAACCTGCGTGTCCTGAAAATCATCTTCCCGATTGCCGTCACGACGGTAGTAGCCTTGTTCGTCCCCACGGCAGTGCCCCTCATCGGTATGCTGATGTTCGGTAACCTGCTGAAAGAAATCGGTGCCGACACTTCGCGCCTGTTCGATGCGGCTTCCAACTCCATCATGAACGCGGCTACCATCTTCCTGGGACTCTGCGTAGGCGGTACCATGACCGTGGATGCGTTCCTCAACATGCAGACGATAGGCATCGTCGTGGGCGGTTTCCTCGCCTTTGCGTTGTCCATTGCTTCCGGTATCGCCATGGTGAAAATCTTCAACCTTTTCAGCAAGAAGAAAATCAATCCGCTCATCGGTGCCACCGGGCTGAGTGCCGTACCCATGGCCAGTCGCGTTTGCAACGAAATCGCCACCAAATATGATGTGAAGAACCATGTGTTGAACTACTGCATGGCCTCCAACATCTCCGGTGTCATCGGGTCAGCCGTGGCAGCCGGCGTGCTGATCTCCTTCTTGGGATGAGACAGTTGCAAACCGGATAAACAAAGAAGACAGAAGAACATAAGGATAAGATTTTGTCCTTATGTTCTTCTGTCTTTAAAAGAAGTAAAATCAAAGATGTATCACCTTCACTCACATCGGCAACCCAACAGATTAAAAAACGGGTTATTCTGTTTCCGTATGCTCCGAACCATTTTGCTTTTTAACCCGTTTTACAGTATGCTTTATTTTACCAATCAAAAAGTTGAGTTCTAAAGTAGACTCTGTTTCTGCCGTTTCCAAGTCGGGCATCACTATATCTGAAAGCATCTCACCGAAATGTTTCATTTTAGATTGCTGTACGTGGCTGTCTGTTTCCTGATGCAAAGTACGAAGTTCCCGTTTCAGTTGACGTACATTGGCAAATGTTTCTATTATAGCAAACGTCGCATTCACAGCCTTCTTGCTTTTCAATATAGTAGCCAACATATACAATCCTCTCTCCGTGAACACGGCAGGCAAGACACGACTTTTAGACGATATTTTTGCGGTCGGATTTTTCGACCGCAAAAATATCATTTCCTCACGTGTCAACCGAAACATGTAAGTGGACGGGAACTTATCCGGATTATTTTTTATGCTGCAAAGTATTCCTATCCATTTCCATTTTTTATGTCAGTCCTGATAATACACCCTCTTCACCCGGGCACTGACTCCCGTCAGGATTTCGTAGGGTATCGTACCCACAGCGTCGCTCAGCACCGTCACCGGCAGATCATCGCCGAAGATGATGGCGGTATCGCCCTCACGGCAATCTATGTCCGTCACGTCTATCATGCAGACATCCATGCAAATGTTGCCCACATACGGGGCACGCCGTCCGTTGACCAGACAATACGCACGGCCGCAACCTAATTTGCGGTCCAAGCCGTCGGCATAACCGATAGGCAGGGCTGCAATCCGACTGTCACGCGTCAAACGCCCTTTGCGGCTGTATCCCACCGTATCTTCCTTCGGCACTTCGTGTATCTGGAGAATCGTGGTCTTGAGCGTACTGATATTATGGAGAACCTCATTATTCCGGGAATTGATGCCGTAGAGTCCCAAACCGAGACGTACCATCTCCAAATGACGATCCGGGAAATGTTCAATCCCCGCACTGTTGCAGATATGGCGCAGAATCTTGTGACTGTAAGCCTGCTGAAGCTGCGCACTGCCTTTCAGGAACAATTCATACTGACGGGCGGAAAAGGCATCGAAATCGTCGCTGTCGCTCCCGACGAAATGGGAAAATACGGAACGGGGAATCACAGCCGACTGGCGTTTCAACCGTTCCACCAGCAACGGCATATCCTTTTCCGGGTCGAACCCTAACCGGTGCATGCCCGTATCTAATTTCACATGGATGGGAAAATGGGTCACCCCTTCTTTCTCCGCCTCGTGAATCAAGGCCTCCAACAAACGGAAACTGTACACCTCCGGTTCAAGGTCGTACTCGAACAAGGTCGGAAAGCTACTCATCTCCGGATTCATAATCATGATATTCGCCGTAATGCCGGCCTTCCGCAGGTCCACGCCCTCGTCGGCCACGGCCACGGCCAGATAATCCACCTGATGGTCCTGAAGGGTTTTGGCAATCTCCACAGCGCCGGACCCGTAAGCCGACGCCTTTACCATACATACCATCTTCGTCTCCGGCTTCATGAAACTGCGGTAATAGTTCAAATTATCCACTACGGCATTCAAATTAACCTCCAATGTCGTTTCGTGTACCTTCAAGGCCAAGTGTTCCGTCAAAACGTCGAAACGGAAAGACCTTGCCCCTTTGATGAGAATCACTTCGTCGTGCAACGTGTCCAACACACCGCTGCCCAACAATTCATCCGTGGAACGATAAAAACACGCCTCCATGCCGAACAGACCTTGTACGGCAGACAAGCACGGACCGACTCCTATGAACTTCTCCACACCGCGCATCGCCACCAAACGGCCCACGCGGCCATACAAATCCTCAGGCGCACCGCCAGCCTGCTCGATATCACTCAAAATCAACGTACGTTTCCGCCCCGCACAATCGGGACGACGGTTCATGAAGTCGAGGGCGATATCCAAAGAATTATAATCCGAATTGTAACTGTCGTTAATGAGCGTACAACCCGATCGGCCTTCTTTCACCTCCAGGCGCATGGCCACCGGTTCGAGCACGGCCATCCTTGCGGCAATCGTCTCGGGACTCATCCCCAAATGCAAGCATACGGCCAGGCAGGACACGGAATTGGCCAACGAAGCCTCGTCGATAAAAGGAATAGAACAAGCTGCCTCCTTACCTTTATATATATAGGATACAACCGTCTCTGCCTCCCGCTTTTCCACCGATGCGATATATAAAGGTACATCGCGCCGCTGCCGCGACCATGCAAAGTATTCTCCTTTGAAAGCCGAACGGTTGACGCAACCGACTACGCACGCATCGTCCATATCGTACACCAGGACTTTGGCATCCTTGAACAACTTCAACTTCTCCAAACACTTTTGCTCATACGAAGTGAAATTCTCCTGATGCGCATCGCCCAAGCAAGTAAAAACCCCTATGGTCGGCTGAATCACCGACTGCAAAGCTTCCATCTCTCCCGGCTCGGAAATTCCGGCTTCAAAAAGTCCTACTTCGCTTCTCTCATCCAGATTCCATACGGACAAAGGCACTCCGATTTGGGAATTGTAGCTCCTCGGCGAACGGGTGACGTTCTTTTCAGGGGACAACAACTGGTAAAGCCACTCCTTGACCACGGTCTTCCCATTACTTCCGGTTATACCCACCACCGGAATGTCGAAGGCCTCGCGATGACGTTCGGCCAAGCGTTGCAAAGCTTTCAGCGGACTGACCACTTGCAGGAAATTGGCATCGGGACAGGATGTCATGTCTTCCGGCAAACGACTGACCACAAAAGAGCGTACCCCCCGACGATAAAGTTCGGGAATATAACGGTGCCCGTCGTTACGACGGCTTTCCAACGCAAAAAACAAAGTATCTTCAGGGAAACACAAAGAACGGCTATCCGTTAGAATCCACCGGACTTCCACCGTTTCGCTACCCCACAAATGAGCGCCGACGAGCGAAGCTATTCTTTCTAATGTATAAGACATAATCCTCAATATTTTAGCAGATCTTTCAATCTTCCGTACTCGGTTGTATCGGCTAATTTCGGGTATTTTTCAGTAAGTCGTTCCATCTTTAACATAGTTTGACGCAGGAAGTCCCGATAAGCCGCCGATTCCGGATGCAGCGGACGGTGGGACAAAGCCTTGGCCACGGCCTCCCATTCCGCCATGAAGCTTCGTGTTTCCACCGGGAAACAGACTTCCGAGAAACGTTCCCAAATATACCCTACCGCCACCTCGGACGGATGCAGCATGTCTGCCGCATAAAACCGGTAATCCCTCAACTCATCCAGCACGATTTCGTAAGCCGGGAAATAGAAACAACGTCCCTCGTGCGCACGACATATCCCGTCTACGGCCAACAACAGCACGGCTTTCCCCAACCGGCTGCCATGGAAACCATATTTGGCATAACGGTAGGGACTGACCGTAAAAACGATTTGCAGGGACGGATTGACCTGCCAAAGAGCCTCCAATGCCTCTCCGAGTACCTCCTTCGCCCCCTCCACGTCCAACTGCTCTTCCGTAAACCGCACCCCGGGCTGCTTATGGCAATTCGCAACCACCCGCCCGTTGTCATTCAGACGGTAATAACGGTTCGTACCTAAAGTAAGGAACAGGACTTTCAGCGACCTGAACCGGGCAGCTTCTTCACGGCGCACGTTTTCCAGACGGGCACGGCATTCCTCACGGTTCTCCGCAGAAAAGGAACTGTCATTCAACCAACTGTGCCACAGTCCTCCCGATTCGAAAAAAATATCCTCGGGCAACGGCTCCACGGTAGCCATCGCCCTGCACCACGCGGCTATACTCAACGGATTGTACAATACCCCGAACGGATTGGCATGCGCATCCAGTCCCGACTGCACCATACGCCGGCCGATATGGTCGGCAAAGCAAGAACCCAATAGGGTAAGCCCGTCTCCGGGATGGATATGCAATCCCTTCATCTCAGTTTCTACTGTGGTACGAAACTTCATATCTCACATTCGTTAAATGTCAAAACGGTATTTTTTCCTGCAAAAGTAAGCAAGATATATGAAATTATGCTAATTTTGCATGAACTAAATCAAGCTGATGACAAACAAAAATACATATAACCTTTTGTCGCAAATCAATATCCCGGCCGACTTGCGCCGATTGCCCATAGACAAATTGCCGCAAGTATGCGAAGAACTGCGCCGCGACATCATCGACGAGCTGGCAGACAATCCGGGACATTTCGCTTCCAGCTTAGGCGTCGTGGAGCTGACGGTCGCTTTGCATTATGTGTACGACACGCCTTACGACCGCATCGTATGGGATGTCGGACATCAGGCATACGGCCATAAGATACTGACAGGACGCAGGGAACGTTTCTCGACCAACAGGAAGCTGCACGGGCTGAAACCTTTCCCCTCTCCTTCCGAAAGCGAATACGACACGTTCACCTGCGGACATGCTTCCAATTCCATCTCCGCCGCTTTGGGCATGGCGGTGGCCTCGGCCAATCAGGATGAAAAAAGAAGGCACATCATTGCCGTCATCGGCGACGGTTCGATGAGTGGCGGTCTGGCTTTCGAAGGACTGAACAATGCTTCTTCTACCCCGAACGACATTCTCATCATCCTGAACGACAATAATATGAGCATAGACCGCAGTGTGGGAGGAATGAACCATTATTTCCACCAACTCCACACCAGCAGCCTCTATAACCGCCTGCGTTTCGCCGCTTCCCGTAAATTATTCAACTGGGGTTGGCTCAACGAGGACCGCCGGAAGCAACTCATCCGTTTCAACAACTCGCTGAAATCGCTTATCAGCAACCAGCAGAACGTATTCGAAGGTATGAACATACGCTACTTCGGCCCCAGCGACGGTCATGACGTCATCGAACTGGTACATACGCTCCGGGTTCTGAAAGACATGAAAGGTCCTAAACTTTTTCATATACACACCGTCAAAGGCAAAGGATTCAAACCGGCGGAGAAGGCGGCAGACATCTGGCACGCACCGGGCAAATTCGACAAGGAGACCGGCGAACGCATACAGACGGACACGAGCAACCTGCCTCCACGTTACCAAGACGTCTTCGGACAGACCTTACTCGAACTGGCCCGGATGAACCCGAAAATCATCGGGGTGACGCCTGCCATGCCGTCGGGATGCTCGATGAACGTCCTGATGAAGGAGATGCCGGACCGGGCTTTCGATGTAGGTATCGCCGAAGGACACGCCGTCACCTTCTCCGGTGGCATGGCGCAAGACGGCCTCATCCCGTTCTGCAACATTTATTCCTCCTTTGCCCAACGAGCCTATGACAATCTCATCCACGACATTGCGATAGAACGCCTTAACGTGGTGTTATGTTTGGACCGCGCAGGACTGGTGGGTGAAGACGGTCCCACGCATCATGGAGCATTCGACTTGGCCGCACTCCGTCCCATCCCCAACCTCATCCTGTCTTCCCCACTCAACGAGAAAGAACTGCGCCTGCTCATGTACACGGCACAGCTCCCAAACCAAGGCCCATTCGTCATCCGCTACCCGCGCGGACGGGGTGTGCTGACCGACTGGCAATGTGATTTTGAAGCCATCGAAGTGGGGAAAGGACAACTTCTCAAAGAAGGAAAGGACATCGCACTGCTTTCGTTAGGCCCCATCGGCAATACGGCGGCAGAGGCCATCCTCCTGTTCGAGCAGCAACAGGCACAAGAAGGGCATCCTCTCACGGTAGCCCATTATGACATGCGTTTCCTCAAGCCGTTGGATGAAAACATCTTATACGAAGTTGGAACGCATTTCTCCCGAATCATCACGATAGAAGACGGAGTCGTCCGCGGAGGATTAGGGTCTGCCGTATTGGAATATATGTCCGACCACGGTTTCTTCCCTAAAGTAACACGGATGGGACTGCACGATTATTTCGTAGAACACGGCACGGTGGAACAACTACGGCAAATCGTCGGAATCGACCGGGATGCCATTGTATCACAACTCCGTTCCATTTCACAAAAGTAAATCCATGAAGATTATCATTGCCGGTGCCGGGGCTGTAGGCACACATTTAGCACAACTCTTAGCCAAAGAGAGCCAGAATATCACGTTGATAGACGAAAGTGAAGACAAACTTTCAAAAGTCGCCGACAACGTAGACCTCATGACCCTCAATGTAAAACCGACTTCTATCAGCGGCCTGAAAGAAGCCGGTGCCGCACATGCCGAATTGTTCATCGCCGTCATGCCCGACGAAATGAAAAATATCACCTGTTGCATGCTGGCCCATACACTGGGAGCGCAGAAAACAGTAGCCCGTATCGACAATGCGGAATACTTGGACGAAGAATACAAAACCTTTTTTAAAAACATGGGAATCAGCTCCCTCATCTTCCCGGAAATACTGGCCGCACGGGATATCATAGAAGGTATCAAACACAGTTGGGTCAGACAGTGGTGGGAAGTGCACGACGGGGCACTCGTCATGCTGGGCATCAAGTTGCGTGAAACCGCTGAAATCCTCAACATCCCGCTGAAAATACTGTGCGGACCGGACACTTGTTACCATGTCGTGGCTATCAAACGAGACGACATGACCATCATTCCGAACGGCGATGCCACGCTCCAACTGGGCGACATCGTGTATTTCATGACCACGAAGAAATACATTCCTTACATCCGAAAGATTGTAGGTAAAGAGCATTATGAAGACGTGAAAAACGTCATGATTATGGGAGGCGGACGCACGGCCATGCACACCGCCCTGAATGTCCCGGGGTACATGGAAGTGAAAATCATAGAAAGCGACCCCGCCCGCTGCAACGAGCTGAACGAGGCTTTAGGAGACAGCGACGTGATGGTTATCAACGGAGACGCACGCGACTCTTCGCTACTGATTACGGAAGGCATACAGCACACACAAGCTTTCGTGGCCCTGACCGGACAAAGCGAAAGCAACATTCTGGCTTGCCTTACGGCCAAACGGCTGGGAGTGCGGAAAACCGTGGCGTTAATAGACAATCTGGACTATATCTCCATGGCCGAAAGATTGGATATCGGCACCATCATCAACAAAAAGACGATTGCCGCCAGTCATATTTACCAGATGATGTTGGATTCGGACGTTACCAACGTGAAATGCCTTACCGTGGCCGACGCCGATGTGGCTGAGTTTGAAGTAAAAGCCGGAGCCAGGGTCACCAAGAAACCCGTGAAAGACCTCGGCCTTCCTACCGGAGTTACTATCGGCGGACTGGTACGTCGCGGCGAAGGTATGCACGTAAACGGTATGACCCAAATTCAGGAAGGCGACAGTGTGGTCGTGTTCTGCCAAAACATGTTCATTAAGAAGCTGGATAAATATTTTGCGTAGTCCCGGCATCCATGCGGTCTAACAAACGCCGGATGTCCCGTTCAAGCAATTTATAAGGCGGTGCATCCTTAAAGCCTACATTCTTCCGAAGCATGTCTTCCACGGAATTCTGGCTATGTTGGTAACACGACAATTCGTTTTGCCGCTGTGTGTCGTGCTCGGCCAAATTACGGATTTCACGCTCACGTTCTTTACGCAGCAAAATACAAACAGGATCCAGCAAAGGGGAAATCACGTTGTCGAACAACGTATGTCCCTGAATATACAAATAAGTCGTCTCCGGAGTGACCCCCAAATCCAATAGCTCCGTCTTCAACATCTCGTAATCTTTTTTCGCCTGTGGGAAGTGGCGTTGCAGCCAAGCTATCTTCCGGTTGACCCTCCGCCGCACAAGTTCCAATGTCTGTTCGGGATGGTACACATTAATATCACTGAAACTCACATGATTGCCAAACTCCGTCAAAGTAAACTCCCGGTAATGGTTCCGTCGGTATACCCAAACCGACCATACGAACAACGGCCAGATGATTTGGGAATACTCTTGCATGAAACTCTCAAAATCTACAATCTGACGGTCGTTGAGCGTGGCCATCACACAGACACGGTGCAACGTCGCCGCATAACACTGGTAATTCTCGATGGCGTATGCGTAAGTATGGAACACGAAAGGATTTTTGTTAATCAGCCGTGAGGTCGGCGTGGCCCCCTGCAACAAATAATCGTAGTCCGCATCGACGCAGGCTATCATATAATTTCCCAGTTGAGGGCCGAGCTTGTTCGTCAACACCAGTTTTTTCCCTTTGCCCAACGTACTGCGGGAAGGCAGCATGATTTCAAAATAACGGCTGTCATCCTCGAAATCATCCAATACGGTCCGCCAGAAGAACACATCGTCGTAACTTTCCACATACACCACGATTTTCCGCCGTGCCGTTTTGGGTTTCAACCTCTGCGCCGCTCCCAAATACAAAGAAGTCAGGTTCTCAGACAATCTCTTGGCCATAACGTTCCCCTCCCTTCCTCAGAAAATTATTGTGTAATGTCGGTCACTTCCGTCACGGCATCCATCCATCCGTTCATGATCATGGCCGGCGAATGCGTCGTCAGGATGATTTGGACATTCGGATTCAACTGACGTATCAGCGTAATCAGCTTCTGTTGCCACTCCACATGCAGACTGATTTCCGGTTCGTCCATGAAAAGCACGTAGGGCTGACGGTCTTCCACCAATACGGTCAACAAAATCACGAGCATCTGCTTCTCGCCGGAAGAGAGTTTGTAAGGCGAAAGTATCTCACCGAACTGCTCCAGTTGTATTTCATTGCTGCTGCGGACGATTTTCTTTCCGGTCTCGCTGAACAGCTCGTCCACCATATCTTGAAACTGCACCCTGGCCTGAGCCGCCATTTTCGCCTTTTCCCGTGCCCCGGGGTCGCCGCTCGTCAGCAATGCAATCATACGGTTGCCCACATTGACCTGATAGTCCAGGAAACGCCGCTGCAAGAGATAAAGCTGCCAGTCCAGCTCGGTAGCCACCCTGTCATCCGCTAATTTTTCCAGCAAATTGCTGTGGACCAAAGGACGGTCGAAGCTCCGCACCACATCGAACCTTACCGTCACGGCATCTGCCGGTTCATATGTCAGTTTCACATCGGGCTTGGCCGGACATCCTTCTTTGACTGCCTGCAAAAGCCTTAATATCACTTTGTTCAGAATTGTACTCTTGCCGACCCCGTTCACACCGCTCAGGATATTCACCTTACGGTTCAATTCCCACACGATATGCTTCTGCCCGCTCCAAAGCGAGTCGATCTCGATACGCCGTATGTACTCACCTATCTTATCCATAGTCTGCGTTTTTCAGAATCCTTCTTACCCGAAGATAGCGAACGGTCATGCCGAATCCTATCTTCGCTTTAGCAAAGATAAGTTTTCCCATAGAAAGAAGCAACGGAAAGATGCTAAAATTTGTGATGAAAGCACTAACTTTGCAGTTGTTTTCCCGATACATGTAATTTCAAGAAAGATGTATAAAGATAAAAACCTGACAGGCCACCTTTGTATGTTTGCGGCCTGTGCGGCGTGGGGACTGATGTCACCCTTAGGCAAAGATGCCATGGCACATGGCATCAGCGGATTGGCATTGGTAAGTTTCCGGGCGGTCGGCGCAGCTTTATGCTTTTGGCTCACTTCCCTTCTCGGCCGACATAAAGAAGATGTCGCTCCCCGGGACTTACTGATGTTTTTCTTTGCCGGTATGCTGGCCATCGTGTTCAACCAATGTTGCTTTACGATAGGGCTATCCCTGACATCCCCGGTCAACGCCAGCATCGTCACCACCACCCTTCCCATCGTGACCATGATTCTGGCCGCCCTGTTCCTGAAAGAACCGGTAACCAACAAAAAGGTCTTGGGGATTTTTTGCGGAGCCATCGGCGCCCTGCTGCTCATTTTAGGCAACGGGCACGCAGCCCAGAATGGCAACGGCAACCTGACGGGCGACCTGCTGTGTCTTACCGCCCAATGCAGCTTTGCCGTCTACCTGACCATATTCAAGAAACTGATACAAAAATATACAGTGGTGACTTGTATGAAATGGATGTTCACTTACGCCACCATCGTCATCCTGCCTTTCACTTATAAGGACCTGGCCATACTGCCATGGGCTGAAATCCCAGCAACCACTTGGTTTGAAACGGTCTTTGTGGTCTTCGTGGCTACTTATCTGGCTTATATCATGATGATGACAGGACAGAAACTGCTGCGCCCCACCATCGTGAGTATGTACAACTACGTGCAACCCATCGTGGCCTGTATCGTCAGCGTAGCCACAGGGTTAGGAGTATTCGGATGGAGTCAGGGGGCAGCCGTCCTTTTGGTTTTCGGAGGTGTATGGTTGGTCACCCAAAGCAAAAGCCGTGCCGACCTGAAAACAGAACATCCATCCCATACTGATCCCGAATCCTGAACCGCCATGCCCGCATCATCCATCTTATGGCTCCAACAGCAACGCCACCTGCTCGAGCTGGAATACGAATACGAAAAGGCGCAGTTCCGCGCCCAAACGGAAACGGCCGGCGTAACCCGTAAAATCAAACAAGGACTATGTTGGTATCCGCTCTGCTTAGGACGAAGTTACTACAACTCGCTCAACCAATTAGTCATAGAGGTGGAACGCACGGAATACACGGACACAGACCACGGGTTCGAACCGGGAAAACAAGTATGCTTCTTCACTCAAGACGCTTCCGGAGACTTACGACGAAACGGGCACGGCGGCCAACTGCATTATTTTCACTTCACCGGCACCGTAAGTTTCGTAGACGGCAATAGGATGGCGGTAGTACTGCCGGACATGGAAGCCCTTTCGCACCTGAGGGAAGACGGCCGCATCGGTGTGCAACTCTACTTGGACGAGACTACCTACCGCCTGATGTTCGAAGCCCTGGACCGGGTGAGCGCCGCACGGCACGGCCGCTTGGCCGAACTGCGCGACATTTTTCACGGCACAGCGCAGGCCGGACATTTCTCCTTCCAACCGATACGTTTCCCTTGGCTGAACCCCACGCAAGAAACTGCCGTCAACGAAGTGTTACGCGCCAAAGACGTGATGATTGTGCACGGCCCTCCGGGAACGGGCAAGACCACCACCCTTGTGGAAGCCATCTACGAGACGCTTCACCGCGAAAGTCAAGTATTGGTATGTGCCCAAAGCAACATGGCCGTAGACTGGATTTCGGAGAAACTGACCGACCGGGGTGTGGCTGTGCTGCGCGTGGGCAACCCTTCGCGCGTGAATGACAAGATGTTGTCGTTCACCTACGAACGGCGTTTCGAAGCACATCCTTCTTACCCCTCGCTTTGGGCCATCCGCAAAGCCATCCGCGACCTGTACGCCCACCGCCCGTCGTTGGGCTGTGAAGCCTTTCACCAAAAGGTAGCCCACCTGCGCGACCAAGCTACCGAACTGGAAATCGCCATCAATGAAAGCCTGTTCAACGAAGCGCGGGTCATTGCCTGCACGTTGGCAGGCAGTGCCAACCGCGTACTGGCGGGTAAGAAATTCCCGACCCTGTTCATCGACGAAGCCGCCCAAGCCCTCGAAGCTTCCTGCTGGATTGCCATCCAAAAGGCCGGACGCGTCATCCTGGCCGGCGACCATCGCCAACTTCCTCCCACCGTGAAATGTCCCGAGGCCCTGAAGGGCGGACTGGACCGCACGCTGATGGAAACCATTGCCGCCCGACATCCTTCTGCGATCAGCCTGCTCCGCACGCAATACCGCATGAACAATATCATCATGCGCTTCTCCAGCGAATGCTTCTACGACGGAAAGGTGGAAAGTGCCCCGGAAGTGAAATACAGGGGCATTCTGGACTGGGACACGCCGATGGAATGGATAGACACGGCATACGAGGAACAGACCGCCCCATACCTGACGGAAGAACCTTCCGGCGCAGTGTGTGCACCGGCTCTCCCGGCGGTTGAGGTACCCGACTTCGGAGAAACCCGCAATCCGGACA
>OHYE01001018.1_pt1 | contig 12661 bp, 8 predicted proteins | sample 1580141 | NCBI WGS metagenome assembly OHYE01 (sample SAMEA3882530, study PRJEB24775) | human gut metagenome | biome: human-associated habitat; feature: intestine environment; material: feces | place: Netherlands | collected 2009/2010 | reverse complement strand
CGGCATTTCGGCGGCGTTGTATACAATTCGCAGCGGTCTTGAAACCACAGTGATAGCTGCAGGAGACAGTGCGCTCGCAAAAGCCGAAAAAATCGAAAACTATTACGGCTTTGCCGAACCGATTAGCGGAAAAGAGCTTTTGACACGCGGAATTGACGGTGCCGAAAGGCTCGGAGTGAAATTCACGAACAAGCAGGCGGTGTCGATTGATTATGAGGACGGCGGATTCTCCGAGCCTTTCGTCACCTCGGACGACAAAAAGCACGGGTGCAAGGCGGTACTTTTGGCGACCGGCAGCAGACGGCTCGCACCGAGCATAGAGGGCTTGACCGAATTCGAAGGCAAAGGGGTCAGCTACTGCGCGGTCTGTGACGCATTTTTTTACAGAAACAAAAACGTCGGCGTTCTCGGCTCCGGCGAATACGCTCTGCACGAGGCCAAAATTCTCGCAAAAACATCAAAAAGCGTTACCGTGTTCACAAACGGCGAAGAGCCGACGGCAGTATTTCCCTCAGAATTTACAATTGTTAAAGAACCGTTGTCGAGTCTCACGGGTGACGCAAAAATCGAAAAAGCCGTTTTGCGCGACGGTACCGAGGTCAAAATCGACGGCCTTTTCGTAGCCTACGGAGTGGCATCATCGGCAGCTCTCGCCCAAAAAGCAGGAGCGGTGACAATCGGCGGCAAAATCAGGGTCAACGATTCTATGATGACGAACGTAAACGGCCTTTTTGCGGCAGGCGACTGCACAGGCGGTCTTTTGCAGGTATCAAAAGCCGTCGGCGACGGCGCGGCGGCAGGTATGGCAATAATAAAATATGTCAAAATGGAAAAATAGAGTCGCCGAAATTATCCTATATCAAAAAACGACCCTTGGCCGTCGGTTTTAAGCCGGCTTTCAAGGGTCGTTCTTTTTTTATTTTTTAATTGTTATATCGTTTCGTGGAAGGTTCTCTTTATTACTTCACTCTGCTGTTCCCTTGAGAGCTTATGGAAATTGACCGCATAGCCCGAAACACGAATGGTGAGATTGGGATATTTAGTCGGGTCGTTATAAGCCTCAACAAGCATTTCGCGGTTCATAACATTGACGTTCAGGTGATGCGCACCGTTTTTAAAATAGCCGTCAAGAATCGACACAAGATTTGCCGTTCTCTCGTCTCTCGTTTTGCCGAGTGCTGCGGGAACGATTGAAAACGTATTTGAAATTCCGTCGCGGCACTGTGCATAGGGCATCTTGGCAACCGAGTTGAGCGATGCGAGCGCGCCGTTCTTTTCGCGATTATGCATGGGGTTGGCACCGGGAGCAAACGGCTCGCCCTTCTTTCTCCCGTCGGGCGTGGAGCCTGTCTTTTTGCCGTACACGACATTGGAGGTTATTGTGAGTGCCGAAAGCGTATGCTCTGCGTTTCTGTAAGCCGGAGTCTTGCGAAGCTCGGCTATTGTGTCCTCAAGCAATGCTTTTGCGATATTGTCAACACGGTCGTCGTCGTTTCCGTACTTCGGGAAATCACCTGTCGTCTCAAAATCGACTATATATCCGTTCTCGTCACGTATGGGCTTGACGTTTGCGTACTTGATAGCCGAAAGAGAGTCTGCGGCAACCGAGAGTCCAGCTACGCCGAATGCCATAAAGCGGTGCACATCGGTATCGTGAAGTGCCATTTGGATTTTCTCATACGCATACTTATCGTGCATAAAATGGATTACATTCATAGTATTGACATAAAGCCTGCAAAGCCATTTAAGGTAAGTCTTGTATCTCTCAACCACCTCGTCGTAATCGAGCCTGTCGCCCTCAATCGGGTTAGTCTGCGGTCCTATTTTTTCGCAGTACACATTGTCATATCCGCCGTTTAATGCGAGAAGCAAAAGCTTTGCAAGGTTGCAGCGCGCACCGAAAAACTGCATCTGCTTGCCTACCTGCATAGCGGAAACACAGCAGGCTATGGCGTAATCGTCGCCGTAAATCGGGCGCATAACGTCGTCGTTTTCATATTGTATGGAGTCGGTGTCCTCCGAAACCTCGGCGCAAAAACGTTTAAAGTTTTCGGGCAAGCCCTGCGACCAGAGAACAGTCATATTGGGCTCCGGAGCCGAGCCGAGAGTGTAAAGCGTATTGAGCATTCTGTACGAATTTTTCGTGACGAGAGTTTTTCCCTCGTTTGTCATACCACCGATGCTCTCGGTTATCCACATAGGATCGCCGCCGAACAGCTCATTGTATTCGGGAGTGCGAAGATGGCGAGCCATGCGCAGCTTCATAACAAAATCGTCTATCAGCTCCTGAGCACCGCTCTCTGTGAGTATGCCCCTATTGATGTCGCGTTCAATATAGATGTCAATGAACGTGCTTGTCCTGCCGAGCGACATAGCCGCTCCGTTCTGCTCCTTGATTGCGGCAAGATATGCAAAGTAAAGCCACTGAATCGCCTCGCGCGCGTTGCTTGCCGGCGAAGATATGTCATAGCCGTACATCTGCGCCATTTGCTTGAGCATTTCCATAAAGTTAAGCTGCTTTTGCAGCTCCTCGCGCAGCCTTATGACCTCCTCTGTCATATCCTTATTTTCAAGCGCGATTTTATCTGCCTTTTTAAATTCGATAAGCGTATCCATACCGTAGAGGGCAACTCTGCGATAGTCTCCTATTATTCTGCCTCTTCCGTAGGCGTCGGGCAAACCGGTGAGCAGCGCAATATGGCGTGCCTTTCTCATCTCACTCGTATAGGCTCTGAATACTCCGTCGTTGTGAGTTGTCTTATATCTGAACTCGTCCTCGATTTTATCGGACAGCTCATAGCCGTAAGCCTTTGCCGCCTCACGCGCCATACGCATACCGCCGAAGGGATTTACACCTCGGCGCAGAGGGCTGTCGGTCTGAAGACCCACGATAAGCTCCTTTTCCTTGTCAAGATAACCGGGCGCATAGGTGACGAGAGATGAAACGGTTTCGGTATCGACCGACAAAACTCCGCCGTTTTCACGTTCCTTGTCAAGAAGCTTTGAAAACTTTTCCATAAGTTCCTTTGTACGCTCGGTGGCTCCGCTCAAAAAGGAGCTGTCGCCCGTATATTCCGTGTAATTCCTTTTGATGAAATCACTGACGTTTACTTTTTCGTTCCATTCGCCGGGATTAAAGCCTTCCCACGCTCTTGAAAACTCCATTTTCCATCTTCCTTTCACAGGTGCCTCGCGGCATATATACATAAATAAATTACAATATAAAAGGGCAGCCTCCGAAAAAGAGGCTGCCCAGACGGTCGGCTTTTTATACGCCGCGTTCCCCGGCAGTTTAGCCTGCCTGCCCAAATGGGCTTTCCGTCAGTTACACGGCGCCTATATATTGTGGTGCTATTATATCACCACACAATATATATGTCAACATATAAATTAAAAATGTTTATTCTGCGCTCTTCAGCGATTCAACCATATCTATCTTTTTAAGCCTGAAATACATAACAAAGTTGACTATCGCCGTAAACAGCACAGTAAGCAAAATACTTGCGAGATAGCTGAGAGCCGTCATTTCCTTACCGAACATAATATAGTCCGTCTCAATGGTGCTCATAACATACGCGTGAAGAATTATACCCAGAACTATACCGAATATCACACCGAAAATCGTCAGTACAATATTTTCGCGGTACACGTAAAAGGCAAGCTCCTTGTTGTAGAAACCGAGAACCTTGAGCGTTGCAAGCTCACGCCTGCGCTCGGTGATGTTGATGTTATTGAGGTTATAGAGAACCACAAACGCCAAAAGCCCCGCAGCAACTATCAGTATTACAACTATAAACAGTAGGCTGTTCATAACGGAGCTTATCTGTTTCTCGGTGGTGCTGTTCATGGTAACCGAATTTATCGCGCTCAAATCCATAAGCTGCTTTGACAGAGTCTCGTCGTCCACGGTACCGTCCGTTTTAATGAAGATGGTATTGAGCGAAGCCGTCTCGTTAAAAAGCTGCTTATATACATTCGGCGTCATATAAATGTAGTGGTACATATAGTTTTCGACTATTCCTGCAACCTTTACGGGTTCGGTTGCGGTGCCTGTCTCGCTCGTCTTGAAGGTCACGGTGTCACCCACGGAAACACCGAGAGTCTTGGCGAGCTTTTCGGTTATGATAACACCGGAATCATCCATAACATAGGTGTTTTTGCCGTCGCGCGACGAAAGGTTAACGTAATCCGCCATTCGTGAGGTATCCTGCGGAACTATGACATACGCGGTTTTTTCTTCACCGTTTGCGTCGGTATAGAGCATTGAGCGATATGTCTGCAAATACTCCGTAACACCGTTCATGGTGTTGACCTCGGCAAGCGACTGACGTTTTTCCGCTCGTGTAGCCTCGGAATTTATACCTGCGGTACCGGCAAAATGCCACACCTTTTCAAACTGGTTGCCCGTCATTGATTTTATGGAATCGTTGAGTCCGAAGCCGACAAGCAGCAGAGCCATACAGCCCGCAACACCGGCTATTGTCATAAACAGGCGTTTTTTATATCTGAACAGGTTTCTGCAAGCCGCCTTCTGTGCGAAGTTGAGGTGCTTCCAAATAAATCCGACTCTTTCGAGAAGTATGCGTTTGCCCGCCTTCGGTGCCTCGGGGCGCATCAGCAGTGCCGGCGATGAGCTCAGCACGCGATAGCACGCAGCCAGAGTCGCTCCGGTCGTACAAATAATCGCAAGAAGCGAAGCGAGCAATGCGTCAAATACGTCCGGCTTCACCACGGTATTATGAAGCCCTATATACACAAGCTTATACGTGTTAACCGTGAGCAGAGGTATTGTGCTCTCGCCGAGAAGCACGCCGAGCACGCTGCCGATTGCGGTAGCAAGCAGAGCATAAAGCACATATTTTGCCGCTATCGCACCCTTCGTGTAGCCGAGAGCCTTTAATGTGCCTATCTGCGTTCTCTGCTCCTCGACCATTCGCGTCATGGTTGTGAGAGATACCAAAGCGGCAACAAGGAAGAATATCACGGGGAACACCGAGCCTATTGAGCCCATACCGTCCGTATCACTCTTATATGCCGTGTAAGACGGAATGGTTTCGCGGTCAAGCACATACCATGTGGGCTTTTCCACGTTTAATATCTTATCCTCGGAGTCCTCAAGCTTTTGCTGCGCCGCTTCAAGCTCGTCGGCAAGGTCCTGCTTTGCCTGCTCGTACTCCTCATTTTTGCGGTCAAGCTCGATTTGAGCATCCTGAATTTGTTTTTCAGCCTCTTCAAGAGCCGCCGGAGCCTCGTTGACCTTTTTCTGCGCGTCCTGAAGTGCCGTTCCGCCGTTATTTACTGCGGTTTGAGCGGCAGCTACCTGCTGCTTGGCATTGTCTATTGTGTTTCGCGTATTGGCAAGCTGAGTTTTGTAGAACTGAAGCGTCGCCTTTGCGGCTATGAGATTATAGCTCTTTTGGAGATACTCATCAGAGGACATGGAGCCCTTGCCGTCATCAAGTTCCTTTTGCATTCTCTCAATCTCCGCTGCGGAATCCGAGACCTGCGATTCAAGTTCCTTATACTTTTTTTCCGCATCGACAAGCGAAGCCTTTGCGCTGTCTATCTGGCTTTGACTTACAACGAGAGTATTGGCGTTTGAATTGATAAGGTCCTGCGCATTCTGTATTTCAAGCTTTTTGCTTGCAAGATCCGCCTTACCGGTTTCTATTGCCGCCTGAGCGTCCAAAAGCTGCTGATACGCGTCGCCGAGCTGACCCATTGCGGTGTCCTTTTCCTCTTCGAACTTCAGCTTTGCATCGTTTATATATGTCGCCGTTTCGTTTTTATATTCGCTGTATCTTATGTCGCAGCGTCTGTCGGCTATGCCGTTTATTCTGTCTTTTACCTTTGAAATAAGCTCGGTGTAATCGCTTGAATAGCATCCGAGTGCCATGGCATCCTTAACGGTTATATGAACGCTTGTATAGCAGGACATCGTAAAGGCCTGCTTCGGGACTATCAAAAATCCGTTTATTCTGCCCGTGCCTATCGCCGCGGAGCCTCTGTCGCTGTCCATATACATTGACGTCGTACCGACGCCGACAATCGTAAATTCATCGGTGGCAAGATATTTGCTCACCTTTTCATCGGTGCCTGTGGTGAGCTTTACCGTGTCGCCTATTTTATATCCAGTAGCGTCAAGAAAGCTGCGGTCTGCTATACACTCGTTATAGCCCTGGGGAAAACGCCCCTCGCTGACTCTTACAAGGCTTATGCCGTCGTTTAGTGACATTACCTTTGTAACGGCCTCGGAGTTGCCGGTATCGCAGAGGAAATCCTGCTCGTATGTGCCCTCAGCATCCTGCACGCCGTCAACCTTTTTAAGCGCGTCAACATCCTTATCGGTCATACCGAGAGTCCCCGCGACTCTTATATCCATAAGGTTTTCACTGTCGTATTGCTTATCCGCCGAGGCCTGCATGGCCGGCTTTGCGGCGCGCAGTCCCGAAAAGAACGCTACGCCCAAAACAACGATAAGAGTTATAGACAGGAACCTGCTGAAATTCAGCTTTATTTCCCGCTGAAAATCTTTTCTCATTCCTTTTGTCATTTAACGTGTACCTCTCTCTGTCAAATATAATATTCGGTATTTTACCACTCGATATACTCGACGGGAGTCGGGTGCTCGTTGAGAAGAAGCTTGTCAACTCTGCCGTTTTTGACCTTAATTACCTTGTCTGCCATGGGAGCTAGTGCTGAGTTGTGGGTGATTACAATAACCGTAACTCCTTTTTCACGGCAAGTGTCCTGCAAGAGCTTCAGTATTGATTTACCGGTTATATAGTCGAGCGCACCCGTAGGCTCGTCACATAAAAGCAGCTTGGGGTTTTTTGCAAGTGCTCGCGCTATTGAGACTCTCTGCTGCTCGCCGCCGGAGAGCTGAGCCGGAAAATTATCAAGCCTGTTGCCGAGTCCGACATCCTTCAAAACATCCTTCGCGCTGAGCGGGTTTTTTGATATTTGAAGCGCAAGCTCCACGTTTTCAATCGCCGTGAGGTTACCGACAAGGTTATAGAACTGAAATACAAAGCCGACGTCGTCGCGGCGGTATTTGGTAAGCTCGTTTTCGTTGAATTTGGTTATATCTACATTGTCAACGTAAATCGTACCGGACGTAGCTGTGTCCATTCCGCCGAGAATGTTAAGTATCGTCGTTTTTCCGGCTCCGCTCGGACCTACTATTACAACAAATTCGCCCTTGTCTATGCCGAAGCCTATTTCATCGACGGCTTTTATCTCAACCTCGCCCATTTTATAGGTCTTGGTTACGTCTCTGACCTCAATAAATGCCATATTTCAAATCCTCTTTTCCTTGTCTTAGCTTAATTATTCTATGCCCTTGAGAGCTTCTATTTCGGACTTGTCCACCTGAATTTTCGCGTCCTTTAAAAGCTTCACCTCGTGGCGGTCAACCACAAGCGGAGCGGCGTCGGGACGGCGGTCGAGCCTTATCTTCAGGATTCCCGTTATAAGGTTGTTCTCTATAACGGTTCCTCTGCCCTCTCGCGTTTCCACAAATGCTCCGACCTTGGGGGTATGCCTTAAAAGATGCTCGTAGGCGTCCTGCTCGTATTTGAGACAGCACATAAGTCTGCCGCAGGTACCGCTTATTTTTACGGGATTCAGCGATAAGCCCTGCTCCTTTGCCATTTTTATAGAAACAGGCTGAAAGTCGCCGAGAAAGGTCTTGCAGCAAAACGGTCTGCCGCAGATGCCGAAGCCGCCGAGCATTTTTGCTTCGTCTCTCACGCCTATCTGCCTTAGTTCTATTCTCGTCCTGAACACGGACGCAAGGTCCTTTACAAGCTCTCTGAAGTCCACCCTGCCGTCGGCGGTGAAATAGAACAGTATCTTGCCGCCGTCAAAGGTGTATTCAACGTTTACAAGCTTCATATCAAGCTTGTGTTTAAGTATTTTTTCTTCGCAGACGGAAAATGCCTTCTTCTCTTTTTCGGCGTTTTCCCTGACTCTTTCGAGGTCGGCTTTTGTAGCGGCTCTTATAACCGATTTGAGCGGCTTTACTATTTCGCTGTCATCGACAACGGAGTTACCCATTGTGACCTCGCCGCACTCCACGCCGCGCGCGGTTTCGACTATTGCCCTGTCGCCCTTCTCAAACGTTTTGCCGTCAGGGTCGAAGTAGTATACCTTACCCACATCTTTAAATCGTATTCCGACAACTTCTGCCATTTGTATGTCTTCCTTTCGGAGCTATTTTATATTATTTACCCACAGCCTCTCGTAGCTTGTAGCAAAGCGAGGTAAGCAGCAGATTTTGATTCTGATTCATTGCCGCGCCGTCAAAAAGCTCATCGAGCACGCCGCAGCATCGGTATTTATCGGCCGTGAGTGCCGATGACAGCTCTCCTGCCGTTTCGGAAAATTCCGGAGTTGCCGCCGCATGCAGCTTGATTTTAACGGCGTCGAGGAAAATGCTTTTGAGACAGAGAACCGTATTTTTAAAGCCCGTTCTGTCCTTTTCAAGAGGGCTCACCGCAGCCAAAAGAGACGTTTCCGCGGGACTTAACAGCGCCTTAGCTATTTTTTGCGCCAAATCGGCGGTATCCTCGTCAAAAAGAGCTGAGTCATTTTCAGACCCGAGCGAAAATACCGTTGCACGTGACAGCACCGTGTCAAGCATAGCCGAGCGGCTCGGACACGTCATAATAAAATACACGTATGAGGGCGGCTCCTCAAATATTTTGAGAAGTGCGTTCTCACCGCTGTCGTTCATATTTTGAACTTCTTTTAAAATGTACACCTTTTTGTCACCGTCATTCGGCAGGACAAAGCAATCGGAGCGCACGGCGCGGCAGGCGTCAACCTTAAAAGCCGCGTCGGAGCTTATGTCTCCGTATTCACGCATATCCGGGTGCGACAAAGCCTCACATTTCACGCAGGACGGGCAAACACCGCACGGATGTGCGCCGCTGCTCACGCAAAGCAGGCTCTGCGCTATAAAACGCGCCGCCGAAAGCCGCAGCTCGGCAGAGCCGCCCTCAATAAGCATTGTATTAGGGAACGATAAGGTGTTTATATACGGCAAAACCTCTTTTTTAAAGCTCTCGCCGAATGAAGAAATGTCTGCCGTCATATCTTATAGAACTGCTCGACATCCACCACAAAGACCGTGGCTCCGCCAACCGAAACCTCAACGGGAACGGTCAGCATGGAATCGCCTATATATGTTGAATTAACGGGAGTAATCTGCTTGCGCTGACTTGAAAACTCCTCTATTACGGCAAGCGCGTCACCGACCTTTTCGTCCTCCACACCCGTGAGCATGGTGACGTTACCCGCACGGAGAAATCCGCCGGAGGTGGCAAGTTTTGTTACCATAAAGCCCGCCTTGTTAAGCTCGGAGATGACCAAGGATGCATCCTCGTTGTTGACAATAGCTATTAAAAGTTTCATAATGTCCTCCTTTCAATTTAAAACGACATATGAATTTATATTTGCGAAAGTGCTATAAACAGCGGCATTGTTATTATCGACAGAAGGCTTGCCACGGCGACGACCTGTGAGGCCGCGGCACTGTCCTTGCCGTACTTTGCCGCAAACATAACGGTATTGTTTGCACTCGGTGCCGACGCGGAAATTATAAGCGCCGTCAAAAGTGTTCCCTTTACGCCCATAAGCTTCAGCACCGCCAAAATCACAGCCGGCAAAGCTATGAGCTTTAAAAACGATACGAGATAAGTGTCCTTTTTTAAAAACATCGTTTTCAGATTTGTTTTTGAAAGATATGTGCCGAACATTATCATGGCAAGCGGCGTATTAAGACCGGCAACGTAATTCACGGGAACCGAAATAAGAGACGGAAGCCTGATATTAAAGAAAAACAGCGGCAGTCCCAAAAGCACCGACACTACTCCGGGATTGAGTATCAGCCATTTCGGATTGAAGCCGGTTTTTTTCGCGCTTTCGCCCGACATAAGATAGATGCCGTGCGTAAATGCGAATATATTAAACGGAATCAGCACGCCCGAGCAAAAGAACACGCCCTCTGCTCCGAGCTCTGCCTCGGCGAGCGGCAATGCCATATAGCCGACATTTCCGTATATCGCCGCATACTTATATATGCACGACAGATTTTTGTCGGTCCTGCGCCAAAACGGAATACAAATCACTATTGCAACGACGTGCAAAATCGTTCCTCCCAGAAACGACATCAGCATACCGCGAACATTTTCACCGGACATTTCGACGGACGAAAATGACTGAATTATTATGGCAGGCGTAACTATATAAAAAAGCAGGTCGTTTGTGAGCCTTGCCGCTTTTTCCGTATAGATTTTAGTCCTGTCGCATATAAAGCCGAGAAGAACCAGTACATAGAGAATAAACACCTGCTTCGCGGCTGTTGCCACGTCGGAAAGAAACATAATTATTTACACCGCCGATATGTCAGTTGATTTTGTCAGCCTTGGCTGCCGTTTCGTCCTCACTCGGCGCATTGTCCTCGGACTCCGGTCTGCCGTGCTTCATCTGATGGCGTATGTATACAATCGCAAAAAACGCAAATGCCGGATCGGTTACGGAAAATCCGAGCTCGGACGGCAGGCGGTCTCTTTTTCCGCACAGCGTAATTACAAGACGGGAAACGCCTATCACCGCCGCCAGCATCGCAGCCGGCATACCGTATGAGACAAGCTTTTTAAACTCGCCCTTGTCGGCAACGTCGGAGGAAATCTTCGCAAACGACATAAAGAACAGCATCACAAGCGCAAGCTCAAGCATTTCGAGCATAAGCTCCGAAACGTTTATAAAGCTGATCTTGGTCATAAACCTTGTTATCATTTTGCACATAGCCCAGAAAAGCGGAGCCAGAGCGAGCACCTTATAAGATGTAAAATCGGCCTTGTCATTAAAATACGAAAGTGCAAAAACTATAAAATAAACACAGGCGATTATTCCGAATATGCTCTCAAAAAGCGACGCAAACATCCCGTTTGAGAAAAAATATCTCATAAACGACACGTCGAGGTTACTCGAAAAATCGCTGCAGGACGCGGAGAACGACAGCATCGAATCCGCAGAATCATATGCCGTACCGACAGCCATAACAACGGCCGCCGCTCCGAGAAGCTTGTTTTTACACATAGCGGGTCTTGAAGCTCTCGTATCATCGGAAAGCCTCGAAAACACGATAAGCAATGCCGTAAACACAACAACTGCGACATACATAAAGTAAACGCTGAAATCGATTTTTTTGTAAAATCCCGTACTGCCCGTATCTATTATCGCAAACAGCTGATATATACGCACCGGCAACAGCACGGCCGCTCCTGCGGCGAGCGTTATGAGAATCTGTTTAAAATTAAAGCTTTTTTCGAAGCCCGTTTTTTTCATTTATAAGAGTCCTTCCGTTTTTATCTTTCCTCGGACGGAACGTAATCCGGCACTATGTGGTCAATATTGCGTTCGGCAATCGGAACAAACGCTCTCGGAAGAGCGACGCTCTTGTATGCGGGTCGCATTATGCGGCTGCCGGAGCACAGCTCCTCAAGACGGTGAGCACACCAGCCGGAAATTCTTGCCGCCATAAACATCGGAGTGAAAAGCTCCGGCGGAATTCTGAGCATATCGTATATAAGCCCCGAATAAAGATCCACGTTTGCGCACATTTTTTTCTTTTCGCCCTTATACTTATAGAAAAGCTCGGGAGTGAGCTCTTCGACAAGAGAAATTATCTTGTAGTCATCGGCAAATCCGTATTTTTCCGCCTTTTGCGAGGCAAATTCCTTTAAGAGTACGGCGCGCGGGTCGGAAAGAGTGTATACTGCGTGACCCATACCGTAGATAAGGCCTGTTCTGTCGCCCGCCTCTTTATGAATGACCTTGGTGAGATAGTCCGCCACCTGACCCTCGTCTGTTGGGTTGCTGACGGTTTTTTTGAGGTCGGCTATCATATTGTGAACCTGAATATTCGCGCCGCCGTGCTTCGGACCCTTGAGCGAGCCTATACCTGCGGCGATTGCGGAATAGGTATCCGTTCCCGTTGAGGTTATGCAGCGTGTTGTAAACGTGGAGTTGTTTCCGCCGCCGTGATCGGCGTGAATAATCATACACAGGTCAAGTATTTTGGCCTCTTCATCGGTAAACTTGCGGTCGCTCCTTATTGTATGGAGTATAGACTCCGCCGTGGAGAGCGCTTTATCGTTCTGGTGGATATACATACTCTTGTGGTCGTATGCTCTGCGCTTTACCTGATACGCATATGACATAATGGTGGGTATCTGCGCTATGAGCTTAATGGACTGACGCAGCACATTTTCTATTGAAAGATCGTCGGGATTGTTGTCATATGAATACAGCGCGAGAACGCTCCTTGCGACCTTATTCATAATATTCGGCGACGGAGCCTTCATTATCATATCCTCTATGAATTCGTCGGGGAGCTCTCTTGCCTCGGCGAGAACCGCTCTGAATTTATCAAGCTGGTCCTGCGTCGGCAAATCACCGAGAAGAAGCAGCCAAACCACCTCTTCGTAACCGAAACGGTTTTCCTTTTGGCAGTTTCTCACTATATCGGTCATATTTATACCGCGGTAAATAAGCTTGCCCTCCTTCGGCACTCTTTCACCGTCGTCTATGTAATAACCCTCAACAGAGCATATTCTCGAAAGCCCCGCCATAACACCGGTGCCGTCGGAAT
>OHYE01001015.1_pt1 | contig 12668 bp, 10 predicted proteins | sample 1580141 | NCBI WGS metagenome assembly OHYE01 (sample SAMEA3882530, study PRJEB24775) | human gut metagenome | biome: human-associated habitat; feature: intestine environment; material: feces | place: Netherlands | collected 2009/2010 | reverse complement strand
CACTTAATGTGCTTTCCGTCTTGCGCAGGACTGTAGAGCAGCAAACTTCATGCCCTCCGGTCCGCCCCGGGAGCCACTGCCAAGTTATCCCCCGGCATTCAGAAAATCTAAGTGCCAAAAAATAAGATTTTTTGACTCCGTGTTGTATAACCCGCCATTCGTGGGTACCATTCAACGCGTACGCAAACGAAGTAGGGAAACCCGCACGGCTCAACCGCGCGGCCCAAAAAGGAGGAAACAAGCATGTCGTCTTTGAAGCCGCTTGCAGATCGCGTCCTGGTCAAGCCCGACGAGGCCGAGCAGAAGACCGCTTCTGGTCTGTACATCGCTAGCAACGCTCAGGAGAAGCCGCAGCGCGGCACCATCGTTGCCGTTGGCGCCGGTAAGGTCAACGACAAGGGCGAGCGCATTCCCATGGACGTTCAGGTCGGCGACGTTGTCATCTACGGTAAGTTTGGTGGCAACGAGGTCAAGGTCGACGGCGAGAAGTATCTGCTGATGCGCGCCGACGACATCTACGCCGTCGTCGAGGCCTAGCCTCGTCAGAATCTCTGATTCGTCTTTGAACGCGCCTGCCGCATAGGACTCGGAAGCGGCGACGCGAGTCACATTTCTTTTGGAGGATTACCTACCATGGCAAAGAACATTACGTTCAACACCGATGCCCGCGCCAAGCTCGCAAAGGGCGTCAACACTCTGGCCGATGCCGTTACCGTCACCATGGGCCCCAAGGGCCGTTACGTCGCTCTGCAGCGCACGTTCGGTGCCCCGACCATCACCAACGACGGCGTTTCCGTCGCTAAGGAGATCGAGCTCGAGGACAACATCGAGAACATGGGCGCTCAGCTGGTGAAGGAGGTCGCCACCAAGACCAACGACACCGTGGGTGACGGCACCACCACCGCAACCCTGCTCGCTCAGGCTATCGTCAACGACGGTCTGCGCAACGTCGCCGCTGGCGCTAACCCGCTGGCCATCCGTCGCGGCATCGACAAGGCCGTCAACGCCGCCGTCGCCGAGATGAAGAAGCAGGCCAAGCCGGTCGAGACCAAGGAGCAGATCGCTTCCGTCGGCACTATCTCCGCTGGTGACCCCGAGGTTGGCGAGAAGATCGCCGAGGCCATGGAGGTCGTGGGTAAGGACGGCGTCATCACCGTCGAGGATTCCCAGACGTTCGACATTACCATCGACACTGTCGAGGGCATGCAGTTCGACAAGGGCTATGTCTCCGCTTACTTCGTCACGGACAACGACCGCATGGAGGCCGTGATGAAGGATCCGTACATCCTCATCACCGACCAGAAGATCTCCAGCGTCCAGGACATCATGCCTGTTCTCGAGGCTGTCCAGCGCGCCGGCCGTGGCCTGCTCATCATCGCTGAGGACATCGACGGCGAGGCTCTGCCGACCCTGGTCCTCAACAAGATCCGTGGCGCCCTCAACGTCTGCGCCGTCAAGGCTCCGGGCTACGGCGATCGCCGCAAGCGCATCCTCGAGGACATCGCCGTCCTCACCGGTGGCCAGGCCGCTCTGGACGAGCTGGGCGTGAAGGTCGCTGACATTACCGCCGATATGCTCGGTACCGCTAAGTCCGTCACCATCTCCAAGGACAACACCGTCGTCGTCGGCGGTGCTGGCTCCAAGGAGGCCATCGACGCCCGTATCGCTCAGATCAAGGGCGAGATGGAGAACACCACCTCTGACTTCGACCGCGAGAAGCTCCAGGAGCGCCTGGCCAAGCTCTCCGGTGGCGTTGCCGTCATCAAGGTCGGCGCTGCTACCGAGTCCGAGCTCAAGGAGATCAAGCATCGCGTCGAGGACGCCCTGCAGGCTACCCGCGCTGCTGTCGAGGAGGGCATCGTCGCCGGCGGCGGCGTCGCCTTCATGGACGCTGCTCCTGCGCTCGACGCTGTTGAGATCGACGACCCCGAGGAGAAGATTGGCGTCGATATCGTCAAGAAGGCTCTGACCGCTCCGGTCGCTACCATCGCCAAGAACGCTGGCTTTGAGGGCGCTGTCGTGGTCGACAAGGTTGCCGAGCTGCCCGCCGGCCAGGGTCTCAACTCTGCCAACGGCGAGTGGGGCGACATGATCGAGATGGGCGTCCTCGACCCCGTCAAGGTCAGCCGCGTCACCCTGCAGAACGCTGCTTCTGTCGCCAGCCTGATCCTCATCACCGAGGCCACCGTCTCCGATGTGCCCAAGAACACTCAGCTTGAGGACGCTATCGCTGCTGCCACCGCTGGTCAGCAGGGCGGCGGTATGTACTAAGGCCGACAAGGTCTAGAACTCCCACCGGGAATCCGGGGGCGTGACGGGGGCTTCTCTCCGGAACGTCCTCGGACATGCAAAGAGGCTCCGCATCGCGCTTCGCGCTGCGGAGCCTCTTTGCGTCCTGCGGAATGTTCCGGAGAGAAGCCCCCGTCACGCCCCCGGATCCCCTGCGTTTACGGCCTTGAGGTCGGCTCGCGGAGAAGGACGTGGTTGATGGGAGTACGTGTCCCCTTCGCTGTTTCGCGCTTCGCGCGAAAGGCGCGCTACTTTGGGATGGGTGGGGAATGTGGTTGTTGCGGCAACTGGTCCCCATCATAAATTACCCTTGGCATACTTGCGCGAAAACCTGCCCGTGCTACACTTGCAATTGCTGTTTCAGGGCGGGGTGGAATTCCCCACTGGCGGTAAATCGGGCGGTGTCAAAGGGACGCCGTGGCGCAGGTAAAGTGCCTGCGGCCGAGCCGATGAGTCCGCGACCCGTGTGTGCGTTGGTTCGCATGCCGGCTGAACTGGTGAGATCCCAGTACCAACGGTTAGAGTCCGGATGAAAGAGGCAGGTGATCTTAATGTCTGAACAGTCGCAGCATATCCATTTTGAGAACACGAATAGGTGGAGCACCAAACAGCTCGTTACCATGGCGTTGATGTGCGCCCTGGGAGCGCTGTTTATGTATGTGCAGCTGCCCATCCTTCCTTCGGCGCCGTTTTTGACGTATGACCCGTCGCTGGTGCCGGCGATGGTGTGTGGATTTGCGTATGGTCCTGGTGCCGGCACTGCCGTTGCCGCCATGGCGATCGTCATCCATGCGCTTACCACGGGTGACTGGGTCGGCGCGCTTATGAACTTGGTTGCCACGCTGGGCTATATTCTGCCTGCGGCTATCGTCTATCAGAAGATGCACACCTACAAGGGTGCCGTGATTGGCCTGGCGCTCGGCGTCATTGCCGCTACGGCGCTGTCCATGGTCGCGAACCTGACCATCGGCGTTTGGTTCTGGTATGGCTCGGCCGATGTGATTCTGCCGCTCATGCTTCCCACCGTCTTGCCGTTTAACCTCATCAAGACCGTGCTCAACTCGGTGTTGACGCTGGTGGTGTACAAGGCGGTCTCTAATCTCATCACGCCCAAGAAGGACCAGGTCAAAGGCCGCGCATGATTGAGTGTCGGGGCGTTTCCTTTAGCTATGACGGTGCTGTACCGGCGCTCGATGGCATCGATCTGAACATCGAGGATGGCGAGTTTTTCTGCATCCTCGGCGGAAACGGGTCGGGCAAGTCTACGTTTGCCAAGCATTTGAACGCGCTGCTGCAGCCCGATGCGGGAACGGTGTGCGTCAACGGCATGGACGCGTCCGATCCCGAGCTGGTCTACGATATCCGCTCGACTGCGGGCATGGTGTTCCAGAATCCCGACGACCAGCTTGTGGCGACGCTTGTCGAGGACGATGTTGCGTTTGGTCCCGAGAACTTAGGGGTCGAATCGGCCCAGATCGCGCAGCGCGTGCGCGAGGCGCTGAAGGCCGTGGGCCTGGTGGGCTTTGAGCGCCACGAGACCCACGCTCTCTCGGGCGGACAAAAGCAGCGCGTGGCGCTTGCCGGCGTGCTCGCCATGGAGCCGCGCGTGCTCATCTTGGATGAGGCCTCCTCGATGCTCGATCCGCGCGGGCGCAAGGGCCTCATGAAGGCCTGTCACGCGCTGCACGAACGCGGCATGACCATCGTGATGATTACGCACTTTATGGAAGAGGCCGCTGAGGCCGATCGCGTTGCTGTCTTCCAGGCGGGCCGCGTTGCCATGCTCGGTACGCCCGAGGAGATCTTGACGCGGGCGGACGAACTCGCGCGGCTGAACCTGGATATGCCGGCATCGTGCTGTCTTGGCAGGGCGCTTTGCGCGAAGGGCGTGCCCATTTGCGCGAAAGTGCGCGAGGCGGATATGGTTGCCGAGGTTGCGCAGGCTTATGCCGAGCGGAGTAGGACAGGCATCGCCGGGCGGCCTTTCGCATCCGATCCTCGTATTCCCGACAACGTCTCCTCTGCAATCGATGGCGCAGACGCGCTGCAGCCCGTCATCGAGATTTCGCACCTTTCGTATAGCTATTCGCTGAGCGCCCGCGAGCGTCGTCGCTGGCACAAGCGCTCAGCCGCCGAGGGCGCATCGAACAAGCAGGCCCTCTGGGGCAACGATCCTAGCAGCCCCTGGGCGTTGCGCAACGTGTCGCTAACGGTGCGTCGTGGCGAGTTCCTGGGCCTTGCGGGCCATACCGGTTCGGGTAAGTCGACGCTGATTCAGCATCTCAACGGTCTGATTCGTCCCCAGGAGGGTTCCGTTTACGCATTGGGGCTCGACCTATCAAACAAGAAAGATGCCGCCGCGGTTAAGGCAAAGGTCGGCGTGGTGTTTCAGTATCCAGAGCGTCAGCTGTTTGCCGAGACCGTGGCGCAGGACGTGGCATTTGGTCCGCGTAACCTTGGCTTGTCGCAGGCCGAGGTTGCCTGCCGCGTTGCGTCATCGCTCGCGCGCGTGGGCCTCGACCTGGCCACGGTGGGCGACAAGAGCCCCTTTGAGCTCTCGGGCGGGCAGCAGCGGCGCGTGGCGTTTGCTGGCGTGCTTGCCACGGAGCCCGAGGTCCTGGTACTCGATGAGCCCATGGCGGGGCTCGATCCGGCGGCGCGCAGTGATTTCTTGGAGCTCATCGATCGACTTCACCGCGATGGCCTGACCGTCGTCATGGTTTCACACAGCATGGATGACCTGGCCAATTGCTGCGACCGTATCGTCGTAATGAACGAAGGTGCGGTGTTTGCCGAGGGCACACCCGCTCAGGTGTTTGCGCATGCGGATGAGCTTAAATCAATCGGCTTGGGTGTTCCCGCTGCCCAGCGCATGGCGCTGGCGCTTGCGAAGGCGGGCGTGCCGCTGCGCTTTGACGGCCTCTATACGGTTGAGTCGCTGGCAGACGAGTTGGTGGACCTGCTAAACGGTCGCTCGGACGGTCCTTCTAACGTCTCGGACAAGGCCAAATCCAAGACGGTCACGCGAGAGGAGGGCTGTTAATGGAGGCGTTTTCGTTTGGTAGCTACTATCCCGGCGATAGTGCAATCCACCGCCTGGACCCGCGAACCAAGTTGCTCTTGGGCTTTGTGTTTCTGATCACGACGCTCACGGTCAGTAGCTTCCGCGGACTGGTCCCGGTCGCAATCTTCGTTGTCCTGATCTATACCGTGTCCCGGGTGCCGGCTCGTCGCGTCCTGTCATCGATGGCACCGCTGCTGGCGATTGTCGCGGTGGTCGCGGTGCTCAACCTGTTTTCCGACCAGAGCGGGCGCATTCTGTGGCAGCTCGGCTTTTTGCAGATAAGCGAGGGCTCGCTACATTCCGCCGCCTTTATGGCGTGCCGCCTGACCTTGATGATGGCCGGTATGAGCGCTATCACGCTCACCACACCGACGCTCGACCTCACCGCGGGCTTTGAGCGCCTGCTCGCGCCGTTTGCGCGTGTGGGACTTCCTGCGCACGAGCTCGGCATGATCATGGGTATCGCGCTGCGCTTTATGCCGCAGTTTGCCACCGAGATGAAGCAGACGGCCGATGCGCAGGCGAGCCGCGGTGCGCGCGTGACGGGAGGCCCGCTCGGCGGCGTGCGTATGCTCGGCAGTGTGGCGATTCCGCTGTTCACGGGCGTGTTCCGTCATGCCGAAACGCTGTCTGCCGCCATGGATGCCCGTTGCTATCATGGCGAGCAGGGCCGCACGCGTCTGCATGCGCTTGCATTTGGCCGCGGCGATGCGTTGGCGGCGGTGGTGACGGCGTTGCTGCTCATCTGCGTCATCGTCATCAATCTTCAACTTGTTTAGGCGCGATTCGAGCGCAGGAAAGGGGTCCCTATGACCGACAACGATCGCACGGCTCAGCTCGAGCGCGTCTGCTCGTATCTCAGGCGTATTCCGGCGTGGTATCTTGCCACGACCGATGCGAGCGACGGGCATCAGCCCCGCGTGAGGCCGTTTTCGTTTGCCATGGTCGATGACGGCAAGCTGTGGTTTTGCACGTCGCGCGACAAGGACGTGTGGGCGGAGTTGAGCGCGAATCCCAAGTTTGAGGTATCGGGCTGGAAGCCGGGGGAGTGCTGGATCGTGTTAACCGGTGAGGCCGCGCTCGAGGACGATGCAGTCGTGAGCGACAAGGTGCGTCAGGCGGGCTTTAGGCACATGGTGGGCATTGGCGAGCAACACGATAGCGCCAACGACGGCCGCCTTGCATTCTTCTCGGTCCGCAACATCGCCGCGCGATTCTGCGATATCGACGGCAGCGAAGAGCGCCTCGAGCTCTAATTTCCCAAATTGACTACCCATTGCAAAAAGACTGGTCAGGCGACAGGAGGAAACGTGGACGGATTGAATACGGTGCTGGAGTATCTGACGTCGGTGCCTGCGTGGTATCTGGCGACGAGCGTGGACGGGCAGCCGCATGTGCGTCCGTTCTCGTTTGCGCAGATTCAGGACGGCAAGCTGTGGTTTGTGACAGCGCGCACCAAAGATGTGTGGCAGGAGCTTCTGCAAAACCAGCGCTTTGAGGCCACGAGTTGGTGGCCGGGCCATGGTTGGTTGATTCTGCGTGGGCGTGCGGGGCTGGAAGACCGGGCTTCGAGCGAAATGCGCGAGGCCGGATGGAAACATCTTGAGCGCTTGAGCGAGCACTATGAGGGGCCTAACGACCCCACGCTTGTTTTCTTTAGCGTCGAGGATCCCGAGGCTTTTATCTGCAATCACGACGAATGGGTGCCGGTCGAGCTCTAACCAGCTGGCTCATCCCAACAACTTGGTTTTTCGCATGGGCGGGCCCCGTATTGCCTGACGCCGTTAGGAGCGCCGGTCAATACGGGGCCCGCTCCATTTGTCAATTCCTTCAAGCGAATGTGTCGGGAATGTTTCAATGCATGAATATGCAAGCTATTTACGTATTCATGCATCTTTTGGTGCTAAAGTTTCAACCCACTTCATAACGACCGCTGCGAAATGCGCATCGGTGCATAAATCGCAGGCAAGGAGTCTGATATGTCTTTGAAGGTTGGAATCGTCGGCGCGGCTGGATATGCCGGCGCCGAACTCATTCGCCTCGTGCTCGGTCATCCCGAGTTTGAACTTGTTGCCATTACGTCCAACGCCGATGCCGGCCAGCCACTGTCCGCGGTGTATCCGAGTTTCGCCGGCGTAAGCGATCTTGTCTTCACGACGCATGACGCCCCCGAGCTCAAGAACTGCGATGCGGTCTTTTTGGCCGTGCCGCACACGGCTGCCATGGCACAGGTGCCCGCCCTGCTTGCCGCAGGAGTCTCCTGCATTGACCTTTCGGCCGACTATCGCCTGAGCGATCCGGCTACCTTTGAGGCCTGGTATGCCGCCGAGCATACGAGCCCCGAGCTGCTCAAGACTCGCGCCTTTGGTTTGCCCGAGCTGTTCTGCCGGGACTTGGAGACCGCCGCATCCGACTATGCTGACGGCAAGTCCGTGCTGGTTGCCTGCGCCGGTTGCTATCCCACCGCAACGAGCCTTGCTGCCGCGCCTGCCGTGCGCGCCGGCTGGGTTGCCCAGAGCGGCCCCGTGATCGTCGACGCTATCAGCGGCGTGACGGGTGCCGGTAAGTCCTGTAACGCCCGCACGCATTTTTGCAGCGCGGACGAGAATCTGGAGGCATATGGCGTGGGCAAGCATCGTCATACGCCCGAGATCGAGCAGATTCTTGGCCTGACCGACCGCATCGTCTTCACCCCGCATCTGGCACCGCTCAAGCGCGGCCTGCTCTCCACGGTGACGCTGCCGCTCGCGCCGCAGGCTATCGACACGCTGACCCTTGAGGACGTTGTCGACCATTACAAGCAGTTCTACGCCGGTCGAACCTTCGTGCGCGTACTCGATGCCGGCCAGCAGCCCAAGACGGCTTCGGTCGTCGGCACCAACGCCGCCCAGATCGGCCTCGCGCTCAACAAGCGCGCGGGCGTTCTGGTGGCTACGGGCGCCATCGACAATCTGTGCAAGGGTGCAGCAGGCCAGGCGGTCCAGTGCGCCAACATCGTCTTTGGTTTTGACGAGCGACGAGGCTTGCCCACAGTGGCGTGCCCGGTGTAGCACATTCGATTGTTAACGATTTGGTAGTCGGGCATCGAGTGGGGCGCCACTTTTAAGCTGGTCTCATGATTGCGACTGGCATGGCGCACCAACCGATGTCCGTTTTTTGTTTGACATAAGGAGTCATAAAGACGATGAATACCGACCTGATTGATATCAAGATTCGCGCCGTCGAGGGTGGCGTTACGGCAGCGGCCGGCTTTAAGGCCGCAGGCATCCATGCGGGATTCCGGAAGAATCCCGAGCGCTTAGACTATGCGCTCGTCATGCCCGATAAACCCTGTCCCGGCGCCGGCGTGTTTACGACCAACCGCTTTTGCGCGGCGCCCGTGCAGGTGAGCCGTGCCAACCTGGGCGGTGCGGACAAGGGCTACGGTATCATCGCCGGTGTTTCAATCAACTCCGGCAACGCGAACGCCGCCACGGGCGAGACCGGCCTTGCCTGCGCGCGCGAGACCTGCAACATCGCATCGCAGGTTATCGGCTGCGAACCCCAGCAGATCCTGGTTGCCTCCACGGGTGTGATTGGCCAGATTCTGCCGATCGACACGTTTGAGACAGCCATTCCTGCTGCCTACGAGGCGCTCTCCGCCCACGGTGGCGCCGATGCCGCTCGCGCCATCATGACGACCGACACGCACTCCAAGGAGTACGCCGTGTCCTACGTCAGTGAGGCTGCGGGTCATGCGGGCAATGTCTATACGGTAGGCGGAATGTGCAAGGGCTCGGGCATGATCATGCCCAATATGGCCACCATGATCGCAGTTATCACCACCGATGCCCCCGTCGAGCCTGCGGCACTTCATGCCCTGCTGCTCTCGACCGTCAAGCAGACCTTTAACAAGGTAACGGTCGATTCCGACACCTCGACCAACGACACCTGCATCATGCTTGCCTCCGGCGCCGCTGCCGCAGATGCCGAGCCTATCGTCGAGGGCTCCGATGCCTTCGACGAGTTGGCATTTGCCGTGCACGAGGTGTGCGAGAGCCTGGCGCGCAATATCGCCGCCGATGGTGAGGGCGCATCCAAGCTTGTTACGGTCAACGTTACCGGAGCCGCCAACGACGAGGAAGCTGATATCGCCGCTCGTGCCGTTGCCAACTCGCCGCTCGTTAAGACCTGCATCGCCGGCCACGACTGCAACTGGGGCCGCGTTGCCATGGCGCTTGGCAAGTGCGGCGTGAAGTTTAATCAGGAAGACGTTTCCATCGACATGATGGGCATGCCCGTCTGTCGCGACGGTCTGACTGTTCGCTTTGACGAGGACGAGGCTCTACGACGTTTCGAGGCGCCCGAGATCGTGATCTCGGCCGACCTGGGCGCAGGCGACGCGGCAACGACCGTGTGGACCTGCGACCTCACGCATGAATACATTTCCATCAACGGCGACTACCGTTCCTAGATTCCAGGCACGCTGCGCATCTTGCCGCGATTGCGGACAGCGGAGCACGGCGCGATAACGATACGAAAGACGAGGCAGATTATGAAATTCGCACGCGATTGTCGTTCGAGCGAATCCAACGAAGCAACCGCGCAGCTGCTGTTCGAAGCGCTGCCGTGGATTAAGAACCTGACCGGCAAGACGGTTGTTATCAAATATGGCGGAGCCGCCATGGTTGATGAGCAGCTGCGCCGCGACGTGATGAGCGACATCGTTTTGCTCAAGATCATCGGTATGCGCCCCGTCATCGTGCACGGCGGCGGCAAGGCTATCAACGAGGCGCTGAGCCATTACGATATTCCCGTCGAGTTTAAGAACGGCCAGCGCGTGACTACGCCTGCCACCATGGACATCGTGCGCGAGGTGCTGGGCGGCAAGGTTAACCAGGAGCTGGTTGCTGCCATCAACCACCACGGCAACCTGGCCGTGGGCGTGTCGGGCAGCGATGCCGGCACGCTCATCGCCGAGCCGCTCGACCCCGAGCTCGGTCGCGTGGGCAAAGTGACGCGCGTCAACACCGACTATATTGAGCGCTTACTCGATAGCGAGTACATCCCCGTCATCGCTACCGTCGCGGCGGGGGAGGACGGCGGTTTCTTCAACATCAACGCCGACACCGCCGCCGGTGCCGTTGCCGCGGCGCTCCACGCGCATAAGGCGATCTTTTTGACCGATGTCGATGGTCTGTACAAGGACTTTAGCGACAAGGACTCGCTTATCTCCAACCTAACGCTCGACGAGGTTAACGAAATACTCTACGGCGGCGAGGTCGATAAGGGCATGATTCCCAAGCTGCGTGCGGCCGTCGATGCGCTTGCCGGCGGCGTATTTCGTGCCCACATCATTAACGGTACTACGCCGCATTCGCTGCTCCTGGAGCTGCTGACCGATGCCGGCGTCGGCACCGTGATCCATTCCACCGAGACGGCTTACGAGTTCGATACGCATCCGCATCCGCTTTCGACGTTTGCTGCGCGTCTGACCGAGAACCTTGACGAGGTCGAGAAGCTTCAGACGGTCTAGCTGACCCGCAGCAGCCCCATTCCTGCACCCATAGCCCCGCGCCGTCTGGCGCCCAACGAAAGGCATCTCATGTCACTTGCAGCTCAGCAATCGCTTGAATCCCATTACGTTATGCATACCTTTGGCCGCTCTCCGGTCGAGTTTGTCGAGGGTCACGGCATGAAGCTCACCGGCGACGATGGCCGTGAGTACCTCGACTTTCTTGCCGGCATCGGCGTGTGCAGCCTGGGTCATGGCGAACCGGCTGTGCTCTCGGCGCTCGAGGCACAGACCAAAAAGCTCATGCATGTCTCCAATTACTTCTACATCGAGCAGCGCGGACAGGTCGCGGCGCTGCTGTCCAAGCTTGCTAACGACGACGTAGATGGTGCGCGCGTGCTTGCCGATGCCATTGTCGCCGGCGATGAGACCACGGCAGCTGCACTTGGTGCCCCGGCTGCGGATGAGCAGGTTTGGGAGACCTTCTTTGCCAACTCTGGCGCCGAGGCCAACGAGGGCTCGATGAAGCTCGCGCGCCTGTACGCCAAGCGTGCCGGTAATGGCGGCAACACCATCGTGTGCATGCGCGGTGGCTTCCACGGTCGTACGCTCGAGACCATTGCCGCCACCATGCAGGATTGGCTGCAGGACAGCTTCCGCCCGCTGCCGGGTGGCTTTGTGGCCTGCACGCCCAACGATGTCGATGAACTGCGTGCAATCTTTAAGCAGCTGGGGAGCGAAATTTGTGCCGTGATGCTCGAACCGATCCAGGGTGAGAGTGGCGTGCACCCCATGACCGAGGAGTTTATGGCGGCAGCGCGCGACCTGGCACACGAAGTGGGCGCCGTGCTTATCGCCGACGAGGTCCAGTGCGGCATCTTCCGCTCCGGCAAGCCATTTGCATTCCAAACCTATGGCGTGGAGCCTGACATCATGAGCCTTGCCAAGGGCATTGCCGACGGCGTGCCCATGGGTGCCGTCGTGGCAAAGAAGGAGATTGCCGACGTGTTTAAGCCCGGCGATCATGGTTCGACCTTCGGCGGTAGCTGCTTGGCCATCGCGGCGTGTGCCGCGACGCTCTCCGCGCTTGTGCGCGGCGATTATGCCGAGCATGCCGCCAAGGTGGGCGCCTATATGGAGCAGGCGCTGGCTAAGCTTCCGCATGTGGTAGAGGTGCGTGGCCGTGGCCTGATGCTCGGCTGCGATCTTGACGATACTGCGGGTGATGCACACGACGTTGTGGCCCGTGCATTGGGGGCCGGTGCCGTAATCAACGCTACGGGTGCCCATACGCTGCGTTTCCTGCCGCCACTCGTCTGCGAGGAAGCCGACGTGGACAGCCTGATCGAGATCCTGTCGGATGTCTTGGGCTAACGCGGCGCAATAACTCAATTTGGACCGGGTTCCGGACTGTGGGCGTGTCCTATGCGGCATGATTCAGCGGTCTGGAGCCCGTTTTGCCTTAGATTTGCTAAGGCAGGGAGACCTGCTGGTCAAAAAACATCAAATATGAGTACTGTTACCGATTTGGTAGCAGCAATTTTGGACTAATAAGGCCAGATATCAAGTCGAAATGGCGATGAATGCACGATTTTGATCTAACTGTTAGTCCTTATAATGGACATATGTTGCGTAATTTAAGCAAATACTATCTTTTTATATGTTGCAAACAAAGTAGCAGTACTCATTTTTGCCATTTTTTGGCCACGGCCTTTGCGACAGATGTGCTGGCGGGTTCGAATCCCTCTGCGATGGGCCCAAAAAAGAAGGCTCTGTTAGACCAGGATTGACATATATGTGTCCCCACGGTGCCATATCGTT
>OHYE01001013.1_pt1 | contig 12702 bp, 11 predicted proteins | sample 1580141 | NCBI WGS metagenome assembly OHYE01 (sample SAMEA3882530, study PRJEB24775) | human gut metagenome | biome: human-associated habitat; feature: intestine environment; material: feces | place: Netherlands | collected 2009/2010 | reverse complement strand
AACTTCACCGTATTTCCCGATGCATAAGGAATATTTCCTCTCACGATCGCCCATTCCTGCACCAATGCTGCTGCTCCTGCAACAACAGCCGAAGAAAGACTGCTCCCCGAAGCCTTTCCAAACGCCCCTCCCGGCAATGGAATGAGCAGATCTACTCCCGGTGCTGCCAGATCAGGTGTCACCTGGTTATTTGGAGTAAACCCTCGCCCAGCCTGAAAATACAGACTGTTATCCAGATACTGATAAGCTGTTGCCGTAATACCTCTGGTTGAATCCCCAGGTGCAGTAACAGTTATATAAGGTGTAGACTCCAGAAAATAAGTATCCGGCGAAATCAGCCCTTGCACCGGAAGCCACATGTGAAACCTGCTTCCCGATATTCCTTTTTTACTGACATTTACCTTCCAGATACCTGCTGCCGGATGAAAGAAGCGAAAATAAATCAGCTGTTTCCCGGTCATCCGCTCCATCTTTACGTAATTGACCAGCACTTTCGTCTCCACAAAAATGAAACTTAATTCCTGAGTACCTGCACCAAGAGAACTGCTCACATACAGCTTTTCTCCTGCCGGTGACTGTAACGATATCCCATAGTCATCCGGCGGATCTCCCCAAAATTCCATGGAAAATCCTTCTTCTTTATCCGCAATACGAAGTTCAACAGTATCCTGATTTTTCACATAGTCCAACTCTGCTGTATAATGATGCTGTGCTGCACCCTCATTTCCTGCTGCCACAGATACTGATACCTGAGAATCTTCATTAATATAATCTACATATCGACTCAGCTCACTGTCACCAACATGTGCGCTCTGATTGGTGCCAAGTCCCAGACAAACGGAAACCGGCATTCCCATCTCTTGTGCCATCTTCACTGCAAAAGAAATCCCCAGCATAATGTCGTCTTCCTGAAATACCGGTGCCTGTGGCGGATACTGGTAAAATTTTCTCAGATAGGATTTTGCTTTCTTTAATTTCACCACAATGATCGTTGCTTTCGGAGCTGCTCCTGAGAAATTTTCTGTGGGTACAAAATTGCCTGCTGCCAGCCCTGCCATAGCTGTACCATGTCCGTTCTCATCCAATGAGGGTACAATCTCCTGTGGATTCTCCGACAGCAATGCCTGATTAATTTCCTCTCCGGTAAAAACCTTTCCATAAGGAACCTGTTCATCCTCATTTCCCGGAATTGTCTGATCCCAGATATATGCAATACGGCTTACATCTCCGTTTCGAAAGATTGGATTCAGATAATCAATCCCGGAATCAATCACTGCGATCACTGTGCCCTCTCCCTGAAGTTTCAGATAGGGATGATTATGTAACCGCGTAATCCCGGATGAATTTAATGCATCCGCATCCATAAATGTATAACACTTCGGCAAAGATGCATACGTATAGGAATTAATTTCCAGCGGACCAATCTCATTCAGCGGAATATATAGAATTCCAAACAATTCATTCACAGGAAGAAATTTTCCACCCATATTCTGTCCATGTTTTACAATAAAATCCCCGTACTCTTCATCCTGTGCCGGCGGTATTGACGGCTCAGCATGAATGCCCGGGGGGTTTTCCTGCTGTATCTGCACTTCAAAATCGTCAGGTCCGAACATTACTGTCCTCCCTGGATTTTTTATACATGATATGCACAATATATGCTCTTTATGACAATTCTAACCTTTACTGTTCAGACTGATATTCGCTTCCTGCTTTTGTTTCTTCACAACAGTCAGTAATAATATAATTCCAGCCACAGTTGTAAAAATACTGATAAACTGCGAAGTCGACAATACTCCTACGCTTCCTCTTTCAATATCTCCTCTGAAAAATTCGATCACAAATCTTCCTATACTGTAGAAAATAAGATAGCAGGCAGCCACCTGTCCATCTGCTTTCTTATGCTTTGCCACATAAAGCAGCAACAGAAAATGGGCAAAATCCAAAAAACCGGAATAAATCTGTGTCGGGATCAGAGCAACATTGTTGGGTGCAAAATCTGAATTTGTAAACGTAACCGCCAGAGGCCCTGAAGTTTCTTTCCCATAACAGCAGCCTGCCAGAAAGCATCCAATCCTGCCAAATCCCTGTGCCAGTGCAATGGATGGCATCATCAGATCAAAATACTCCAGAAATTTCAACTTCTTTATCCTGCAGTACAGCCAGCCCACCAGAATTCCTCCGATGATTCCTCCATATACCACAAATCCATCTGATCCTATGATCTGCCTTGGATTCTGCAGAAATTCCCTCCAGTTGGTGATCCAGAACAAAATCTTCGCAGATGTAAATCCACCAATGGCGCACCACACTACCAGATAAAAAATATGTTCACATGCAAGTTTCAGTTTACGCGCTCTCTGCTCAGCCACAAACCAGGCAGCCAATACTCCCATGGCAATCATAAATCCATAACCATATACCGTCAACGGTCCTATATGTAACAATTCATTATGCATGTCTCAAATCCTCTCAAATCTTAAAATACTTCCTGTCACTCTCTCATTTTATTTATTATTCACAGTCGGATTTCCCAAATAAACCTTCAAAAACCTCCAGCAATTTTTCATTTGCATAATCATTGGCTTCATTCTCATGTACCGCTTCCGCATCTGCTTCTCCGCAGATATCCACACCGGCAATCTTTCCACTGCTTTCTTTTGCACATTCCAATACAGTCTGTACACCGGACACCAAAGTTGTCAGCCTCATATCCCCCTGGCTCCATGTCGTCTGTGCATCCTCTGTACAAAGCACATCTTTATCAACAGATATATATAATGGAAGGAATTTTTCAGCATCTTCCTGTAAACCTTCCGATTTTCTCCAATTACATACTTCACTGACTGTTTCCCTGAGAAACCAGTTTCTCTCTTCATCATTCATCACCTGAAGTTTCTCTCTGGAGAGAAATATCACTCTGTCCTTCAGATTCTCATCTACCTGCTCATAGGCTGCTTCATCCGGTCCCACAAGGATCACATATTTCAGATTCTCCAGTTCCTCCAACGCTGCCGCGATCCATCCTCCACACGACAAAATCCCACCAAAAGCCGGAGGCTGCATATCTGTATGATTATCGTATACCAGCAGACAGAACGGTTGATCCATTCTTGTCAGCCAAAGTCTTGTCATATAGTGATAATTGCCGGAATCAATAAAATGGATTCCGGCAGTTGGATAATTTTCTGTTCGTTTATTAATCTCTGCGATTGCTTCCTCATCACAATAGCAGTTTGTCCCACAGACATCCTGAAGCTCAATCCAGGATACCTGTCTGTTTTTCCAGAATTCTTCTTCTCTGTAAATTCCGGAGAAATTCATCAGTACAATGGGATTCTGTTCCTGCATATTTCACTCAGTCCTTCCATTCTTCCAGCGGTTCATCATGATTTTTCAGCATTTCCCGGATTTCTCTGCCGGGACTTTCCACGCCTTCATCCGGAGTCTGCATCTCTGCATCCAGAATGGCGTCTGCATCTGCTGCATCTGCAGTCTTCCCGGTTTCTATTTCCATCTCCGCTTCCTGAACCTGAGAATCTGTATCTTGCTTCCATTCTGTTTCATCTTCATTTAAAGATTTATCCTGCACTTTTTCGTCCAGACCTGCATCTGCCGGGTCATCCCATGGTTTCTCTTTGCCATTCTCTTCCTGTTCTTTTTCAGCACAGAGTTTTTCGGATTTTTTCATTCCAAGACGAATCATGATCAAAAATACAATGTCTGCCACTCCATCAGCAGTCAGAATAATTCCGGAAAACAGGATCATCCGGGTTACACTCAAAAAAGAATAGAGCAACATGGAAACACCCAGCGCAATAAATACCAGACAGCCAATAAGAATAATCTTCCAGCGTCCTCTCTGGGCTTTTTTCAGTCTGTAACTTCCCTTTATCTTCCAGATACTGTCAACCAGTACCAAGGCTCCCAGTAAATATGGCAGGATTTTGATCACGATCTGCGGTGTAAAGAAAAGAAAAATTCCAAGCACCATGACGATCACACCCGTAAACAGATCAAGAATCGTTGCCTTTTCCTTCTCAGCTGTATAAATAACAATATGATAAATACCGGAAGCGATCATTACCAGTCCGAATACAATCTTGCAGATAATGTTTACGGTCTGGTCCGGAACCAGGAGCAGACACAGACCAAATGCCAGATAAAAAACCGATGATAAAATCTCGCTTTTTAAAAAATCAGAAACTTTTTTCCCCATAACCTTTTCCTCCTGACTGTATGATAGCAAGTCCACACCCACTCTTATTGCTTTTCGCAATCTCCGCAGGGGACTTACTTGATTCGGTTAAAAATACTATTCCATTTCTTCTAAAATAGTATAACTTCTTTCTTTCTCTTCGTCCACAGGCAACTGCATGACTTTGTGTAAAATTTGTGAATTTTTCCTTGCAGTTTTTTTAGTGCGTATTATAATTATAGCGATACTCATAAATAATACATTTGAAAGTATTGCTATAAATAAAACTATGTCATAAAATGGATATTTTTCCATAGGAAGGATTTATTTTGAAAAAACAACCAAAGAATAAAGTTTTATTTCTTATCCCTGTCGGTGTTATACTCGCCGGTGCAGTGATTTTTTTATGCACCCGCGGAAATGAGAATGATTCTGTCTGTAAAGAAAATGTAGCCCGCCTTCAGGCTCTGGAAAATTCAGACATTTCACAGACAGAAGAACAGCTTCAGGCTCTGAAACAGACAACCGGCATTTCTTCCGGTTCTGATGCTTCAGACGGTTCCGGATCTACCCTGTTAAGTGATGTAGAAATCCGACAGGTTTTTGCCGGAAACGTCATCATCGGTGACTCTATCACAGAATCCATCGTAGAATACGGATATCTGGATACGGATGTGGTAGTCAGCAAACGAGGATTAAATGTAGGTGCAGCCGATGATCAGATCAGTACGGCAATTGCTCTGAATCCCTCTCATGTATTCATGGCATTTGGTTCCAACGACCTGGAAATATATGGTTCGGCTTCATCAGAATTTATTGATGCATACAGGACGCAGATAAAGAAAATCCAGACAGCCTTACCAGATGTCCCAATTTATATCAACTGCATTCTGCCGATTACTGATGAAGCGATCGCACAGACTCCTGATCTTGGATATTACCCTGATTATAATGAAGGACTTATCAAACTCTGTCAGGAAATGGGATGTACCTTTATTGACAATTCAACGATTGTAACAGACAGTTCAGAGAATCTGTATGAACCGGACGGTGAACATGTGATTCAGGACTACTATCCCAAATGGCTGACAAATATGGCACAGATTGCGGGGTTAAAGGCATGAAAAATTATTTACATATTTTTATCAAAGGTGCATTTGTTCTTTTCCTTATCGCATATCTGACTGCGCAAAGAATGTACCCATGGAACAGATTGCACAGACTATGGAACAGGATTCTGATATCACTTCTTTAAATAAAGAAGCACGTTCTGATCTGAAACATTATTATCAGACAGATGACCGCAATATTGACGGTTATTTCTTCTACAAAGCCGCTTCACCCATGGCAGTAGAAGAAATCTGTATTATGAAGGCCACTGACAATACCCAAACGCCCATCTCTCCGGTCAGAAGCAGGTGTTTGAGGGATATGGCACAGATCAGATGGCTCTTCTGAACAATGCAGTTGTTGGAAAAAAAGGAAACTATGTATATTATATGTGCGGCGCAGACGCACAGAACTGGCGCACTGCCTTTCTTTCCATGATATAAGCATTTTACTTTAATCCTCGTAACTGTTCCGCATTTTACGCTAATGGACTGCAGAACCATTACTATGGCAGTCCTCTTAATAATACCGTTAAGAGAAAATGCAGTTAAGAGAATTACTATAATATTCATAATATCCAGATTGGAGAACTTTTAATATGGTATTCAACAGTATATTTTTTATATTCTGCTTTCTTCCGGTTTTCATGCTGATCTACTACCTGGTACCGGGAAAGCTCCGCAATCTGCTGCTTTTTTTGGGCAGTCTGATCTTTTATGCCTGGGGAGAACCTGTATATGTGATCCTCATGCTGTTTTCCAGTATCTTCAACTATTATATGGGTACAGAACTGGAACGTTTATATTATGATGACAGGAAACAGAAAATTAATCTGATCTTCTCGATCATTATAAATCTTGCAGTACTTGTGTTTTTTAAATATTATGGTTTCTTACTTAACACAATCGGAGGAATCATCGGTATCCATATCCCTCATCCGGAGCTTTCGCTGCCGATAGGACTTTCTTTCTACACTTTCCGTAATTTGTCCTATCTTTTTGATATTTATTTAAGTAAGGTCAGTGCGCAGCGAAATTTCCTGACCTTTGCCGTATACAGCACAATGTTTCCTTATACCTCTGCCGGACCAATCGTACGATATACGGATATAGAGACGCAGCTGAAGCAGCGTACCATCAATATCTCCAAATTCGGTATCGGTGCAGAGCTTTTTGTCAAAGGTCTTGCAAAGAAAGTTCTTCTGGCAGATAATCTCTCGGTTTTATACAGCAGTATCTGTGGTCATCCACAGATGTCTGTATTTACTTCATGGCTTGGCATTCTGGCTTATACAATGCAGCTTTATTTTGACTTCAGCGGCTATTCGGATATGGCCATCGGTCTGGGAAAAATGCTGGGATTTGATTTTAATAAGAACTTTGATTATCCCTATATTTCCACCAGTGTTTCTGAATTCTGGAGACGCTGGCATATTTCTCTTGGAAGCTGGTTCAGAGATTATATTTATATCCCGCTTGGCGGTAATCGGGTCTCCACTCTGAAACATATCCGAAATATCCTTGTGGTATGGGCACTTACCGGTCTATGGCATGGTGCAAGCTGGAATTTCGTACTATGGGGTGTTTATTACGGACTCTTCCTTTTACTCGAAAAATTTGTACTTCAGAAATATCTGAAAAAAATACCATCCTGGCTTTGCACTGTATACACTATGCTTGTAGTCATGATCGGATGGGTATTCTTCAGCCAGACAGACTTTGGTGCCCTTGGCCATTACCTTGGAACTATGTTTGGGATCGGAGCTTCCGGTTTCATAGACAAAACTGCACTTTACTACCTCAAGACAGGATTTATCCTTCTTCTGATCAGTATTCTTATGTGCCGTCCTGCTCCTTACCAGTACTTTAAGCGTCTGGTCAGACGCAGACCTGTTGCTGCAGTGATCATAAATCTTATTTTATTTGCATTATCGATTGCCTATATGGTTTATAACTCTTACACACCATTTTTATATGCAAAATTTTAGAAGGTAAACAATATGAAAAAATCATTAAGAAATTATCGTTTATTTTTCCACAGAATGGGACTTTTATTTTTATTTATCCCCTTGATCGTACTCATTCTGAGCATTGTGCTTCCTGACAGAGGGTTTTCTGAAAAAGAAAACCGCGTACTTTCTTCCCTGCCTCATTTAAACGGCAATCAGATTGCTTCCGGCGGATTTGAAAAACAATTTGAAACCTATGAAAATGATCAGTTTCCACTTCGCGATCTGTGGATTACCCTGAAAGCCGGAACTGACCGTCTGATGGGAAAAGTAGAATCTAATGGCGTATACGTTGGAAAATCCGGATATCTTATGGAAGAATTTAAAGCGCCTGATCAGACACAGTATGACGCCACTGTAAAAGCAATGACTGACTTTGCGCAAAAACATTCTGATCTGAAACAATATGCACTGATTGCCCCAAATTCTGTGAATATCCTGAGCGACAGGCTTCCTGCTTTTGCCCCTGTCCAGGATCAGAATTCCTGGCTTGACAGCCTCTCTGCCTCCCTGACCGATGCAGGTGTGACCTTTATTGATGTTCGCAGCACTTTTAAAGATCACAAAATGGAAGACCTCTATTATCACACTGATCATCACTGGACTACCCAGGGTGCTTATTATGCCTATCTTAAGGCAGCCAAAGATATGGGAATTGATACTTCAGCAGACACTTATGACAAAGCACCTGTCACCCGTTCTTTTCAGGGAACACTGTCTGCCAAAAGCGGTTTCCGCTCCGGCGAAAAAGATGAGATCGATGTATTTCTCCCCACCGGAGATCAGGCACTCTCTTCTGTAGTTAATTATGTAGACGAACAGAAAAAAAGTGCCAGCTTCTATGATACTGAGAAACTTGAGACAAGAGATAAATATGCATTATTCTTTGGTGGAAACCACGCTCAGATAAAGATCAGTACTCCTACTGAAACAGATAATACACTGCTTGTGCTTAAGGATTCATACGCAAACAGCTTCATCCCATTTCTTGCTCAGCATTACCGAAAGATCATAATGATTGATCCCCGTTATTACTTTGGAGATCTGGAGCAGTTAATGCAGGTTGAAAATGTTCAGGAAATTCTGTACCTGTATAATGCTAATACCTTCTTCACAGACACTTCTCTGGAGCTTGCCCTGACAACTGCTGAACAGGATTCTTCTGATACATCTGATATCAGATAATATTATATCAAAAAATCCCCACCGAAATTTCAATGCCGAGGAAACATTGACTTTCGGTGGGGATTTTTCACACATTCACACACATTTTATAACACACACTTTTCACACACTTTTTAATAATAGGTCAGGTATAACGACTGATTTAAAACAATAATACTGTGTCTTTCATTCCCCGTTCCCAGTTTATCTGTTTTTATATCAGCTGTACCTTAATGTGTATTATATCAGCATTTATGCCCACTTTTCATTTTATGCAAATTCAGCAATTTATTCTGCAAAAGTGTCCTTTGAGTCTCCAAAATGATTTACAAAATAATCATAGTACGTATCCAGTATTTCTTTCCGCCCACGAACACGTATAGGCACAAGTGTTCCATCTTCCATAATAAAATCGTCCTCTACATCCTTAATATAATCCATATTCACCAGATAACTCTGATGGCAGCGCAGAAAACGTTTCTCGTTAATTCTCTTCTCAATTTCTCCCAGCTTGTCCACTGTTATAATTTCGGAACCATCTGACAGATGCAGGGTGACATTATGTTTATTGCTGTCAATATACATGATATCATCTGTACATGGATAACGGTACTGTCTTCTGTTTTTAATCGCAACACGCCTTTTCATATCCGTTTTAAGAATCCTGTTCAGAAGTTTCATCAGTTTCTCTTCTGAAAATGATTTCAACAAATATCCGGAAGCCTGTACTTCATAACTCTCTATGGCATAATCCGGTGAGGCGGTAAGAAAAATGATCGGCACCTTACACTGTATCTGTCTCAATTTTCTTGCAGTTTCCATTCCATTAAGTTTCTTCATACAAATATCCAGAAAAAGCAGATTCATAGCAATGTATCCTTCTTCCACATCGGCTATAAGCGTCTCTCCTGAATCATATTCTACAATTGAAACCTCTTCATTTATTTCTTCAAAATACTGACACAATATTTCTTTTAAAAGAAGTCTTTCAATCTCAACATCATCACAAACGACGATCGTTTTCATGTAATTTCCCCTTTCCGTATCAATATAAAAAGCAGCTTCCAAAATCCTGTCAGTCGCAAAGTTCTGACATTTATCTGTAAACAGCACAATTTCTATTAATTATATATGCTTAATCCTACGTATTCAAGTACTTTTTTCATTTATTTTACTTTTTTATAACAATCATTGTTGTTTACTTTTTTTGTGTTATACTTATATGGCAGCTTCACTTATGACAGCACTTTGGTAAAACAATCATATACTGAACTGTTACTCTATTTAACCGAATCAGGTAAGTCCCCTGCGGAGCAGTTATTCGGTGTAAAGCTGCGTAGCAAAGCGGATGATTTTATCCGCTTGACACAGAAAGAAGGAATTATATGCGTCAGGAAAAATTTAAAATGGAACGTCAGGGATTAATAAATGTGGGAGATGAAATAGAAATTTCCGAATATCAGTCTTTTATGAATTACAGTTATATCATTGAACCGGCTGTGGCAATGTCCGGCTGTTATCCAAATGCAGAACGCATCAGATCCAGAAAAGGAATCGTAAAAAATATTGAACATACACCGCGAGGTTTTATAGTGACTGCAGAATTTGATGAATAGTTACATATATTTTTCAAACACACTTCAGAAAGGAAATTATCATGGACAATAAAATAATAATCCGTACCGCTTCTGCTGCAGATGCACCGGCACTGCTTAAAATTTACAGACCATATGTAGAAAATACAGCCATCACCTTTGAATATGATGTTCCCTCCACAGAAGAATTTGCTTCCCGGATTCAACACACTCTGAGAAAATACCCTTACCTTGTAGCTGAGGAAAAAGGAACTTTGCTTGGATATGCATATGCAGGTCCTTTCCATGAAAGACCTGCATATGACTGGGCTGTGGAAACATCTATTTATGTTGATCAGTCTCTTAAACACAGAGGGATAGGCCGCAGGCTTCATGATGCCCTTGAAACCGCTTTACGTGAGCAGGGTATCTTGAATATGAATGCCTGCATTGCCTATCCTCCAAAGGAAGATGAACATCTTGACAAAAACAGTGTGGAATTTCACACTCATATGGGATATCGTCTTGTAGGTGAGTTCCATAAATGCGGTTACAAATTCAACCACTGGTATAATATGGTTTGGATGGAGAAGCTGATCGGTAAACATCTGACAGTTCAGGAGCCACCGAAATTCCCTCTCCTGTAGCCTGTTATTTCTGTGACTTCCAGAAATTATCAGAATCAATCCTGTGTCACTATCGCAAGTGTCAGTATACATTAACACAAAAAAACCTTAGAAGATATTTCTAAGGTTTTTCAAGAGGTGCCACCCGGATTTGAACCGGGGATAGAGGTGTTGCAGACCTTTGCCTTACCACTTGGCTATGGCACCATATTCACATTTTATTATATGTAAGAAATCTTACATAATGACTCCAAGGGGATTTGAACCCCTGTTACCGCCGTGAAAGGGCGGTGTCTTAACCGCTTGACCATGGAGCCATATTTCTTTTTTATGTTTCGCTGTTTTGTATTTCCCTCAGCGACGAGTTAAATAATACCATACCTTTTTTATAATTGCAAGCATTTTTTTGAAATTTATGAATCTTTTTCTAAAATTTGTTCCGCCCCACTGATTTCCCGCCGTTTCCATCCCTGTTGTTTTCACCTCCCTGGCGCAAATTTTATGCATAAACTTTGTCCTTACTTTCAAAAATTAAGGAAAACCATCCCTTTTCCTTATAAAAATTAATGTATTTTGAAAGAAAAGCATTGACAACCGCCAAAAAAGTAAGTATAGTTTTTAACTAAAGGAAGAAAGGGGCTGTTGTCATGACCATGCAATACGATAATCTGGAAGACAAGCTCAGTCAGCTTGTAGAGTATACGAAAGATTCCGGAAAGATTGATTTATCTTTATACACTGAGTACGATGTAAAACGGGGACTGCGTGATTCCACTGGTAAAGGTGTTCTCACCGGCCTGACCGAAATTTCCGATGTTATCGGCTTCGATATTGATGAGCGCACCGGCGAAAAAGTTCCGACCGATGGCCGTCTCTATTTTCAGGGCTATAACGTCGCAGATCTGATCAAAGGTATGGAAGGACGACGCTTCGGTTTTGAAGAGATTACCTATCTTCTTCTGTTCGGTTCTCTTCCGACAGAACCGCAGTTAAATGATTTCAACGAAATTTTAAGTATCTACCGCGAGCTGCCGGACACTTTTGTCCGCGACGTTGTCATGAAGGCAACCAGCAAAAACATGATGAATACTCTGCAGCGCTGTGTGCTGACCCTGTATTCCTACGACGAAAAGCCGGATGACATTTCCATTCCGAACGTCCTCCGCCAGGCTTTGAGTCTGATCGCCAAAATGCCGCTGATCGCCGTTTACGGCTACCATGCATACCGCCACTACCACGAAAACCAGAACCTGATCATCCGAAATCCGAAACCGGAGCTGTCGATGGCTGAAAACATTCTGCAGATGCTTCACCCGGATGGAGAATACACTGCTCTGGAGGCAAAGGTTCTCGATGTTGCGTTAATTCTTCACGCAGACCACGGCGGCGGAAATAACTCAACATTTACGACACACGTTGTCTCCTCCTCCGGAACCGATACCTACTCTGCTGTTGCGGCTTCTTTAAGTTCCTTAAAAGGACCGCGCCACGGCGGTGCCAACTTGAAGGTTATGGAGATGTTTGAAAATATTGAAGAGAATGTTACAAACTGGGAAGACGAAAACGAACTGCGCACCTACCTGACCAAAATGCTTGATCGTGAAGCATTCGATGGAACGGGTCTTGTCTATGGTATGGGCCATGCTGTTTATACCCTGTCCGATCCACGTTGTGTGATTCTGAAAGAATATGCAAAGAAGCTTTCCGCTGAGAAGCACCGCGAGAAAGAATTTGCTCTCTATGAGTCTGTAGAACGCATTGCCGGCGAGTGTATCGCCCAAAAGCGCCGTCTGCTCAAACCAGTCTGTGCAAATGTTGATTTCTACAGCGGTTTCGTCTACGCAATGCTTGGCCTTCCAAAAGAGCTCTACACCCCGATCTTTGCTATCTCCCGTATCTCCGGCTGGTCCGCACACCGGATCGAAGAGCTTGTCAACGAAGGAAAGATCATCCGTCCGGCTTATAAATATGTCGGTCATCATCGTCCGTACGTTGCCATTGAAAGAAGAACCCCAAGAAAGA
>OHYE01001005.1_pt1 | contig 12837 bp, 10 predicted proteins | sample 1580141 | NCBI WGS metagenome assembly OHYE01 (sample SAMEA3882530, study PRJEB24775) | human gut metagenome | biome: human-associated habitat; feature: intestine environment; material: feces | place: Netherlands | collected 2009/2010 | reverse complement strand
CATAAGCCGCACGTGCGTAACGCGAGCCGCGGCAGTCCGGACAGGGGATGCTCACATCCGGCAGAAACTGCACGTCCAGGCTCACCACGCCCGTACCGTCGCAGCCGGGACAGCGCAGCGAGCCGGTATTGTAGGAAAAATCGCCGGCCTTGCAGCCGCGCGCCTTCGCATCCGGCGACCGGGCATAGAGCTTGCGCAGTTCGTCGTGCACGCCGGCATAGGTGGCCACGGTGGAACGGACATTGATGCCGATGGGCGTCGCGTCGATGAGCTTGACGTGTGCGATGCCCTCGGCGCTGACCGCCCGGACGTGCGGCGGCAGCGCGCTGCCGCGGATACCGGCCTCCAGCGCGGGGATCAGGCTCTCGAGCACCATGGTCGTCTTGCCCGAACCGGACACGCCGGTCACGACCGTCAGCCGCCCCTTGGGAATGGCAACCTCCAGCGGCTTGACCGTATGGATCTGCGACGTGGACAGGCGAATCGTTCCGTGCGCAAACAGGTCCGCTTTTCCAGCGCGCGGGCGCAAGGGTGCCTCCGGCGCTCCGGACAAAAACTGTCCGATCTGTGAGGCGGGATCTGCCGCGACCGCGGGCACCGTGCCCTGTGCAATGACGCGGCCGCCCTTTGCGCCGGCCTCCGGCCCCATCTCAATGATCCAGTCGGATTCCTTCAGGATCTGCGTGTCGTGATCGACGAGAATGACGGAATTGCCGTCCGCCACGAGGTCGTGCATCACTCCGGTGAGGCCCACGATGTTGGCCGGGTGCAGACCGATGCTCGGCTCATCGAGCACATAGAGCACGCCGGTCGTGCGGTTGCGCACGGCGCGGGCCAGCTGCATCCGCTGCCGCTCGCCAGTCGAGAGCGTCGCCGCGGATCGGTCGAGCGTCAGGTAGCCGAGCCCCAGGTCGAGCAGCCGCCGCGCCGTGCCCGTAAAAGCCTCGCAGATGCTCCCCGCCATGGGGCGCATCTCCTCCGGCAGGCTGTCCGGCACGCCCTGCACCCAGTCATACAGCTCCGAGAGCGTCATCGTGCACGCTTCGTCCAGTGAAATGCCCCGCAGCTTCGGCGCGCGGGCCGAAGCGGACAGGCGCGTGCCATGACAGTCCGGGCACACGTCCTCTTTCAGAAACTTCTCGACGCGCTTCATGCCCTTCTCGTCCTTGACCTTGGCAAGCGCATTTTCCACGGTATAGACGGCATTAAAATAAGTAAAGTCCAGTTCCCCCGCCTGATTGGAGTTTTTGGCGTGGTAGAAAATGTGCTTTTTCTCCGCCGGGCCGTGGTAGACGATGTTCTTCTCCCGCTCCGTCAGGTCGCGGAACGGCACATCCGTGCGCACGCCCATCTCCCGGCAGACGTCCGTCATCAGCGACCACATGAGGCTGTTCCACGGCGCGACCGCCCCCTCGTCGATCGTGAGCGAATCATCCGGCACCAGCGACGCCATGTCCACCGTGCGCACGCTGCCCGTGCCGCCGCATCTGGGGCACGCGCCCTGCGAGTTGAAGGCCAGCTCCTCGGCGCTCGGTGCGTAAAAATGCACGCCGCACTCCGGGCAGGTCAGCTCCTTGCCCGCGGCGACCAGCAGCGTCGGCGGCAGGTAGTGCCCGTTGGGGCAGCGGTGGCTGGCGAGGCGGGAATACATGAGCCGCAGACTGTTCAGGAGCTCTGTCCCCGTGCCGAACGTGCTGCGGATGCCGGGCACGCCCGGGCGCTGGTGCAGCGCCAGCGCCGCGGGAACATACAGCACGTCATCGACGCTGGCTCTGGCGGCCTGCGTCATCCGGCGGCGCGTGTAGGTTGACAGCGCCTCCAGATAGCGGCGCGAGCCCTCGGCGTACAGCACACCCAGCGCCAGCGACGACTTGCCGGAACCGGACACGCCCGCGATGCCGACGATCTGATTCAGCGGAATGTCCACGTCAATATTTTTCAGGTTGTGGACCTTTGCGCCACGCACGAGCATATGATCGACCATGGGTCATGCATCCTCCTTTTTGAATTCATTCCGCGACAATACCAACTGCAAACAAGAAAAATCCGAACCTCTGTCCCTTCGGACAAAGGTTCGGATTTTTGATTTGGTGGAGACGGAGGGATTCGAACCCTTGACCTCTCGGATGCGAACCGAACGCTCTCCCAGCTGAGCTACGCCCCCACAAGGCTTGTTTATTATAGCACATTTTTCGCATTTGTAAAGCCCATTTTTTCTGTTCCCGCGATTTTTTGTGCAAAAAGTCCCGCGCAAGAAAATTGCCTCCCCCACTTGCGCAATCGCCGCTTTTGTAGTAGAATACGCTTACGTGGCCATTGACAAGGCTGCACTAGTCGGGGAGCCAGCGGTGTCCTGTACCTGCAATCCGCTATAGCAGGGATGAATTCCCGCCCCCGGATAGGCCGATGTGTCGTCTGCCCGCAGTAAGCGGCGTTGAAGGTTCGGTCCCGCGCAACGGAGCCCTGTGAACCATGTCAGGCGGGGAACCGAGCAGCATTAAGCAGGTCACTCCGTGTGCCGTGGGGGCGCCGGGCCCGAGCTGGCTGCTGTGGTAACGGGCATGTCGTCTATTCAAAGGTGGGTGTGCAGTCTTGTCAATGGTCACGTTTTTTCATGTTTTTCGCTCCCGGAGGTGAAGCGCGCAATGTATCAGGCTCTCTACCGCAAATACCGGCCGAAGACGTTTGACGACGTCGTCGGTCAGGAGCATATTACCGAGACGCTGAAAAAGCAGGTCGAGACCGGACGGCTGTCCCATGCCTACCTGTTCATCGGCACGCGCGGCACCGGCAAGACCACCTGCGCCAAGATCCTGGCCAAGGCGGTCAACTGCGAGCACCCGGTCAACGGCAATCCGTGCAATCAGTGTGCCGCCTGCCGCGGCATCGACGACGGGTCGATCCTCGACGTGGTCGAGCTCGACGCCGCGTCCAACAACGGCGTGGACAACGTGCGCGCCCTGCGCGACGAGGCAGTGTTCTCCCCCGCCAATGTGCGCAAGCGCGTGTATATCATCGACGAGGTGCATATGCTCAGCACCTCGGCATTCAACGCCTTGCTGAAAATCCTTGAGGAACCGCCGGCGCACCTCATGTTCATCCTTGCGACGACGGAACTGCACAAAGTCCCGGCGACGATCCTCTCCCGCTGCCAGCGGCACAGCTTCAAGCGCATCCCGGTCGATACGATCGCCGCGCGCCTGAACTATGTGGCGCAGCAGGAACGCCTGAACCTGCAGCCGGACGCGGCCGCGCTGCTCGCCCGCATGGCGGACGGCGGTATGCGCGACGCGCTGACGCTGCTCGACCAGTGCTCCGGCAGCGATGTCATCACGACCGAAACGGTCATCTCCGCCATGGGCCTTGCCGGCAACCTGCGCACGGCGCAGCTGCTGCAGAGCATCGCCGATGGCGACACCGCAAAAACACTGGAACAATTCCGCAGCCTCTGGCAGGACGGGAAAGACCCCGCCGCCCTGCTCGACGAGCTGAGCATGCTCCAGCGCGACCTGCTCACGCAGGCCGTCGCCCCGCGCGGCGGGCGTGAGCTGCTCTCCGGCGGATACGACAGCGAAACGCTGCAGACCCTCTCCGGAGCTTTCACGCCGGCGCAGCTGCTGGCAAACCTGCAGAGCATTCAGGGCGCGCTCACCGCCATGGCGGCGCAGCCCAACCCGCGCATCGCAGCGGAGCTTTGCCTGATCCGGCTCTGCCGGCCGGAGCTGTGCGACGATGTGCCGACGCTGTGCGCGCGTGTGGACAAGCTCGAACAGGCCGTGCGCAGTGGGGACATCCCGGCCACGGCGGCGTCCGCTCCGGCAAAGCCGGCTGCTGCCCTGCGGCAGGAGCCCGCGTCGAAGCCCCGCCAGGTGCAAAAAGCACAACCCAAACCGGAACCGAAACCGGTATACGATGATGTTCCCCCGTGGGAGCCGCCCACGCCGCCGGTCTCCGCGTCGAAGGCAAAGCGCGAACCGAAGCCAGTGCACGACGATGTCCCCCCTTGGGAGCCGCCCCCGGAGCCGGCCGCGCCCCCCATCCCGGAACCGGAGCCGATCCCCGAACCTGCTCCAGAGCCGGAGTCCACCACCGCGCCCACCGGCGCGTTCGACTGGCAGGCGCTGTGCGCATATATGGAGCAGGAGCTCCCGGTCGGCATCTACTATTTTCTGCTCGACCCGCTGCAGGCGACCGGTGAGCTGCGCGACGGCACGCTGACGCTGCATTTCAGCCAGCAAATGGTTTACCCGATGTTCAACAAGCCGGAGATCGCGGAAAAATTCCGTCTGGCCGTGCAAAAACTGACCGGTCAAAACGTCCGCGTGGTCATGCAGCCGATGGACACGGTCACGCAGATCAATCAGCGCAAGATCGAGGAACTGGCACACTTTCCGAACGTAACGATCCGATAATAAAAATTTTTTCACAGGAGGATACAAATATGGCAAGAGGCGGTTTTCGCGGCGGTTATGGTGGCATGAATCAGGCCAACGTGATGAAACAGGCACAGAAGATGCAGCAGGACTTCCTGCGGATGCAGAAAGAGCTGGAGGAAAAAGAGTTCACGGCCAAGTCCGGCGGCGGCATGGTCTCGGCAACGGTCAACGGCAACCGCGAGGTCACGAAGATCGAGATCAAGCCCGAGGCGGTCGATCCCGACGACGTCGAGATGCTCGAGGATCTGGTGCTGGCAGCCGTCAACGAGGCGCTGCGCCAGTACGAGACCGCTTCCGACGCCACGGTCAGCAAGATCACCGGCGGCATGAAGCTGGGCTTCTGAACCCATAAAAATCAGCACGCACTGTCTCAGGACGGTGCGTGCTTTCATTTGCGCAAAAAGGCGTGCTCCTCGCGCTGGACGAGGCCGAGCGCCGGGTCAAAGCAGGCGCGGCCGCGCAGGACACAGGTCTTGCCGTAGCGCGCGCGGAGGTTATCGAGCGTGATATCGAGCTGCCGCTGGCGCGCGCGGTGCTCCGCATCCTCGAACAGGTCGAGCTGGTGCGGCGCGCACGCGGGCACGAGATCCAGCGCGCGAATGCCGATGCTGCGCAGCGGATCGGGCCACAGGTGCGCCTGCTCACACAGGGCCAGCGCCGCGTCGAGCAGCTCGCTCGTCAGGTCGGACGGATGCCGCAGCGCCATGCGGTGGCTGCGCCAGTGCAGGTCGGCCGTGCGCACGCTCAGCTCCACCGTGCGGCACTGATACCCCTCCAGCCGCAGGCGCGCGCCCACGCTTTCCGCCAGCGACAGGAGCGCTGCGCGTGCATCCGCCTCGCAGATGAGGTCGCGCGGCGCGGTGGCGCTGTTTCCGATGGACTTCGGCGGCGGCAGATCCGCGATGCGGTGCACCGGCGCGGGATCGTACCCGTTGGCATAGGCGTGCAGCAGCCGCCCGCCCTTGCCCAGGCGCTGCTCGAGCACGTCGGCGTCCGCCGCCGCGAGCGCGCCGACCGTGCGGATGCCCAGCCGCTCGAGCTGCCGCACCGAACTGCGCCCGGCGAAGAGCAGGCTGCTGACCGGCAGCGGCCAGACCATGTCCGCAAAACGCGCACGGTCAATGACCGTCACGGCGTTCGGCTTGCGGTAGTCCGAGCCGAGCTTTGCGATCGCCTTGCACCACGACACGCCGACGCTCACCGTCAGGCCCGTGGCATCCAGCACGCGCTGGCGCACCTCCTGCGCCGTGCGCAGCGCGTCCTCACGGCCGACGCAGCCGGTCATGTCCAGCCAGCACTCATCCATGCCGAACGGCTCGCACCGGTCGGTGAAGCCGGCATAGATCTCGCGCACGCGGCGCGAATAGTCGTAGTAGAGCTCGAAGTCCGGCGGCAGGATCGTCAGCTCCGGGCACTGCTGCCGCGCCGCCCAGAGCGTCATGCCCGTGCACACCCCGGCTGCGCGCGCCATCTGATCCTTGGCCAGAATGATGCCGTGGCGCAGCTCCTGCTCCCCGCCGACCGCCACCGGCCGCCCGCGCAGCTCCGGATGGCGCAGCAGCTCGATGCTCGCATAGCAGGCGTTGATATCCGAATGTAAGATCATACGGTCCATAGTGCTTTCTCCAGCAAAGAGATTATCTCTATTATAAATCTCTTCTAGGGATATTTAAAGCGTTTTCTTATCTAATTCAGATATTTTCCTTGCGTTTTTTCGTCCGATACGATATATTGTATCTGAGGTGCTGCATATGTACAAAACCTTTGGTGAAACGATCGCTTCCCTGCGCCGCGCGCACGGCATGCGCCAGCAGACGCTGGCGGACGCACTGGCTGAGGCCGGTGTGCCCGTGTCGAATCAGGCGGTGTCGAAGTGGGAAAATGACGCCACGCTCCCGAACGCGCAGCAGTTTCTGACGCTGTGCCGTGTGCTGGACGTGGACGATATCGCGGGCACGTTCTCCGGCGGGGACGCCGGCGGCCTGCTCGCCGGGCTGAACGCGGAGGGCCGCCGCCGCGCGCTGGAATACATCGCGCTCCTGCGCGAGAGCAAGCGCTTTGCCGCCGTGCCGGAGCCGGCCGTGCTGCGCAGCCTGCCGCTGTACTCGCTGGCCGTCTCGGCCGGCACGGGCCAGTTTCTCGACGGGGAGAGCTATGAGATGCAGCCGGTCGGCCCGGAAGTGCCGGAGGCGGCGAACTTCGGCGTGCGCGTGGCGGGCGACAGTATGGAGCCGCGCTTTCACAGCGGGCAGACCGTCTGGGTGCACCAGCAGCCGACGCTCGACCCCGGCGAGATCGGCGTGTTCCTCTACGACGGCAGCGCCTATCTCAAGCAGCTCCGGCGCGACGGCAGGCGCGTGTTTCTGCACTCGCTCAACCCGGCCTATGCCGATCTGGAGGTCTCGGACGCACTGCCGCTGCGCGTGCTGGGAAAAGCGGTGTCGTGATAAAAGCAAAAAACGCCCTGCGGAAATCATGTGTTCCGCAGGGCGTTTTTCAGTTATGCCTCGTTCCAGTGCAGCAGCCGCTCGGACAGCTCCGCGACCGTCTGTACCGTGGTCACCGCGCCGGCGGCCTCCAGCTCACCTGGCTCGGCATAGCCGTAATACACGCCGAGGCACGGCACACCGCAGGCAGCAGCGCCGGTGACGTCATACTTCCGGTCGCCGACCATGAGCGCCGCCTCGGGCGCGGTCTGCGTCCCGACGAGCGCGGCCGCAACGACCTCTGTCTTCGTGCTGCGCGAACCGTCATATTCGCAGCCGATCACGCAGTCAAACAGCCGCTCAAGATCGAACCGCTGCAGGATCGAGCACGCCATCGGCGTGGGCTTCCCGGTCGCGACCGCGACGCGAAAACCGTGCGCACGCAGCCGCTCGAGCAATTCCGGAATGCCGGGATAGAGCGTGCACTCATAGATGCCGACAGGCAGATACCGCTCCCGGTAGCGCGCGACCGCCGCCTGCGCCTGCTCGGGTGTCATGGCATACAGCTCCGAGAACGAATCGAGCAGCGGCGGACCGACAAACTTGCGCAGGCGCGCCGTGTCCGTCTCATGGATGCCGAAGCCCTCGAGTGCATACTGCACGCTGCGCAGGATGCCCTCGCCGGTGTCAAACAGCGTGCCGTCAAAATCGAATAAGATGGTCTGGATCATGACAAATCTCCGTAATCAAGATGGAAAAAGGATAGCATTGGGACGCGAAATTGTCAACAGCCGCGCCGGATGCATACGCTGTAGCAACCTGAAAAATGTGAGGTTTCGCCATGAACAACGGACTGGAAACACGCTACTTTCTCAGCGCCCTGACCGGCGCGGGCTACTACGCACTGCACAGACAGTTTCTGCGGCCGCCGGAGCGCTATTTCTGCATCCTCAAGGGCGGGCCGGGCTGCGGAAAATCCACATTCCTCAAGCGCGTCGGCGACGCCGGGCGCGCAGCCGGGCTGGCCGTCGTCCGGCTGCACTGTGCGGGCGACCCCGCCTCGCTCGACGGGGTCTATTTCCCAGAAAAACGCTCCGGCTTCTTCGACGGCACGGCACCGCACACCGTCGACCCCGCGCTCTTCGGTGCGAGCGGCGAATATCTGGATCTCGGCACGTTCTGCCGCACGGAGGCGCTCGACACGGCGCGCATCCGCGCCCTGAACGCCGACTGCGCCATGTTCCGCCTGCGCGCGCAGCAGTACCTCACGGCGGCGGCCGCGCTCGATGCGCGCGCCACGCCGGGGCTGGTCTATCCCGAGGACCGGGAGGCAGCGCGCCGCCGGGCAAAGAGCATCTGCACGCGGGAATTCGGCACGCCGGGCAAGGACGCCGAGCATGGCCGGTGCGAGCGGCTGTTTTTGAGCGCCATCACGTGTGAGGGACGAATTTTCTTCCCTGAGACGATCGCCGCGCACTGTACGCGCGTGTACCTGCTTGACGACGGCTGCGGCCTGGCAGAAGAATTTCTGCGCATCGTGCGCGCGCACGCCGTCCGGTGCGGGCTGGACGTTCTCTCCTGTCCCGACCCGCTCATTCCGTCGCGCACGCAGGCGGTGCTCGTGCCGTCGCGCGGCGTGGGTTTCCTTGCCGGCACGACGGACGACGTGCCGGAGGGCCCGACCCAGCGGCACATCCGGCTCGATGTACTGCCGGACCCGGTGCGCCAGCGGGCACTGCGCCGCACCATGCGCAGCGACACCCGGCAGCAGCAGCTCGCCCTCGCAAGCGCAGTGGAGCAGCTGCGCATGGCCAATCTCCTGCACAACGAGCTGGAGGCCGTCTACCGGCCGTGTATGGACTTTGCCGCGCTGACCACGTTCACCGACCGGTACCTGCGCACCTTCCCCGGCACATGAGCGCAAAGCACAGGGCGAGAAGCACGGATTGCAGCACAGGTTCAGCAGGCACATATCCGCGCACCAGCTGCCGGTGCCGAAGCCGCTGTTCGGATAACCGGCGCTGTAGGTCGCATACGCATCGCCGCCGCTCTCGAGCTGGTGCAGCAGGCGCTGAAAGTCCGAATTCGTCGGATCCATCTCGGCCGCGCGCCGCGCATCCGCCAGCGCCTGCACGCGGTTGCCCGCGCCGGAATTCGCCATGGCGCTCAGGGCATACCAGTTGGCGTCGCGCTCGGCCGCCGGCACGCCGGACAGCGCCTGCAGCGCCTCAGCAAAATGCCGCGTCTGGATAAAGTTCACCGCCGCCTGATATTCCGGCCGGATACCGGGGTCACGTTGTGCGCCCCAGCCGCCATAGGCACCATAGCCGCCCGCCTGGCCGTAACCGCCGGTCGCGCCATAGCTGTTGGCTTTGCCGTTTTTGATCGCGTCATAGGCCGCGTTGACCTCATTCATTTTTTCCGTCGCGTGCGGGTCGTCCGGATTCAGGTCCGGATGATATTTTTTGGCCAGACGGCGATAGGCCGCCTTGATCTCCTCTTCGCTCGCGTCCCTGGAAACACCGAGAACTTCATACGGGTCTCTCATTCGGCGCTCCTCCCGATCTTTCGTTTTTTCATGGCCGCCTCGTAGCGCAGCCATACGCCGGAGTACAAAATATTGCGCAGCAGCTCCACGTCCTGCAGCACCGGCAGCGCCTCAAACGCCGTCGAACACTCGCCGAGCAGCATCGTCAGCAGCGCGTGCAGATCCGCATCCTGCGGCAGCGTGCGCAGCGGGTTATAGCGCCCGTGCCGGAGATCCTCCGGCAGGTCGATCACCGCGTCGAGCAGATAGATGAACCGGCCCAGTGCCTCGCCAAACGGGCGCAGGCGCGCGTCCCAGAGGTCATCCGTCACAAAGAGCTCGCCCATCAGGCGGCCAAAGCAATTCGCCGCGGCATCCGGGTCGCCGGTGTCGGCCTGCTCGATGGCGGAAAGCTCCGCCATGCACTGCTCGATCGCGGCGCATTGGCGCGGCCAGCGTGCGCGCACGGCTGCGCACCGGGCGCTGAGCGCCTCCGCCTCCCAATATTTCAGCGCGCTGCCGTCATCCTGCCAGTCGTCGCGGCAATTGTTGTACGCCAGCACGACGTTCATATCGGCAGCGTACTCGGTGTAGCGTGTCTGCCAGTAAAAATGTTTGCGCAGCGGGTGCGCAGGGCAAACCTCCATGCCGCGCTCCTCGTCCGCTTCGTACAGCGCCGAGAGCAGCAGCACCAGGAACGTCATGTCATACGTCAGCGTCAGGCGGCCGGAAAAGCCGTGCCGCTGCTTGAGCACCCGGCACAGGCCGCAGTAGCAGCCCTTATAGCGATCCTTCTGCGCCTGCGTCAGCCCCTCCAGATTTGCGATCACATATCCAAACATACGGCTGCGCCTCAGGTTTTCCGCTGGAAGGACGTGCCGCATTTGCGGCAGACGATATTGATCTTGCCCTTGCCACGCGGCACACGCAGGCGTGTCCGGCAGGCCGGGCACTTGAAAAAGCGGTAGTCATGCCGCTGATGCCAGCGATCCACAGCGCCGCGCCACGCGCTGGTTATTTTATACTTCTGGCGCAGATACGCACCGTTTTCCTGCTGACGGCGGTAGACATTGCGCGAGAGCATACGAAAATAAATGACGATCAGGCCAACGACCGCCAGCGACCACAGGATGCGCGCCGCATAACCGTGCACGAACATGCTGACGATCAGCAAGATCAGTGTCAGCACGGACAGAAGGCGATTGAGTGCGTCCATCCCGTTTCTGCCCATCATCCATTTTGCAAGCCGTTGTCTCATGACCGATCACCTTTCCAGGCTGATGAATTTGATTCTTGTATTTTATCACACGTATATGAGAAATATATCAAAGAACTGTAAACACCGCACCTTTCCGCGAAAAAATTGCGTTTTTCCGCCCGCGCGTGGTATACTGCTGAAAAAACGAGGAGGTAGCCCCCATGAACACTCCGGATACGACCCCCGTCGCGCTCGATACCTGGCCGCGGCGCGAGGCATACACGTTCTTCTCCGGCCTGTCGGATCCGTTTTACAGCGTGACCGTCACCGTGGACGTCACGGCACTGCATACTTACACGAAACGGCGCGGCCTGTCCTTTTATTACGCTCTGGTCTGGCTGTGCACGCAGTCGATCAATCACACGACCGCATTCCGATATGCCATCCGAAACGGCCAGCCGGTCCTGCTCGCACGCCGTGAACCGAGCTTCACCGACCTGCACCCCGGTGCGGAACAATTCCACATCGTGACGATGCCGGCAGGTGACGCGCTGGAGGACTTCTGCCGCGCGGCACGCGCCAAGAGCCGGGCGCAGACGGAGTTTCTCTCCGCTGCAGCCGAGAGCGACGCGCTGATCTATTTCAGCTGTCTGCCGTGGGTCTCGCTCACGGCGCTGACCAATGAGCGCGATTTTGACGCTGACGACGCCATCCCGCGCATTGTCTGGGGCAAATATCATCGCGAGGGCGAGCGGGACGTGCTCGGCCTCGCGCTCGAGGTAAACCACCGGCTCATCGACGGACTGCACATCGGACGGTTCGTTCAGGATCTGCAGCAGCGCATCGACGCGCTGGCCGAGGCAGAATAATCGTATGTATCAGGCCGACGTGATCTTCAGACCGATGATGCCGACCAGCAGCAGTGCAGCAAAAATGAGCCGCCCGGCTGTCACCGGCTCTTTGAACAAGATGATGCCAACGATCACGGAGCCCAGCGCGCCAATGCCGGTCCAGACCGCATAAGCCGTACCGAGCGGCAGTGGTTTCGTCGCGCGTGCCAGCAGGAAAAAGCTCACCGCCATGCCGGCAAACGTGAGCAGCGACCAGCTGAGCTTTGTGAATCCCTCTGAATACTTCATACAGGTCGCCCAAACGACCTCAAAAATTCCGGCAATGCCGAGCTTGACCCATGCCATATTCATTATCTCCATACAAAAAATAAAAAATGCGCCTGCCCGCGTCTTCAATGGTCTTCGACGCGGAGCAAACGCTCCCGTTCCCACCTGGCGGCAGGAACATGGACAGAATACCAAAGGCGGTACCATTTGTCAAGTGTGGGGGCCGCAGCGAATAAGATTCCATATCAGCGGCAGCATAAAAGTACCGGATGCCTTCAAACCGAGTCTAAACCGACGCATAACAGCTGATCCGTCAGATCATAAATTCCCGTACTGCGGCATGTTGAAACGGCATAACCAATGGCGCTGACAGCAAAACGGGACGACTTTTCGAAACGGACAGGGCGCGGTGAAAACCTTTCCATAAGATTGCCACAAATTGCTTATGACTCAGGTGCGCTGGATATCCAGCGCACCTGAGCCATATGTACGATCATTTAAAAACATCTCACATAGCGCGCAATGATGAGATAGAACAACTTCAAAAGCTATCCGGCCAAATGCAGCGGCAAGAGGCAGCTATCAGGCAGCAAAAAGCGCCGCAGGCATATACGTCTGCGGCGCTTTGGCAGGGGAAGAAGGCTTCGAACCCTCGGCCTACGGTTTTGGAGACCGTCGCTCTACCAACTGAGCTATTCCCCTATATGCCATGATATTATATTTGGTGGGCCTTCAGGGACTTGAACCCGGGACCGACCGGTTATGAGCCGGTTGCTCTAACCAACTGAGCTAAAGGTCCATAAAGTATATGGATCAAAAAACTCCCCGAGTAGGACTCGAACCTACGACAGCGCGGTTAACAGCCGCGTGCTCTACCGACTGAGCTATCGAGGAATATTGTCAGGTGTCATACCCTGAAAACCACACACATTATATCATATCTCTTTGAACTTTGCAAGTACTTTTAAGGTCAAGCTTTCGACCGATTAGTAACAGTCAACTCCATGCATCGCTGCACTTCCATCTCTGCCCTATCTACCTCATCGTCTCTAAGGGGTCTCTCACTCTTTCGAGTATGGATATCTCATCTTGAGGGGGGCTTCACGCTTAGATGCCTTCAGCGTTTATCCCT
>OHYE01001000.1_pt1 | contig 12865 bp, 10 predicted proteins | sample 1580141 | NCBI WGS metagenome assembly OHYE01 (sample SAMEA3882530, study PRJEB24775) | human gut metagenome | biome: human-associated habitat; feature: intestine environment; material: feces | place: Netherlands | collected 2009/2010 | reverse complement strand
GCGACGTGCAGGCACGTTAAAGAAAAGATTCCGTATCAGGAAATTACTTCCCGGCGCACAGGAAACCGGCTCCTGTCCTACCAGTTGGGAACCTTCGATATTCACACACGTCCCCAATTCGCTCCCGGCTTGACGGGTTCTCAATTCTACTTGGGCCACAGCCGCAATAGAAGCCAATGCCTCTCCCCGGAAGCCCATCGTACGCAAAGCGAACAAATCACCGGCTTCACGTATCTTGGACGTAGCGTGACGTTCGAACGAAAGACGCGCATCGGTCTCTGACATCCCCTTCCCGTCGTCCACTACTTGAATAGAAGTCTTGCCCGCATCTTCCACCACTACGTCAATCCGTGTGGCCGAGGCGTCCACGGCATTTTCAACCAATTCTTTTATCACAGAGGCCGGTCGTTGTATCACTTCACCGGCAGCAATCTGGTTTGCTACCGAGTCCGGCAGCAAATGTATAATATCACTCATCTTTCAGGATATGCTTAAAACCGAAAACTTCCAGTCAATAAATAATGCCAAATGAAAAGCAACGCACCGATAATAATCAATGCTACTCCCCATTTCATAGGCTTACGCCCGCTTTCTTTCCTGCGCCGCAAATGCTTTGTCCCTTTCACGAAAGTTCCGCGGATATCTTCCGGATTGAATTCCTTCGGCGGCAGCATGCCCAACTCTCGTTTGGCACGCTCTTCTATGGCCTTCAGTTTTTCTTTTCGTTCATCTATATACATATAAGGATGATGGAACTTTCGGGGTTCTCGTGTCTTAAAGAGTGCCATAAACTATTTCTTTTTGATTTGATCCAAAGATTGTAAAGGTGCCTTGTGCTTGTAAGACGCCTTAAGCTCCGTCCCGGACTTCTTGGGGCGCCATACGAATATATCGTCTTTGTTCAACGGACGGATATAGTCGAACCAGGCAAAATTGGACAGATAAAGCCGATTGGGCGGTATCATGACTATCGGATAGATTACCCCCGTAGAGGCCGGCATCCATATCTTCTCCATTTTCCGGTCCTTCATAAACAATTTAAGTTCAGTGGTTTCCGTATAGTTCAACCCTATCATCAAACTGTCGTCGTCGAACATATAATAGTCCACATAAACGTTGCCGTTCACCCACGTCTCATACATCTCCCCGTCACGAAAGTAGGAAGTCATCTCTTTTCCGGCCACTTGATTATAATGCACCGAGTCGATCCGCTCCACGGAAAGCGTCTGGTCTATGACATGAATCCGGTCTATGGTAGAATCGTTCAAATAAACTTTAATCACCTCTCCCAATACTTGCTGCCCGCCGTTCCATACGATAGGGTCACGGTACATCGTGATGCAAGTATCACGCGAATCGAACACCAAAGAGTCACAAACCGACTGGACATCCATACGATAAGAGCGCACCTTGTGGTACCCCCGGACTTCGCGATACATGCTATCGGTATCCATATAGAAAGTGTACACCTTGAACGTGTCGGCATGCATGTACATCGTGTCACGTTGCGAATAATCTATAGCTACGGCACTATCCGTCGCCATGGAATAACCGGTACTGTCATTATAGTAACAATAGTTTCCCGTCAGCATGTTTTTATTCACCTCGTCGGTGTAGACCACATTACGAAAACCTTCTCCCACACCGGACTTGCTGTCATAATACAAACTGTCGCCAACCATCTTACGCCCCTTGTTGGTCACAATGGAACGGTCGAGCAAGATGGCTTCCTCTGTCTGGGTATTGTAAAAGCCCGACTCGGAATAAATATGATTGTCGCCGCTGTCGATATTGGAAGGACCGACAATCTCTGCCATACTCGTCAGGGTATTATAGTTCAACGTATCGGAAATCAACGTAAACTTCGGATTCTCCAACTTCACATTATAATTAAACACGGCCTGACGCGTAGGCGGACTATATTGCCCCCAATCGGAAGTCAACACATTGTCTTTGTCTACCAACTTTCCCCCTTCGAAAAAATATCCCAATTCATACAGACGGTCGTAATCGAGACTGTCCGTATAGAGTTTGGATTCACGATGTGTCAGTACCACATTGTGGCGGACACGGGCCAACTGGTCCAAACCGTTATACAGCAACATATCGCCAACCAAATCCAACGTATCCCCCTGTACCATCTTCACATGCCCGAAAGCATCGAATGAATTCGTGGCCTCATAAAAACAAGCACTGTCGCAATACATCAGCACCCCATCATGTTGGAACTGTACATTCCCAGTCAATATTTGTGCACCGGGATGCCGGTACTGATCGTACGTAAGGTTATCCGTATGCAACAAAATAACCTTTGTCTTCGACTGCTCCCGCTGCGGCTGCTCTTCAGCATAAGACACCGCAACATAAAGCCCAAACAGGCATAGAATACAAAAGAAAAGTAATCTATGCCCGCTGTTTATTCTCTTATTCTGTTTTTTATCCTTCATTTTATCCATCCGGGATATTCAAAATCACAATCCCCCCAACCTTCGTTAATACGTATGTAAGTAGATTTCTGCTTATCTTTTATCCATTGATTGATTTTCTGTTCCTGCAACTTGGCCATGACCACATCCTTCAGCACTTGAAAATCCTCCGACATCGAAGCCCGGTGTGCTTTAATATGCGTTTTCAATTTTACCACGGCACACACTTCCTTGCCTTTAGAGTTAACCATCAAGAAAGGATTGGAAATCTCTCCGGTCTTCATCGTGGAAACCACTTTGGCCACTTCGGCCGGCAATTCCTGTAATTGGAAACGGGACGTACGGATTTGGTCGCCCACCGATTGGTCGAACTTCACATTCGTCATCAGCCCCCGGTTGTTACGGCTGTCCTTATCATCGGACAAGAATGTAGCGGCCTCCTCAAAGGAATATTTCTCCTTACGGATATCCTCGGCTATGGAATCCATACGCACCATCGTCGTATCAATATCAGCTTGAGCTAACTTAGGCTTACGCAATATATGACGTACCTTTACCTTATCTCCACGCTTGTCCACCAACTGAATGATATGGAAACCATACTCTGACTCCACTACTTTCGATATTTTCTTAGGGTCGGTCAAACTGAAAGCTACGTTGGCAAAAGCCGGATCCAACTCTCCACGCCCCACGTAATCCATTTCTCCTCCATAACGAGCCGAACCCGGATCCTCCGAATAAAGGATGGCTAAAGTGGAAAATGAGGACTCTCCATTATTGACACGGTCGGTATAATCACGCAACTCCGCCTTTACCCTCTCTATTTCTTCCTGTGGGATACGAGGTTGCTGGGTTATAATCTGCACTTCCACCTGATCGGAAATCCACGGCAAACTATCTTCCGGCATATCTTTAAAATAACGCCGCACCTCGGCTGGTGTCACCTTGATGTCCGAAGTCAAGTTCTCCCGTACTCTTTGTACTGTGTATTGTTCTTTAAGAGATTCGAACATCATCTCACGAATCTGCGTCATCGTCTTATGATAATATTCTTCCAACTTCTCTTTCGAACCGGCACGCATGATCAATTCATTCAAACGTGCCTCCATGTTGGCGGAAATCTGGGAGTTCTCGACTTCCACACTGTCCAACTGTGCCTGATGCAAAAATAATTTCTGTATAGCCAACTGTTCGGGAATGACACAATAAGGATTACCGGAGATGTTCGCCCCGAAATCCATACGGGCTGCTTCCACATCGGAACGCAAAATTGCTTCATCGCCCACCACCCAAATCACTTCATCCACCACGTTATTCGGGCTTTGTGCAAACAAATGCATTTGTATCCCTCCGAAAAGGAATACAAATGCATATAATAACTTCTTAAAAAGATTCATATACTACTTGTTCTAAACTGCCTACGAAGATAGTGTTATTCAAGGCTGCTTCAATGCTTGTTAACCGTATTTAAAACCTCTTTGTATATTTCAACCTTATAGGTCTCCCGCAATCTGCGCACGAACTCCGCTTCGCAAGCTGCCTGATAATCCGATACGACCTCTCCACGCACGTCTGTCCAGTCTTTTGGCTTTCTCAACTTCTTGCCGTACACAGCCGTATACGGATAATACTCTGACGGCTTAGGTTCTTTCTTTTCCTTAAAAACCAGATGGTCTACAAAAGCATTATCTCCTTTCTTAAACAAATTCTTTTCAACTCTGATTTGCTTTACGGAATCCTGATTGAAAGATGCACGCAAGGTATCTATCCATTGAGCCTCATCCACCGATTTCAGCAATTTTCGTACGTCTTTCACCAACCCTTTGTCTTTGCAATGGTACACCACACCTCTATAGCGCGGCTCATCCCATTTATACTTCGACTTATGGGCCTTGAAATAAGCTTCCAGTCCGACCGTATCTTTGGCAGCCTTGTCCCAAACCTCGCGCGTACTTATTTCATATAACAAAAGTCCGTCGTGATACTCTTGAATCAGATACTTCAGGCTCTCGTCTTTGGCACAAAGTTCCCGTACTTTCTGCTCTATCACATCTTCTTCCGTCAATTTTCCGGCCGAACCTTTCACTAAAGAGTCTATGGCCATCGAAGCCACACGCTCTTTCAGGCCCCGGCTTTCCAAAAAACGCTGTAATTGAGGTTTCAACTCTTCGTATGACTCGAGTTGCTTCCGGTCTTTCATCAGCACGATATGATATCCCATCGGTGACTGAAAAGGTTTCGACATTTCTCCCTTATTCAAAGAAAAAGCAACATCCTCAAACTCTTTCATAGTCTGCCCTTTGGCAAACCATCCGCCTAAGTCACCTCCTCGTGCCGCAGAACCTTTGTCGGCAGAGCATTGCTTGGCCAAAGTAGCGAAATCAGCTCCCTGCTGCAAAGCGGTATAAATAGAATCTATGCGTTCTTTTGCTTTCGCCTGTTCCTCAGGTGTCGCTTTCTGTGCCACCAATATCATGATATGGGCAGGATGAATCAGCCCGTCCGGACCGATGGAAGCTTTCATTCCGTCATAATAACGCTTCAACTCTTTTTCTTCTGCCGACACCGACACGAAGTAAGGACGTATCTGTTGGTCACGATAAGTCCGGAACTCTTTCTTGAAAGAAGAAAGCGTATCATAACGGGCATCCAATGCAGCTTCCACTTTCAACTTATAGTTCACAAACAAGTCCACATATTCGTCAACGGTCTTCTTATCTACAACATTCTCGCCATTATTCTTGTTAAAATTATACTCGAATTCCGAGCGAGGAACGTCCTTCCCGTTGATTTTCATGACAACAGGGTCATTTCCCTGTGCATACAAGACACCCGTTAGGCACAACGAGCAACACCAAAGCGCAAACTTTCTCATCGTTTCCATCATTCCGGACGACTATAATTCGGTGCCTCGCTCGTAATGGTCACATCGTGCGGATGGCTTTCAAGCACACCGGCATTCGTAATTCTCACAAACTTGGCCTGATGCAAATCCTCTATCGTGTTGGCGCCGCAATATCCCATTCCGGAACGCAAACCTCCTATCAGTTGGAAGATAACCTCCTGAACCGTTCCCTTATAGGGCACACGACCGGCAATTCCTTCCGGAACCAATTTCTTCACGTCTTTCACTGCCGCCTGAAAATAACGGTCTTTTGAACCGCATTCCATAGCTTCAAGAGAACCCATGCCTCGATAAGATTTGAACTTACGACCATTAAATATAATAGTGTCGCCCGGAGATTCTTCCGTCCCAGCCACCAACGAACCGATCATCACACAATATCCTCCGGCTGCCAATGCCTTGACCACATCACCCGAATAACGCAAGCCGCCATCCGCAATCAAAGGAACTCCCGTACCCTCCAACGCACTGGCTACATCATAAATAGCTGACAACTGCGGCACTCCGACACCGGCAACCACACGAGTCGTACAAATAGAACCGGGGCCGATTCCGACTTTCACGCCGTCGGCACCTGCTTCCACCAACATCTTAGCTGCTTCTCCCGTAGCCACATTACCCACTACGATATCCACATTCGGAAATTCAGCCTTAGCGGCTTTCAATTTCTCAACCACATATTTGGAATGACCGTGTGCCGTATCAATCACAATAGCATCAGCTCCGGCTTCTACCAAGGCACGCATACGGTCCAACGTATCGGCTGTTACTCCGACTCCTGCTGCCACGCGCAAACGCCCCTTCTCATCCTTACAAGCCATCGGTTTGTCTTTTGCTTTTGTAATGTCCTTATAAGTAATCAAACCAACCAACCGGCCATCCTTATCCACCACAGGCAATTTCTCAATTTTATTTTCCTGCAAGATTTTAGCCGCAGCCGAAAGGTCTGTCTGCTGATGTGTCGTGACCAGATTCTCTGAAGTCATCACTTCATCTATCTTACGGTCGGGATTCTGCTCAAAACGCAAATCACGGTTCGTAACGATACCCACCAATTTGTTTTCATCGTCTACAACGGGAATACCTCCGATATGATACTCACTCATCATATTCAGCGCATCTCCCACCGTACGTCCGCGTTTAATCGTCACCGGATCATAAATCATACCGTTTTCAGCACGTTTCACGATAGCCACCTGACGAGCCTGTTCCTCTATGGACATATTCTTGTGAATCACACCGATACCTCCTTCGCGTGCAATGGCAATAGCCATTGGAGCCTCGGTTACAGTATCCATTGCAGCCGTGACGAAAGGCACTTTCAATTCAATGTGACGAGAAAACTTTGTGGTCAACTCCACCGTACGTGGCAAAACTTCTGAATAAGCAGGAATTAACAATACATCATCGTAAGTTAATCCATCCATTACAATTTTATCTGCAATAAATGATGACATAGGCTTTAAATTTATTGCATGCAAATATACGCATTTTATATGAAACAGCGACCTTTTTTTGTTTTTTTTGTGATAAAAGGCGGCCTCATCGCCTCAAAAACGATATGGCCGCCTTACCTTTTTCCCTTCACATCTCATAGGCTACAAAAGAAGGAAACGAATACGGGAACACTCAAATCTATCAAAACGCCGTGTAGAATCGCTATCGGCATCATATCCTTACCGGAATAACGCAGGATAGAAGGCAACAGCACATCCATCGAATTGACTCCTGCTGCCGAAATCGGAGCAAACCTACCGAAACATTTACGGATAAGAGGAGTTCCCAACAAGGCCATCATTTCACGAAATATATTGGTCAATAATGCGATTGTCCCCAATTCCGTTGCCAACTGAAGCCCTAACGACGGTTCCTTAAACTGGGTAATCAAAATGGAAGACAAAGAATAGTAAGCAAAACCACTCCCCACCGCCATACAGTCAAACACACTCCATTGGCTTAACAACAAACTGGCTAACGCCGAAAAAAGCAATGTTCCGACAATCGTCCCCAAAGGAATGATCAACATTTTCGGAGTAAAATGAGCCAGTATCCCCTTTAAGTTCTCATTGCTACCTATATTGATACCCACCTGAAACATCAATACATATAATATATACATCGAAAGATTGTGCGTATCGAGTTGTATGTGGACACCAAAACCTATCAGACAACCTAACAAAAAGAACAAACAAACAATCATACTTCCTTTCATCATTCTCCTCCCTTCCTAAAAAAAAGATAATATACCAACCAAGCTGCTATGATACTGCCCAACACACTGAAACAAGCCAGCAAAGCCGCCTGTCCGCTAAATCTTCCCAAATTACTGACGATTAAATTGTTCGACCCGACCGATATCCCCAAGATAAAAAGCATAGCAAAAACAGTCAACGGAATGGTCTTCTCCGTTTTTCGCATGAGTTTCAAGTCACGCAACAAATAACCGGCTCCCAATCCGACGAACATAATAGATATAATCTTAAACATACACGAAACACATTAAAAGGGTAAAACATTCCAGCCCGCCCTTCTCGCAAAGAACCCGCCGTACTCTCTAAAAATCTCACGATGAAAATGTTCGGAAAAAGAATAGCATCCTACGTGCCCTTCATACGAACAGCACCGCATTAGAAAATTATTCCGAACTTACCCTTTTCAAATAAAGCCACTGAACCAGTGCACATGCACGAGGAAACGCTCGCAAAAAGGAGAAATCCTTTTTACGTCTCGCAACATGTGATATATTAGGGTTTGCTGGTTCATGAATCTATTTATTATAATACTGCACGACAAAGATACGCAACTTCTGCCGAACTACCAAATTATTCTGCGAAACAATATGCCACAAAAAAGGGTGTAAACAGCATTTGTCTACACCCTTACGGCTTTATCTTTTTCAAAAATCGTTTCGTCTGTTATCAATTTGCCATTTCGGAAATAAATTTGATTCGCACCAAACGGACTTCTTCCTCTGTATAATCGTCCCCCAACTCGTCCATGGCAACAGCTAAGCTGTCTGTCTCCGACTCTTTGAAGTAATCATAAATATCCAGCAAATGGTCTTCATCCATTGCCTCATCCAGAAAATAGTCGATATTCAGTTTCGTTCCGGAATAAACAATCGCCTCTATCTCATCCAACAACTCGTTGAAATCAATACCCTTAGCCGACGCAATATCATCCAACGCCACTTTGCGATCGATACTCTGAATGATACTCACTTTCAACTTCGACTTATTGGCCACCGTACGAACCCTCAAGTCTTCCGGACGCTCAATCCTGGCGTATCAAATCGCAAAACTCCTTTCCGTAACGTTTTGCCTTCCCGGCACCGACTCCCGGTATGTTCTGCAGTTCCTCTATGCTGACCGGATACATCGTCGCCATCGCCTCCAACGAAGGATCCTGGAAAATAACATAGGGCGGTACATTCAAGTTCTTGGACATCTTTTTACGCAAGTCCAACAATGCATTGAACAACGCCGGATCCGTCACGCCTGTACCTCCTCCGGAACGGCTTACCACCTCTTCGTCGTCATCTTCAAACTCATTGTCTTCCGAAACCATGAAAGATTCCGGCTTCTTCATGAACTTACGCCCCTTTGCCGTCAACTTCAGGATGCCGTAATTCTCAATCTCTTTCTCCAGATAACCGGCTATCAATGCCTGCCGGATGACAGCATTCCAAAACTTTTCCTCATGTTCGTCACCGCATCCGAAACAATCCAGATCAGCATGCTTATGAGCGATAACCTCGTCTGTCTCCTTACCAACTAATACATCTATAATATAATCTGCCTTAAAATTCTCTTTCACTGCTTGTACAACCTCAAGCAGTTCCTTTAATTGATTCTTTGCTTCCACTTTCTTTTTCGGGTGTAAACAGTTATCACAATTACCACAATTCTCCTCATGATATTCCTCACCGAAGTAATGCAACAAGAACTTACGACGACACACTGAAGATTCCGCATAAGCGGCCGTCTCCGAAAGGAGCTGGCGCCCGATATCCTGTTCGGCCACAGGCTTACCCTCCATGAACTTCTCCAACTTCTGAAGGTCCTTGTAGGTATAATAAGTTATGCACAAACCTTCTCCTCCGTCGCGTCCGGCCCTACCGGTCTCCTGATAATACCCCTCAAGGCTCTTGGGTATATCATAATGAATCACAAAGCGTACATCCGGCTTGTCTATCCCCATGCCAAAAGCGATGGTAGCTACAATGACATCAATGCGCTCCATGATAAAATCATCCTGCGTCTGCGACCGGGTAGCCGAATCCATTCCGGCATGATAGGCCCTCGCGTTAATGTCGTTCGCCCGGAGTATTTCGGCCAGTTCCTCCACCCTCTTACGGCTCAAAGCGTAAATAATACCGCTCTTCCCCGGACGCTGTTTGATGAACCTGATAATATCCTTATCTACATTCTTGGTCTTGTTCCTTACCTCGTAATACAGATTCGGACGATTAAAAGAGCTTTTAAACTCCTTGGCGTCCGTCATCCCCAAGTTCTTTTTGATGTCGCCGCGTACCTTATCGGTTGCCGTAGCCGTCAAGGCTATCACCGGTGCCGCACCGATTTCGTTGATTATCGGGCGAATCCGCCTGTATTCCGGCCGGAAGTCGTGCCCCCACTCCGAGATGCAGTGCGCCTCGTCTATCGCATAAAACGAAATTTTCACATTCCGGAGAAAATCCACATTCTCGTCTTTCGTCAACGATTCCGGAGCTACATAAAGCAACTTGGTCTTCCCGTGCAGAATATCACTCTTCACCATATCTATCGCCCCTTTGTTCAGAGACGAATTCAGATAATGGGCAACGCCGTCATCTCCGCACACCGCCCGGATTGCATCCACTTGATTTTTCATCAAAGCAATCAAAGGCGATATGACAATCGCCGTACCTTCCATCAAAAGAGACGGTAACTGGTAGCACAACGATTTTCCTCCGCCGGTAGGCATCAGAACAAAAGTATCCCTGCCCGCCAACACATTGCGTATGATGGCTTCCTGGTCGCCCTTAAAGGTTTCAAAGCCAAAATACCGCTTAAGAGGTTCTGTCAAATTCAGCATTGCATCCATATCAATAGTTTTCCAATAAAATCAAACTCAGGTTTAACATTGTTGCCCCTAACAAAGTTATAAACAAATACCTCATATTTGCAAATTATTGGGAAACTATTTTCAGGATTTCTTCATTTCTTAACTCAAAATTCCACAAACGTCCTCCTGTTAACTTGCTTTCAAACCGGAGAGGTTGGCCTTCTCCAATTGTTTTTTGGCATATTCCAACGTCACCTTGAACGTCTTTACTTTCTTGGAGGGAATTTCAAACATCGCATCCATCATGATACTCTCCATGATGGAACGCAGTCCGCGGGCACCGAGATTATACTCCACTGCCTTGTCCACGATATACTCCAACGTATCTTCATCAAAAGACAGCTTAATGCCATCCATTTCAAAGAGCTTGACCTGCTGCTTCACAATGGAGTTCTTCGGTTCCGTCAGTATATTGCGCAATGCCGTACGGTCAAGCGGATTCAGATAGGTCAGCACCGGCAAACGGCCTATGATTTCCGGAATCAGCCCGAAAGATTTCAAGTCTTGCGGAAGAATATACTTCATCAGGTTAGACTTGTCGATATGCTGCATATTCTGCACCGAGTTATAACCGACCACATGCGTATTCATCCGCTGGGCTATCTTCTTCTCGATACCGTCAAATGCCCCTCCGCAGATGAACAGGATATTACGCGTGTCCACATGGATGTAATCCTGATCCGGATGCTTGCGTCCCCCCTTGGGCGGCACATTGACCATCGAACCCTCCAGAAGTTTCAGCAGACCCTGTTGTACCCCTTCCCCGCTCACGTCACGCGTGATGGAAGGATTATCACTCTTACGGGCTATCTTGTCGATTTCGTCGATAAAGACAATACCCCGTTGAGCAGCCTGTACATTATAATCGGCCACCTGCAACAAACGGGAAAGAATACTCTCTACGTCCTCCCCTACATAGCCGGCCTCGGTAAACACCGTAGCATCCACTATCGTGAAAGGCACATGCAATAATTTGGCTATGGTACGGGCCAGAAGGGTTTTTCCCGTTCCGGTGCTTCCCACCATGATTATATTTGATTTCTCGATTTCCACTCCATCGTCCGATGTCTGCTGTGCCAATCTTTTATAATGGTTGTAAACCGCCACGGCAAGATTACGCTTGGCATCATCCTGCCCGATGACATACTGGTCCAGATAAGCCTTAATATCGCGCGGTTTGGGCAACTCGGCCAAATCGAACCCCAAATCATCCTTCTCCTTGTGCTCCACGGGCAAAGAATCTTTCACAATCCGGTAAGCCTGTTGCGCACAGTCGCTGCATATAAAACCATTCACCCCGGTAATGAGCAAAGGCACATCGCGCTCCGCCCTGCCGCAAAAAGAACATGCTTTCTTCATTGCCATTGCATTTACGGATTAAGGACATCGTTAGCCGATTCCGGTTTCTTACGAACCAAAACACTATCTATCATACCATACTCTTTGGCCTCCTGCGCCGTCATCCAATAATCACGGTCGGAATCAGCCCACACCTTGTCGAAATTGGTATGAGAATGTTCTGCAATAATCGTATAAAGTTCTTTCTTCAATTTCTGAATCTCACGCGCCGTTATCTCGATGTCCGAGGCCTGTCCCTGTGCCCCGCCCATCGGTTGGTGAATCATCACACGGCTGTGGGTCAAGGCCGACCGCTTGCCTTCGGCTCCAGCCACCAACAGTACGGCTGCCATAGACGCTGCCATGCCCGTGCAAATCGTAGCTACGGGGCTGCTGATAAACTGCATCGTATCATAAATACCCAATCCGGCATACACCGAACCGCCGGGCGAATTGATATAGATGGAAATATCCTTCCCCGGATCCACCGAATCCAAATAAAGCAACTGAGCCTGCAACGTATTGGCCGTGTAATCATCTATCTGGGTTCCCAAGAATATGATACGATCCATCATCAAACGGGAAAACACATCCATCTGTGTCACGTTCAACTGACGCTCTTCCAGAATATAGGGATTGAGATATTGGTTTTGCGCGCTCACTACATCGTTCAGCACCTGGCTGTTCAAGCCCAAATGCCTCACTGCATACTTTCTAAAATCTTCCATAGTCAAACTATTTATGCGGAAAAAGGAAACACCTGAACAATCTTCCGCCATTTTCGAGCAAATGTACGAAAAATATGTTCGGGGGTTTCCTTCCTTATACTTATTTCACAAAATTAAACCTGCCCCGCTCGAATTAAGCGAACAACTTGTTGAAATCCTCTACGCTGATTTCTTTGTGGTTCAACTTCACGACATTCTTCAATGCGGCCGACAACTTGTTCTCCACGCTGCGGTTTACCAAAGACTCTACCTGGTCTTGCTTCTTCAGCATTTCATTGGCGTAGTTGTCCAACATCTCTTCCGGCACGTTGATCTGAAATTCCATCTGATCTTTGTAGCGCATCTGCTGAATGGTCAGGTAA